>Ga0209992_10000149_pt1 | contig 97427 bp, 81 predicted proteins | sample 2SBtaG_2_FD_182564 | JGI IMG/M metagenome (GOLD analysis project Ga0209992, IMG submission 182564) | Deep subsurface microbial communities from Kolumbo volcano to uncover new lineages of life (NeLLi) - 2SBTROV12_ACTIVE470 metaG (SPAdes)... | ecosystem: Environmental > Aquatic > Marine >... | reverse complement strand
CCTAGTTCGTGGCGCGACAGGCGTCAGGGGGGAGCATGTATGTGGCGCCCTACATCAAGGAGCATATCGAGGCTCACGCCGCTCCGGACGAGCCATGCGGGACCACCTTGCTTGGTTTCCTTCCCTTCGATCCGAACCACCTGGATTGGCGCGAGTGGTTCGTAGAGACCTGGATGGAGGGCACGACGAACCCCGGCCGAATCGAGAAACGGACCGTCGGGGAAGAGCCGGTCGAGAAGGCCCACCATCAAGGTCCTGGCCCTCATTTCGTCGACGCCTCCTGGGACACCGGCATCTCGCACATCGCCTGCGACCCGATCATCCAGTGCCTCGCGACCGTCAATCAAGAGACCTCGAATGTATCCTCGGGCCGGGGGATGCTGATCGCCCGCTCCACCAGCGACCAAAGGCGCGTTCGCCCCGTCATCCAGTTGGTCTGTGACTACCTTCGGAACCTCTGGCGTCGCGTCATCCTGGACCAACGCGTTGGTGAATTGAACACCGCGGCGGGCTTGGCCGAGGTCGAGCGGACGACGTTCTCCGTGTTCCCCTTCGAAGGCTCGGGAAGCACCCGGGACATCACACTCGGGTGGCCGTCCGGCAACAACCCCAGCAGCCCCTCGCCACAGAGCAATCTCCCCCGGATGACGGGCGATTACAACTCCGCAACGGACGCGTCCTCGCGGTGGCTACGGATCAACCAGAATCTCTTCGTCCTGAGCGGTGGAGGCGCGTCGATGGGCGCAACTGCCCGCCAGGCGGATGCAATCGGACTCGCGCTTCGCTTGCTGGAACGCTCTCTCCCTGACTTCGAGGCATGGCAGCAATATTACATCGGTGCATCTGCGCCCTTCGGTTTCACAATCGGCGAGTTCAACTTGGTCCAGATCGTCCGAGAGACGTTCGAAGCGGGCGCATCCAAGGCGATCCAGTACGTGCCCCGCGCAGGCTCCGAGCCCGTCCTGAACCAGGGCCGATCGTATCCCTTTCATGGCGGGGTCTCGATCAACCGGACCCACGCAACCTACGCCACGCTGTTCGACGCGCTCCGAGAGCTGCGCCTCGCCGCCCTCAGACACCTCCGTGACCCGCCGCTCCCGAGCACCGGCGGGAGTTGTCCCTGGGACATCGTCGAGATGGAGAGCAGAAGCCCGGCCACTCTGACCCAGCAGGTCGTCTTCGAGTTCGCACACGAACTCGCCAAGATCGCTGGGCATCTCCTCCACGAGAGCACCCATGTGCTGGGGTGGACGGCAGCGCGAACCGGGACCGGGATCTCCGGCGACTGGTTCGACGGTCCCTCCACCTTCCCGGGGCTCAATGCGATCCAAAGGTACGACTTCCCGGACACGGTAGCCGGGGCTCTCGTGCTGCCCCACATTCCCGCCTTCGCCGAGGGCATGCAGTGGCCGGCTCAGCTGGCGCCTGTGCGGCACTACGCAGTCACGATGTTCAACACGTGGTGGGAGTCCCTCCTCGGCCACAACAGAGGCCCCATGAACACGTTCGAGAACAACGCGTGCCGATGCAAGGCGAACTCCCCCAGCAACATCTCCCACCCCCGTCATTGGGGCTGGTACCCGAAGGACGGCATCGTGCCCTGTTGGGAGGGACCCTTCGAGGAGTTCGATGATGATTTGACAGAGCGTGACTTCAACTTCAGTTGCCGACAGATTCGCGTATAGCCGTGGCCGCTCTCACGCAGCAGCTCCTCTTGGGCTCCTTGTTGACCGTCGCGGGCGTCGCCTCGTGCTCCCTGCCCCCGACCGATCCGCCCTGCGAGGGGGCGATCACCCCTCCTGTCCGGGTCGACCCGACCCTCTATCAAGGCACGCTGACGCTGGGCCTGTCCATCGACCGGGAGATCACACTCGACGACGACACGCTGGAGATCGCTGGCGGCGCGCTTCTAGGGATCCGCGGGTCAGGGCGATACGTCAATTGGGACATCGCACCCGACTCCCTGGTGGGGTCCGTGAGTGCGAGCGTGGACGCTGTCTGCGAGAGCCACGAGTTCGACTGGGAGCGACGAATCGGGATCACCCTCGATCTGACGGACCTGCCGGAGAGACAAGTGGGCTTCGAGTTCGTGGACTGACGTCACACGGGCCTACTCGATGACCATACCCTCGGGCTCCTTGCCCGCGTTCTCGAAGGCCTCTTCCTCGAGGCGCTTCTCTTCCTCGGCCTTGAGCTTGCTGTACTCCTCCGCGAGGAGGGCGCGGGCGCCGAAGATCTTCACCTCGGCGGCGGTCTCGTCGTCCCACTCGATGTCGACTTCGATGTTGCTCAGGAAGAGCTCGTCGCCCGGGGGGAGGAGACGGGGGATCTCGATGTTCTTCACGCCCAGCTCGGCGCCCGTCCCGTCCTCGAACGTGACCTTGAGCGTGACGCCCGTCATGCCGTAGTCCGTGGGGTTCTGGATCTCGAACATGAGGTGCGTGAGGGTCTCGGGGTCGTCCGGCTCGCCGCTCGGGACCCACGAGTAGTTCAGCAGCTGCAGGTACTGATCGGGGTTGAAGAGCGGGTCGTACTTGTCCATCAGCTCCTGGCTGAACAGGTACGCGGGGACGACCTGGCGGGTGCCGACGAAGCCCTTGGTGCCGCCCACGTCGACCTCGTAGAAGTCGCCCATCTTGGAGACGAGCGTCACGCGCGCGTCCTTCTGCATCTCGCCGACCTTGGCGGCGCGGCTGTCCGGCTCCGCGAGCATGTTCGCGTGTTGGGTGGCGAGGCCCTCGAGCGGCCCGAGGGCGCCTTCGTGATCGCCGAACAGCGCGGTCTTCGCGATGTCGGGGCGGTTCTGGAAGCTCTGGTAGAGGGCGGTGAAGCCGAGGGCGACCGAGACGATCCCGACCAGTCCCACGATCCGCTTGAACCACTGGGCGGGCTTCTTCTGGATGAAGAGGTCTTCGTCCACCGGCTTGAACTTGATGAGGCCCTTGAGCTCGCCCACCTCGCTGGCGTACAGCCAGTCGGTGCGACCCGGGGGCTGAACGAGGTCCCCCGCCTCGATCTTGCCGCCCACCGCCATCAGCTTCAGCTCGGCGACGTCCTTGGCGGTGAACATCTGGTCACCGCGGGTGATTCGCCAAGGAGTGCTCATTCGGTTCGCCTCTCTTCTCCGGGGTCCGGTCAGCGCGCGACATTATCAAGCCGGGCGCTCGGGCGCACGCGCGTGAGGGCGGTCAGAGGGAGTCGGGGATCGTCGGCATCTCCGTGGTCTCCAGCGGAGGCGGACGCTGCTGCTCGCTCCGGCGTCGCTCGGCGTGCTCCCGCACGAGCCGGATCTCCGTCTCCGTGACCGGCCCACGAGCTCCTCGCATGGCCCCCAGCTCCAGACCGTGCTTCAGCCCCAGCCGATAGATCTCCTTCACGCGCGCGAGGTCCGTCTCGGCCCCCAAGGAGAAGCACTCGTAGCGCTCGTCCAGGGCGAGCACGATCGCCTCGGCCAGCGACGCGAACGCGACCTTGGGCGGCGGTCCGAGGTGCTCGCCGACCTCCGCGGGGCCGGGCAGCTCGAGCTCGCCGGCGTACACGATCAGCACGTCCTGCCGACGCTCCGCCGCCTCGCGTCGGAACTCGCTGGGGCGCGCGCAGTCGAACAGCAGCGAGCCCGGCTTGAGGTGGTCGACGTCCACGGCGCCCGTCCAGCCCGGCGCGAGGCCGGTGACCACCAGGTCCGCCTCGGCGAGGTGGTTGTCGGGCTTGATCGCCACCTGCACCTCGCAGTGCGGGCTGCTGCGGGCGATCCGATCCAGGAGCGTGAGCAGCCGGTCCGGGGCGCTGTCCACGATCACCACGCGATGGAAGACGAGCGCGAGCAGCTCGGCCGCCACGCCGCCCTCCTTGTCGCCCGCGCCCACGACCAGCGCCGTGCCGATCGCCCGTCCGACGTCGTCCTGGGGGATCCCCAGCTCGAGCACCCCCTTCTTCGCCGCCCACATGCACGCCGACACGACGTACGAGGACCCCGACGTGATCGGCAGACCCGACGTCCGGGCCACGGCCCGGGTGGCGTTCGCCATCGCCCGCGAGAAGGCGCCGACCCCCAGCAGCTGCGCGCCGAGCCCCTGGGCCAGCTTGGTGGCCTCCCGCAGGCGCTTCTCCGCGTAGGCGTCGCCACGGGCGGAGATCTGCTTCGCCGTGGCGGGGAGGGTGAGGATCCAGCCGTCCGCCTCTGCGCCGGTGGGGCTGACGATGCCCTTCACCCGGGAGCTCACCCGCACCGGCAGCCGCGCCGCCACCCGCTCGGCGATCTCCTGCGCCTCGGGGGGCAGCGTGCGGATCCACCGGACGGTCGGGTCGCGGAACAGGTCCGCCTTGCCGGGGGGGTAGTAGAGGTAGGCGAACTTGCGGCGCTTCTTGCGCTCGCCTTGGGGGTGGATCACGCGCGGGCGGCCGGGGAGGACGCGCACCAGGTCGAGGTAGTCGGCGTCGTCGATGCGCGACGGGTCACGCCCGAGGTGCGCGACGCAGAGGGCGTGCAGCACCTCCAGGGAGGTCCGCTCGTGCTCGAAGATCTGGGGGCTCGTGGTGCACAGCGTCTGCACGCCGCGGGACCGGAAGGTCTCGATCGTCTCGTCGTCGATCGTGTCGGTGACGACGGCCACGTGGGCGAGGTCGCGCGGCGCGTAGTGAAGGAGGAGGCCGAGGTCCCCGACGATGACGTCCGCGCGCTCGAAGAACGGGGTCAGCATCCGCTGCTGCACGCCCGCGCCCGCGGCGCCGCGGGGGAAGAACGAGACGTACGGCCGCCGCGTGAGCATCGGCATGGCGCCGCGCGCGTAGGCCTTGAGGGCGGCCGCGTGGGGGAGGACCACCGGGGCGCCGAAGTGCAGCACGGGATCGGCGAACTGGATCGTGTCGGTGTACTCGGCGAGGGCGTCCGCGATGTCCCAGTTGGCGATGCCGGACAGCAGCAGCGCGTTGGACTCGCGGAACAGGGTCGGCTCGAGGCGGGCGATCTCCCGGATCGCCCACCGATCGATGATGCGCTTGAGGCCCCGGCCCCCGACCACGGGCGTCGATCGCGCGGCCCGCGCGACCTTCAGGCTGCCCTTGTGGCTGTAGGCCCGTCGCCCCACCCGGAACTCGACGGCCATGGCGCCCAGGGCGATGCAGTCGACCTGCCCGTCGTGCTCCCGGACCAACCGCCGCGCGGCCTCGGTGTCGCCGTCGGTGCCCACGCGACGCACGTGGAACCGAGAACCCCACAGCTCGGCCTCGAACTCGTAGTCGAGGCGCTTCGGCCCCAACGACACGGAGACGACCTTCTTGAGTTGCCCCACCATGGCCCGATCGTGCCGGAACGCCCCGCGCCGTGCCCCGCAACCCCGACAAAACGTCTCGGATTCACGGGCAGGGGCTACCCCTGAGCCCGAAACCGAGACGTTTTGTCGAAGAGGCCCGGCAGGGCCCGCGCGCAGGGAGGCGCTCGGAACGAGGCCGACCGGAGTTCGGGAGGTAGTGCGGGGTCCCCGCCGAAGAAGTCGGCGTATGCCAAGCGAGCCGGAAGCGCACGGCAAGCGCCCCAAGCGCGCGCAGGGAGGCGCTCGGAACGAGGCCGACCGGAGTTCGGGAGGTAGTGCGGGGTCCCCGCCGAAGAAGTCGGCGCATGCGAAGCGAGCCGACTTCTTCGGTGGGGTGCCTAGAAGAGCGTGTAGATGAAGGGCAGGACGGCCGCCTTCTCACCGACCAGGATCAGCACGGTCAGGAGCAGCAGCACGATCACGATGGGCGTGAGCCACCACGCCTTGCGCTCTTTGAGGAAGAAGAGGAAGTCCTGGGCGAGCTCGATGAACCACATGCGCGGAGGATCGTAGCACCGGCGCAGGCCGACGGCCCTGGCGTCCGACCGGGGGGGATGTCACCATGCGGCAGATGGCGAGAACCGTCCCGCTGATCGCGGCCCTGCTCCTGTGTGGGTGCCCCCCGTCCGAGCCCCCGCCCGAGGGCACGCCCGTCATCGCCGTGTCGCCCGACGCGCTCGACTTCGGCGCCGTCTCGTTCACCGACGCGCCCATCACGACGGCCGTGGTCACCGTCACCAACGAGGGCGACGCGGACCTGGAGCTGGGCGACATCACCCTCGCGGGCGAGTACTTCGACCTGCCCGGCGTGGACCGCTCCGGCAGGGTCCTGCGCCCCGGGCGCTCCCTGGACATCACGGTGCAGATCCACGCCGAGGTCGACGGCGAGCGACAGGCCCGCCTGCGCATCCCGTCCAACGCGGGCGACGCGATCGAGCTGCCGGTGTTCGCCGACGTACACGCCCCCGCCATCGACGTCTCGCCCTGGAGCCACGACTTCGGCAACCCCGTCGTCGGCTGCGCGCCCCGCCTCACCGTGACGATCGAGAACGTGGGACGCGAGGACCTCCTGGTGACCTCCGTGGAGATGGACGGCAACGACGAGTGGGCGCTCGAGACCCCCGTGGTCGACGTCACGATCGCCCCCGGCGCCACCACCGAGGCCGTCGCCCGCTACCAGCCGGACGACCCCGAGCCCGACGACGCCGAGCTCCTCATCCAAAGCAACGCGCCGGAGCTCCCCAAGGCGATCGTCGAGCTCGAAGGGCGCTCGCACTTCGAGACCGAGGCCACCGAGACCTTCGACGGGGGGGCGACGCGCTATCCGCTCACCTTCGGCGCCGTGTGGGAGACCATCCGGGTCTTCGTGAACGGCGACCGGGTCTTCAGCGGCTGGTCCTACGACGACAGCTCCGGCCCCGCCCTCGTGTTCCAAGGCGGGTCGGCCCCCGGCGAAGGCGACAGCCTGCGGGTGGTCTACATCGCCCTCGGGTCCTGCTGACGACGGCGAGCAAGCGCCCCAAGCGCGCGCAGCGGAGCGAAGTGCAGCGGAGTTGTTCGGAGGTACTGCGGTGCCCCCGGCGACGAATCTCTGATTCGTCGAGATGGGTGCTCAATCCAGCGGGAAGAGCTCCCGGGCGTCCTTGATCTCCGGATACCGCCGCTGATCCTCCTTCTTCAGGAGGAAGGGCCCCACCACCAGCGTGTCCATGTGAGTGCGGATGAAGCACTCGAACGCGTCCTCGGGCGTGCACACGATGGGCTCGCCGCGCACGTTGAAGCTGGTGTTGATGACGAGCGGGCAGCCCGTCTGCTCCTCGAACGCCGAGAGGAGCGCGTGGTACCGCGGCGCGGTCTCGGCGTGCACCGTCTGGATGCGGGCGCTGTGGTCGACGTGCGTCACCGCGGGGATGGTGCGCTTGCCCTCGAGCACGTCGGCGACGAGCAGCATGTAGGGCGAGTCGTGCCCCCGCAGGTCGAACCAGTCGTTCGCCTTCTCCGCCAAGACCGACGGCGCGAAGGGCCGGAAGCCCTCGCGGAACTTGATCTTCAGGTTGATGCGGTCGCGCATGTCGACGACCCGGGGGTCCCCGAGGATCGACCGTCCGCCGAGGGCGCGCGGCCCGTACTCCATGCGCCCCTGCATCCAGCCCACGACCTTCGTATCGGCGATCTGCCGGGCCGTCTCCGCCACCAGCTCCGCCTCGTCGTCGATGCGCGTGTAGACCGCCCCGTAGTGCTGCAGGACGGACTCGATCTCCTCGGGGGAGAACGCCGGGCCCCACCGAGCCGTCTCCAAGGTCCACGCGCGGGGCTGGTCGAGGACCATGCAGTGGATCCACAGCGCCACGCCCAGGGCACCGCCGGCGTCCCCCGCCGCGGGCTGCACGAACACCTGCTCGAAGGGCGTCTCCCGCAGCACGTGGCCGTTGGCGACGCAGTTCAGCGCCACGCCGCCCGCGAGGCACAGGTTCTTCATCCCGGTGCGCTCGTGCAGGGCGGTCGCCTGCTTGATCATCACCTCGTTGACGATCTCCTGGACCGAGCGGGCGACGTCCTTGTGGAAGTCCTCCATCGGGCCCTCCGGCTCGCGCGGCGGCCGACCCATGAGCTCGAAGAAGGCCTCGTGGGTCATCCGCATGTCCCAGTCGAACACGAAGTAGTCCATGTTCAGCCGGAAGGAGCCGTCGTCCGCGATGTCGATGACCTGCTTCAGCTGGTCGACGTACTTCGGCTCGCCGTAGGGCGCGAGGCCCATGACCTTGTACTCGGCCGAGTTCACCTTGAAGCCCAGGTAGGCCGTGATCGCCGAATAGAGGAGCCCCAGCGAGTGCGGGAACCGGATCTCGCCGCTCAGCTCGAGGCTGTTGCCGCGGCCCACGCCCCAGGTCGACGTCGCCCACTCGCCCACGCCGTCGACGGTGAGCACCGCCGCCTCCTCGAAGGGGCTGCACAGGAACGACGACGCGGCGTGCGACACGTGGTGCTCGGCGAACCAGACCGGCCTCTTCCAGCCCAGCTTCTTCTGCATCACCCGCTTGATGGGCAGCTTCTCCTTCATCCACAGCGGCATGCCGAGCAGGAACTGCTCCTTGCTCTTGGGGAAGTTCTGGAGGTGCGACAGGAGCATCCGCTCGAGCTTGAGCATCGGCTTGTCGTAGAAGCCGAGGTGGTCGACGTCGTCGATCGTGATCCCGGCGGCGCCGAGCACGTACGCGATGGCCCGCTCCGGGAAGCCCGGGTCGTGTTTGACGCGGGTGAAGCGCTCCTCGGAGGCCGCCGCCACGAGCACGCCGTCCTTCAGCAGCGCCGCCGCGGAGTCGTGATAGAAGCAGGAGATCCCGAGGATCCAGGTGGCCATTTGGACTCGCTAGAAGGGGCGCCGGATGCGCCGGGGATCGACGTGGATGGGGTCCTCCCGCGGATGCCACGCCGACGGGGCGGCCGGGCGCCGAGCCCGATCGATGCGGTCCTGCGTTCGTAACCAGAGGCCCACCGGGCCCATCCCCAGGAAGTAGGCGAGCCAGGCGAAGATCCGGTTCTGCTTGCGGGCGATGACGACGGACTTGGTGAGCCACCACGCCCACGCGCGCTTCACCTTGCTCGTGGGCGGCGGCGGCGGGTCCGGACGGCGCGCGGGGACCCCTCCGGAGGGGGTCCCGACCTCGGCGGGCAGCCCGGCCTCGCTCACCGGTCGTCCTCGTCCTCGTCGTCGCCGTCGCCGTGGACCGGCGTGGGCACGATCTCGTGGACCGCGGGCAACCGCCAGGCCGTGTCCACGAGGTCCGCAGGCACCGCGTCGTTGAGCCGGTCGATGAGGACCCGCAGACGCCCGAACGCGCGGTTGCGGAAGTGGAAACGCAGGCGATGGAGGCCCTGGGGCAGCTCCTCCACACGCTCCAGCGGGTCTTCCTCCGCGAGCGCGATGCGACCGCTCGCGATGAGGTCCTCGAAGTCGGTGTTGAGGTCCGCCAACAGCGCGTCCGTGATGGGATGACGCACGCGGATCACGAGGTCCGTGCCGATGTACCGGATCGAGTAGTAGTTGCGGTAGAAGCGCGTGACCTCTTCGACGGCCTCGTCCACGCTCGTGCACAGGCGATAGAGGTTGAGGTCACCGGGGGAGATGAGGCGACGCCCGAGCAGCGACTTGCGCACGTACTCGTGCCACTGCTGCCAGTACGTGGACCCCGGCGGCTCCACCATCACGATGGGCGACGGCGTCGACTTGCCGGTCTGGACCAGCGTGAGGGACTCGAAGAACTCGTCCTGGGTGCCGAACCCGCCGGGGAACAGGATGATCCCGTCCGTCTCCTTCACGAACACGACCTTGCGCGTGAAGAAGTAGTTGAAGTCGACCAGCTTGGGGTCGTCCTGGATGTACGGGTTCGCCTCGGCTTCGAAGGGCAGGACGATGTTCACGCCGAAGGAGTTCTCGCGGCCGGCGCCCCGGTTGGACGCCTCCATGATCCCTGGGCCCGCGCCCGTGACCACCATGAAGCCGGCTTCCACGAGCTTCTTCCCGGTGTCCACGGCCATCTGGTAGCTGCGGGAGTCTTCGGGGCTGCGCGCCGAGCCGAAGACCGCGATCTTGCGGCGCCCTTCGTACGGCTGGAAGGTCTTGAAGCCCTTGCGCAGCTCGTGCAGCGCGCGGTCCATGATCTTGAGGTTGAGGGTGGGGGTGTCCTCTCGGCCGGCCTTGACCGCGGTGCGGACGAGGCGGCGAACGAGACGGCGCTGGCGCCCGGGCAGCTTGCCGACGGTCTCGTCGAGGAACCGGTCGATGAGCACATCGAGTTGCGCTCGGTCAGGACGTTGGTTCTCGCTCATACGGACTCGGCACCTTAGCCGTTTCGGCGGATCCTCGCGCCGACGCCCGGGCAGCGCACCGAACGCCGCCCCGGTATCGTGCGCCCGTGTCGTTCCCCCGGGCTCCCCGCGTGCTGTTCGTATGCACCGCCAACGTGAATCGGTCGCCGATGGGCGAGCTGTGGACGCGGCACTGGTTCGACCAGCGGTTCGTGGCCGCCGACGTGCGGTCCGCGGGCGTCGCGGCCCTCGATTACCTCGGGGATCCCGCGGCCCGCGCCGAGCTCGAGAACCACCCCTTCAGCCGCGCTGCTTCGTTCGCGGTGGAGGTGATGAGGGACCACGGCCTCGACCTGTCGGCCCATCGGACGCAGCGCGTGACGGCGGGGATGCTGGAGTGGGCGGACGCGATCCTCGTGATGGAGTCCTGGCACCGGGACAAGCTCTTGGAGATCTCCCCCGAGTCGGACCCGAAGATCGAGGGGCTGTGGGGCTACTGCGAGGGCGACCTCGACAAGGTGTGGGACCCCCAGGGCCGCAGCCTGGAGGACTACCGAGCGTCGGCAGAGATGCTCGGCGCGGCCTCCAAGACATTCGTCGCGGCGCACCTCGCCGCCCGTCGAAAGCACTGACGTCGTGGCGATCCGACCCGACGGCGCGACCCGCGGAGACCTCGCGGAGGCGACCGCCCTCCTCCTGGGCGGGGTCGTGCTGCTGCCCGTCCCCGTCCTCGTGTACTTCGACCGACTCGCGGGCGGCTGGCTCTACGGCAGCCTCTTCTTCGCGGTGCTCGGCGCCGCGTCGGCGGCGGTGGGGCTGCGTTGGTTCTTCGTCGAAGGCCCGCCCCTGCGCGCGGCGGGCCCGGAGGACGTGCCGGTGCTGCGCGGCGCGGGCGAGCCGGACCTCCCCCAGACCGTCCGCCTGGTGGAGGCACGCAGCCGGCTGATCGCCCACGTGTTGCGCTTCTCCGCGATCGGCTCGGGCGTGCTCCTCGTGGCCGTGTCCCTGGGCCCCTTGAAGTGGGCGGTGCTGGCCCTCTTCGGGGCGAGCTTCGTGGCCGACCAGACCCTCCTGAGCCCCCACCGGTGGGTCGTGGACGAGAAGGGGCTGCGACGTCGGGGGCCGCTCGGATCGGACGGCGTGCCCTGGGCGGACGTCGCGGCGGTGTTCTGGAAGCACTACCCGGCCGGGGTGAAGCCCCCCTTCCCGAGCGGCGAGCGCCTGATCATCGAGCGCAACGAAGGCGACGACCTGGAGCTGGTGTTCCACCGTCGGCAGAGCGGCACCGACGCGGCCTTCCTGGTGCGCACCATCGCCCCCCTGGTCGGCGACCGCCTGAAGGTGCTGCTGCCCCGCGACCCCGCCGACGCGCGCGCCGGAGAACCCGCCGCCACGGCCGACGTGTTCGCGCCCGAGCCCGCCGAGTGAGCCTCCTCCGGGACCCCTCCGACCGCGAGGCGCGGCGTCTCCTCACCCTGTCCGCGTGGGTCTACGGGGCCATGGTCCTGGTGTCGTTGGTGTGGGCGGGCGCGCGGGATCTCGCCGGGTCGTGGTGGCGCTTCGACGACATGGGGGCAGCCGGCGTCGCCCTGATGTTCGGGATCGGCGCGGGCGTCGGCGGCATCGTCGTGACCCGCCTCCTGGAGCACACGGTGGACGGCGTGCGTCGCCTGGGCGAGCGGTTCGGGCACATCCTCCGCCACGCCGGCCCGCGGGAGGCCCTGCTCCTCGCCCTGTTCTCGTCCGTGGGCGAAGAGATGCTGTTCCGGGGCTGCCTGCAGGAGGAGTTCGGCCTGTGGCCCGCGACGCTCGCGTTCGCCCTCGTGCACGTGGGCAACGAGCGGCTCTACCTGTGGTGGACGGCCTCGGCGTTGGTCTTCGGGCTGGGTCTCGGGCTGCTCTACCAGGCCCAGGGCGGGCTGCCGGCCCCCATCGCGATGCACTTCACCATCAACGCGGTGAACATCACGATCCTCGCCCGTCGCGCCCGGGGCTGACTCGGGGCGTCAGGTCTCGAAGCGGCCGACGATCCGGTCGACGTCGCCCGGCAGGAGCGTGCGCACGTCCAGGAGCAGGGCGTCGTCTTCGAGGCGCCCGACGACCGGCGGGTCGCCGCGACGCAGACGGTCGGCGAGCGCGCTGGTCCCCGCCCCTCGAAGGGCCACCGCGAACGACGGCAGCTTCACGTCCGGCGCCGAGCCTCCCCCGGGCGTCGAGTCGGCGGCGACCACCTCGACGTCGAAGCCGGCAGCCACCTCACGGAGCCGCCCCGCCAGCTCCGTCGCGGTGCGGCGAAGCTCCGACGTCGTGCGATGGAGAGCCGCCGCCGCGGGGATCTCGCCGCCGTCGGGATCCCGCTCCCAGGCCAGCAGCGTCGCTTCCAGGGCCAGCAGCTGGAGCTTCCCGGGCCGCAGCATCCGCATCACCGGGTGGGTGCGCACCGCCTCGACGAGGTCCGCGCGACCCGCGACGATCCCGCACTGGGGCCCGCCGAGCAGCTTGTCGCCGGAGAAGCACACCAGGTCCACGCCCGCGTCGAGGGCGCCCCGCACGGTGTCTTCGCCGCCCGCGACGTCACCCCACAGCAGCCCCGAGCCCAGGTCGTACACGACGACGCCGTCGCGCTCCTTCGCCAGCCCCGCCAGCTCCGCGGCCGAGACCTCCTTGGTGAAGCCCACGACCTTGAAGTTGGAGCGGTGCACCTTGAGCAGCACCTCGGCGCCGTCGTCCATCGCCTTCGAGTAGTCGCGCAGGTGGGTGCGGTTGGTGGTGCCCACCTCGATCATTCGCCCGCCCGCCTCGGCGAGGATCTCGGGCACGCGGAACGAGCCGCCGATCTCCACCTGCTCGCCGCGGGACACCGCCACCCCCCGGCCGCCTCCGGCGAGCGCCTTGAGCACCAGGAAGACCGCCGAGGCGTTGTTGTTCGTGACCACCACGTCGGGGCAGCCGAGCACCCGCGCGAAGGCCGCGGACAGCTTGGTGAGCCGGTCGTCCCGACGTCCCGATTCGAGGGACATCTCCAGGTTCGTATAGCGCCCCGCCGACGCTCCGATCGCGTCCAGGGCGGCCTGCGGGAGGGGCGCGCGACCGAGGTTGGTGTGCAGGATGACCCCCGTCGCGTTCACCACCGGGCGGAGCACCGGCCTCACCGCGTCGGACGCGATCCGGATCGCGTCGACGACCATCGCGTCGACGGCCACGGCTTCGGCGCCCAGCGTCCCCGCCAAGATGCCCTCGCGTACGCGCGTCACCACCGCGCGACACGCCTCCTTGCGACGCGCGTGGGGCACCTGGGGCGCGGACGCCCACGCCTCGGCCCCCAACAGACGGTCGATGGACGGCAGCTGCTTCAGGGCTTCTCTGCTCACGCCGGGAGTGTAACCGTCGGCCGGCCTACACTCGCGGCGTGGAGACCGTCGCCCCGCTGTTCACCGCGCTCATGGCGCTCTCGATGGGCGTCTCGACGCTGATTCGAGGGGCCCGCGACCGGCTCCACCAGCAGTTCGCCTTCCTCGCGGGCGTCCTCTCCATCGTCTACCTGTGCCTCTTCTTCCTGCTCCTGAGCAAGGACCCGGCCTGGCGATACGGCGTGCTGTCCTCGGCGCTGCTGGTGGTGCCCGCGTCGCTGCAGGTCTACCGCCAGGTCCTCCACCGCTACGAGCTCGGCTTCATGCGGTTCGTGCCCGCGCTGTACGGCGTGGCGCTCCTCCAGTTCGTGGTGATCGTCGCGCTCGGGCCCGACAACCGCGTGGTCATCTTCAGCAACGCCACCATCGTGTTCGGCGGCCTGATCGTGCACGTCCTGGGCCTGTGGCGGCTGATCCGGAGCCTCCCCCGCCCGGAGGAGCGGCGCCGCATCGGCTACCTGCTGTGGCTCGGCGGCATCGCCGTGTGCGCCGTGGGCCTCGAGATGGGGTTCCTGGACCTGAACTTCTGGTCCACCGTCGAGCTCGAGTCGCCCATCGACTTCCCGCCCATCGGCTCGTTCGCCACGGCCGCCTACATCTACTTCCTGGGCCAGGTGATCCAGAGCACGCACCTGCTCGACCGTCACCACATCGTGTCGCGGGTGGTGGTCCTGGCCGTCATGGCGACGGTCGTGGCCGTCGTCTACACGGTGCTCGTCGGCATCTCGGGCGACGACCCGACCCCCGGCGCCCAGGTCGTCAACAGCTTCATCGCCTCCATGCTCGTGCTCATCCTCTACGAGCCGATCAAGATGGCCACCGAGCGGTACGTCTTCCCGCTCATCGCGCGCGAGCGGTTCGAGTCCATGCGCACCCTCGAGGCCCTCAAGCGGCGCCTGCCGGGGATGATCCAGATCGACCCGCTCCTGAACGAGCTCCTCGGGGCCCCGATCGCGGCGGGGCGCGTCGATCTGACGTCCGTGTACCTGTTCGACGAGAACCGCGGCGGCTACCGGCTGCGGCGCTGGGAGGGCGCCCCCGAGCACGCGCTGCTGCCCGCCCTCCCCCAGCGTCCGTTCATCGACGGGTTCCTCGAAGGCCGCCGCTGGTACCTGCTCGAAGACCTCCAGGCCTGGGGCCGCCGTCGTCCGGGCATGCAGCCGCCGCCCGACTGGCTCGAGGGCGTGCTCGCCACCATGCAGGCGCTGCAGACCGACCTCTGCGTCCCGGTGCAGATCGGCCCGACCGTCGTCGGTCTCTGGAACATGCGCCCGCGTCCCGGCGCCGAGGGGTTCTCCGCCGAGGAGCTGGAGCTGTTCCGCGACATCGCCGAGCTGGCCGCCGTGGTCGTGGACAACTCCCGCGCCTTCGAGCAGATGAAGAGCCGCGACCGTCTCGCTGCGCTGGGGGAGATGTCCGCGGGCCTCGCCCACGAGATCCGGAACCCGCTCGGGGCGATCAAGGGCGCGGTCCAGGTGCTCGCCAAGCGCCGCGAGGACGCCGAGTCCGACGAGTGGCTCGAGATCATCGTGGAGGAGGTCGACCGCCTCAACGGCGTCGTGAGCCAGTTCCTCGACTACGCGCGGCCTCTGCAGATGCACGTGGCGAGCGTGGACCCCGGCCTCGTCCTGCGGGGCGTGCTCTCCCTCATCGAGGCCGAGGGGCTCCCGGACGACGTGCGGGTCGTCTACCTGCCGGCCGAGGAGCTGATCGAGGTCCCGATGGACGTGGAGAAGCTCAAGCAGGTGCTCCTGAACCTCGTCCACAACGGCATCGAGGCGATGGCGAAGGGCGGCGGGACGCTCACGATCCGGACGCGCGTACACGACCGGAGCGAGGGCGCCATCGTCCCGTCCCTGCGCACGATCGCGCCCGGGCGCAGGGGCGAGGTGAAGGTCCGACGAGGGCGGCTGAACGCGGACCTGGCCGTCGAGATCAGCTTCGAGGATCAGGGCAGCGGCATCACCCCCGACGACGCGCGCAAGCTCTTCATCCCCTTCTTCACCACGAAGACGGAGGGGACCGGGCTCGGCCTGGCGATCTCGGAGCGCATCGTGAGGGGGCACGCGGGCGAGCTCGTCATCGAGAGCGCCCCGGGATCCGGAACCCGAATCGCCCTCCGGCTGCCCGCGGACGAGGTGGTCGAAGAGCCCCCGCCGCCCCGGCTCGACGAGGAGACGACGCTCGCGGATCCGGAGCCGCCGATCATATCGGCGCCGATTCCCACGTAACGGTCCACAGGATTCCCACAGTCTGTGGATAACCCTCGTCGCCAAGTGCCCTGATCTGGGCAGATTGTGTAGTACTTCCGGGGACTCACGAATCTCACGCCGAAGTGAGAATCGTCTTGCGTCGGGATCCCCTGCGTGTTTGCATATCCACATGGTTCGGGGAGCCATGCCCTAGCTGTCACTCGTTTTGCTGCTGTTGCTGTTGATGGGAAAAATCCGGTGTCCCGACTCCGCGCCCCGGTGATCACTCCGAACGACCGTCGTGTCGTCGGCGACCTGCGCTCCGCGCCCCCCCTGGGCCGAGACGAGGCCATGTGGGCCGTCGCCTCGGGGAGCGGCGGCGTCGGTCGATCCACGGTCGCCGCGCTCCTCGCCGCCGGCCTCGTCCGTCGCGGCCGCACGGTCTGCTTGGTCGACGCCGACTGGACGGGCCCGGCCCTCGCCCCCCTGCTCGACGTGCCCGTCCCCCTGCGCGGCGACCCTTGGAGCGCCGCCGAGCCCGAGGCCGTGTTCACGCCGCTGCACGACGACCTCGTGCTGCTCCCCGGGGTGGGCCCCATGTCCGGCGACCCCTCCCGGCGCGCCTGTCGCCGCCTCGTGGGTCGCCTGCGCGCCCGCTCCGAGGAGCGCGTCGTGGTCGACCTGCCGGGAGGCACCACGGACCGCGCCCTGGACCTCTGGCTCGCGTCCGACGTGCCCGTGCTGGTGACGGTGCCCGAGCGCATCCCGCTCGAGGCGACCTTCCGGCTGCTCGCCCGCGTCTTCGCGCGCATGGTCCGCCCGTGGCTCGACCGCAAGCTCGGGCGAGAAGCCGCGGGCGTCGCCCTGGACGAGGGCTGGGAGCGCGCCGAGGGCCGCGCGGGGACCTGGATGCGCTCCATCGCGCGGGCCGCCCAGCTGGTGCCGGACGAGATCGCGGAGGCCGTCGGCCGTCGCCCGCTCTACCTCGTGCTGAACCGCGTCCGCCGCGGCGACGACGTGGACGTGGGCCACGCCTTGGTGACCGCCGCGGGCCACGGCCTGGGCCTGGACGTCCGATTCCGAGGGGTCATCTCGGAGGACGAGGACGGCTGGATCCGCGCCCGTCGAGCCGCCGGCGCGCAGAACGCCGGCTTCTCCGAGTGCCTGTCCGCCGACGTACACGAACTCATCGACCGGATCGTCCGGGACGTCGAAGTGGCGCCCCCGGGCGATCTCCTCTGGGACCTCAAGGACGCCGCCGCCCTCGTGGGCAACGCGGGCCGTCGGAACAGGCCCCCGTGGCGATGACCGCTCTCCCGCTCCCCGCTGTATCCCCGCGCCCCCGCAGAAGCAGAGTCCCCACCCCATGAAGTTCCTCACCCAGGACTACTACGAAATCCTCGACCTCGAGCCGGGCGCCGACAACGAGGCCGTGAAGCGCGCGTATCGGCTCGTCCGTCGCAGCTTCCGCCCCGACTCGATGGCCATCCACAGCCTCTACTCGACGGACGAGACCGAGGCCATCGGCGCCAAGATCGACGAGGCGTTCCGGATCCTCAGTCGGCCGGAGTCCGCCGGGCGGTACGCGAAGTACCACCGCACCGCGCGCCCGGGCATGCCGATCCCGCGGCGCCCCGAGGACTTCTTCGACCAGGTGCACCAGCTCGACTCCGCGACGCCCATCGAGGCGCTCGCCCGGGCCGTCGGGTCGGAGGACGAGGTCACCGACGCGCCCGTGGCGGCCGTCTCGCAGCTGCACCCGCGTCGCGCGCCGCGGTCCACCGCCGTGGAGGTCCGCGCCGACCGCGACGCGACCCTGCCCCCGGACTACGGCGACGACGTCTCCACCGACCCCTCGCTGGTGGGCGCGGCCGCCGCCGCCACGGGCGCGGTCCCGGAGGCCCAGGCCGACCTGTTCCTCGACGCGCTCGAGGAGGTCGAGGAGCTGCACGACGTCCCCGAGGCGCCCGCGTTCGTGGCCGCCGCCGTGGTCGAAGACGACCCCTACGTCGCCCACGACGACTCGGTGTACGACCTCCCGCCGAGCGCCTTCGAGGCCCCGCCCCCGCCCGCCGAGCTGGACTACGCGGACGTGGACGCCCTGCTCTCGAGCGTCGCGTCCCGACCCGTCGCGCCGCCTCGCCCGGCCGCGCCCGCGGCTCGGCCCGCGGTCCGCACCCGCGTGCCTGCGCCCGCCCCGTATGCCTCGTCGCCCGCGCCCACCCCGTACGCAAGCGCGCCCGCGCCCGCCCCGTACGCAGGCGCGCCGGGCCCGGCGCTCGTCCAGTCCCGAGGCCCGACGTACTCCCAAGCGCCCGTCCCCGACGCGTCGCCCACGGCCCCCACCGTCGCGGTGCCTCCGGTCGCCGGCCCCGCGCCCGTCACCAACGCCTCGACGCTCGCGTCCGTCGCCGCCGTGAACCGCGATCTGGGCCCCCGTCCCCGACGCTGGAGCCGCGACACGATCCGGACGCGCGCCGTCGGTCAGCTCGAGCTCAACCCGCTCTCGGCCGAGGACATCGACGCGTTCGAGATGGACTGCGGCGGCATGGGCGGCGAGTTCCTGAAGCAGGTGCGTCGGGCCCTGGGTGTAAGCATCGACGACATCGCCGCGCGTACGAAGATCAGCCGGGGGATGCTGCGCTACATCGAGGCGGAGGAGCTCGAGTTCCTGCCCGCCCGGGTGTACCTGCGGGGCTACCTCACGCAGATCGGCCGCCTCCTCAAGCTGCCCCTGCCGAAGATCGTCGACGGCTACATGAAGGCGAACGGCCTGGGCAAGCAGTAACGTCCCGTCGTGAGCGACGGCCCCCAGCTCTTCGAGGTCCACGTCTCGGCCGCGGGCAGGCGCGTGGACCAGTTCCTGGCGCACCGGCTGCCCGGGTACTCGCGCTCGTTCCTCCAGAAGCTGATCGACGACGGCGAGGTCAGCGTCGACGGCGAGGTCGTGCGGCGGTCGCATCGACTCAGCCCGGGCGACCTCGTGGAGCTGGTCGTCCCCCCGCCGATCCGGGCGGACGTGGTCCCCGAGGACATCCCCTTGGACATCGTGCATCAGGACGAAGACGTCGTCCTCGTGAACAAGCCCCGGGGGATGGTCGTGCACCCCACGACGCACGACCTGTCCGGCACCCTGGTGAACGCGCTGCTGTTCCACGTGACGGACCTGAGCGGCATCAACGGCGTGGAGCGGCCGGGCATCGTCCATCGCATCGACAAGGACACGACAGGCATCTTGGTCGTGGCCAAGAACGACCGGGCCCACCGCGGCCTCTCCGAGCAGTTCCGAGACCACTCGATCGCGCGGCGGTACGTGGCCGTGTGCTGGGGCCGCCCCCACCCCGCGTCGGGCACCATCGAGTCGGAGATCGGGCGCCACAAGAAGGACCGTCGCCGCCAGACGAGCTGGTCCCCGGTGACGCCCCGCGACTCGGTGACCCACTACACGACCGTCGAGGAGTACGGGCCCGCGAGCCTCGTGCAGTGCGAGCTCGAGACGGGACGCACCCACCAGATCCGCGTGCACTTCACCGAGCGCCTGCGCCACCCGCTGGTCGGCGACCCGGTCTACGGCGGCCTCGCCAAGGGCCTCATGCCCCGCGATCCCGAGCTCAAGCGCGTGCTCTCACCCATCCGCGGCCAGCTGCTGCACGCCGCAACCCTGGGCTTCGTGCACCCCCGCACCAAGGAGTACGTGCACTTCTCGGCGCCCCCGCCCCCCCGGATGCTCGACGCCATCCGCGCCCTACGGCGCCACGCGCGCATGGAGGAGGACGCCCCCGGCCCCTGGGACGACCGGGCAGTCACCCCGCGGCCCGCCGCCGACGAGGCCCATTCCGGACGAAATCCGGAATAGGGCCGGTTGGACCCCCTTCAGGCCCACGCATCCGGATTTTGTCCGGAATAGAGCCCGAAGGCAGACTAGCGGCCGACCGGAGGCGGCGCCCACTGCGCGCAGAGCGGGTAGCCGTCGCCGACGCGGTTGCCCTCTTCGTCGAGCTCCCAGTAGGCCTCGGCCTCGCCGTCGCAGTCCTCGGTGTTCAGGTCCTTCTCGATGATGTCGGCGCAGGACAGGGGCACGATGGTGCCGTCGAGGGCGCCGCCCACGATGTCCTTGGCCTTGACCGAGAGGCAGAACTCGCCCGGGTCGTCGCCGCCGCACTCCTGGCAGCCCACGCCGACCGTCTTGAAGACGAGGTCGCAGATGCCGTTCTCGTCCTTCTCGTCGCCGAGAAGGCCCGCGAGGTCGCGCGTGTCGAGGATGCCCTCGAAGCGGCCGCCGGCGAAGCCGGAGCCCTCGGGGTGCACGACCATGGAGAGGAGCAGGTCCTGGATGGTGGCGTTGACGCCCTGGATGCTGAGCTCCAGGTCGACGCCCTCGAGCACGAGCGACGGGTTCTCCCACGTGGCGGGCTGGTCGTCGGCGGTGTCCGGGATGCGGTCGGGGCCGGCCGTGAAGGTCAGCGTCTCGGAGCAGAGGTCCTGGACGATGTCGGGGCCGTTGAGCTCACCGAGGGCGCCTTCCACGTGCGCGATGTCGTTCTCGAGGTCCGAGGCCTCCGAGAAGGTGAAGATGATGTAGATGTCGGCGAGGAAGCCCTGGAGGAGCGAACCGACGGCCGGGGGCTCGGTGAACGTGGCCGAGGCGAGGTCCAGGTGCATGACCTGACCCACGAGGGCGCCATCGTCGCCGACGACCTCGCCGTAGGGGCCGGTGCTGAAGGACCACGTGGCCGGGGTCTCCTCGTTCCAAGTGATCGTGGCGGTGTACGTCTCGTTGGCGGTGAGGTCGCCGCCGGGGGTGAACTTGACCTTGCGGCCGCTCTCCTCGAGGACGGTCTCGCCCGCGACGGCGGAGCCCGCGGAGTCCGCGAGGGTCAGCGACGAGGTGGTGGGCGCCACGTCGAAGCGGGCCCAGACGTCCAGCTGGTAGAAGAGGTCGTCCTCGGCCTCCTCGGGCGACACGCCGATGATGCGCGGCGGCGGCGGCGGAGCGGGGGTCTCCGTTTCATCGTCGGTGGGACAGCCGAGGCCGAGGCCGAGGGTGCCCGCCGTGAACGCGAGCAACACCAGCTTGCTCATGAGGATTCGCATCAGTTTCTCTCCATTTGAATTTCAGCGCCCGCCCACAGGACCTTGCGCGGTTACGGCAGCGGACGGGGGTTCACCCAGAACGGCGGGAAACTACGCAGGTGCCAAGACGATGTCAAATGTCTTTGAATGCCCGTTCAGTTCTGCGCGGATAGCATGCGAACCGTGATCGGCGAGGCGATCGAGAGCCCGTCGTGGGCCGCGGATCTCGGGAGCCTGTGCGGCTTCACCCATCGGGCGTTCTCCGGCCCCCCGGCCGTGGCCTGCGAAACTCAGGTCCACGGGCGCGACGTGCACGTGCTCGGGCCCGCCTGGACCCCCGGGGAGCCGCTCCCCGACGGCCCCGCCGAGGGCGACGGGCTCTGGACGACCGTGCCGGGCCTGCCCGTGGCCGTGCGGACCGCGGACTGCACCCCCATCCTGCTCTGGGACCCCGAGGTCGGCGCCGTGGCGGCCGTCCACGCGGGCTGGCGCGGGACGACGAAGGACATCCCCGGCGCGGCCCTCGAGGTCGGGCGGACGCTGGGCGTGGACCCGAGCCGCGTACACGCCGCCGTCGGTCCCTGCATCGGCGCGTGCTGCTTCGAGGTGGGGCCCGAGGTCCCCGCGGCCCTCCGGAGCGTCGGGCTTACCGACGCCGACTTCGGGCGCACCGTGGGCCCCCGCGGACGGGACCACGTGGACCTGCGGCTCGCCAATCGGGCGCTCCTCACGCGCGCGGGCGTCCGTCCGGATCGCATCGAGGACGTGGGCGGGTGCACCGTGTGCATGCCCGGGCCCCGCTACGAGTCCTACCGCCGCGACGGCCCCGCCTCGGGCCGCATGCGCGCCGTCATCGCCCCGCTGCTCGCCTTGCTGCTCTTCGTCGGGTGCGGCGACGGTCCCCGGGGGGCGGACTTGTCCCCACGCGACGCGGTCACCGCCGCCCAGACCCTGCTCGCCGAGGGCCGACCGGCCGAAGCCGAGGCCGCCCTGCGCCCCGTCGTGAAGGCGACCCCCGACGACGCCCTCGCGCGCGCAGTGCTCGCCCGCAGCCTCCACGCCCAGGAGCGCTTCCTCGAGGCGACGGTCCAAGGCCGCATCGCGCTGGGCATCGACCCGCGGCTCTGGCAGGCCGCCTACAACCTCGCCTGCCACAGCGCGCGGCTGGGCCGCGTGGACGAGGCGCTCCACTGGCTGCAGGCCGCCCTCACGATCGCGGAGCTGTCCCCCGAGGAGGTGGGGGCGGACGAGGACCTGGCCTCGCTGCACGACGATCACCGCTTCGCCTTCTACCTGGCAACGGGCGTGCTCACGCGTCGGGTGGAGGACGCCATCGCGCGCGTCTCCCCGGGGCGGGTGGAGGTCGGTCGGCCCGCGACGCTCACCGTCATGGCCATCACCCTCAACCGGCGCCTGATGGCTCGACGCGAGGCGGTCGAGATCGACCTCGCGGGGCCCCTCCCCCCGGACGGCCTGGCCCCCGTCACCCGTCGCGAGACCTTCTCCACCGGGGCCGAGGGGGGGCGCGAGTTCATGCAGCGCACGCTCCACTTCGGGTTCCGGCCGCTGCGCCCCGGGCGCCTGTCGCTGGGGCCGTTCCGCGTGCGCATCGGGGACCGCGAGGTGATGACGAACACCGCCGTCCTCGACGTCCTGCCCGCCGAGGCCGCGGCCCACGAGGCCGTCCGCGCGCTCACCCCGCCGCTCCACCCGGGCCTGCCCGGCGACCGGTCGCCGCTCACCGCCTTCTTCCGGGCCCCGTCGACGGCGGACGCGGGGCTCCTCGAGGCGCTCATCGCGCGGGGCACGACCCCTACGGAGATCGATCCGGTCCTGGAGGAACCCCGGGCGGCGCCGTGGACGACCGTCGACGGCCGCGAAGTGCGCGCGTTCCGCTTCCGGGCGGTGGAGATCGACGGGCTGCCGGAGGCCCTCCCGCCCCGGCCCGGCGAGGCCCAGCGGTCGGTGTTCGTGCAGCGGGGCACGGAGGGCTGGAGCCACGTCCTCGACGTGCGCGCCGCCCCCGAAGGAGGGTCTCCCCGCTAACGAGAGGCCTTCTTGCGGGTCGACTGGACGAGCTGCTCGAAGACCTTCTTGTCCGGCGAGTTCTGATACGCGTCCTGGTAGGTGATCTCCTTCTTGCGGAAGAGATCGGCCAGGTAGCGCTCGAAGGGCCACATCCCCTGCTCGGTGCCCGTCATGAGCACCTGCCGGATCTGGTGGAACTTGTCCTCGCGGATCATCGACTGCACCGCGTGCGTGCACTTGAGCAGCTCGATGGCGGGCACGAGCCCCCGCCCCGACGTGTGGGTCAGCAGCCGCAGGTTCACGACCGCGCGCATGACGTCCGCGATCATCGCCCGCGCGCCCGCCTTCTGGTTGTCCGGGAAGACGTCGATGAGCCGCGACATCGCGTTGTTCGTCGAGTTGGCGTGCATCGTGGCGATGATGAGGTGGCCCGTCTCCGAGGCCGAGATGGCCATCTGCACCGTCTCGTAGTCCCGCAGCTCGCCGACCATGATCACGTCCGGGTTCTCCCGAAGCGCGTCGCGCAGGCCGCGGCTGAACGAGTCCGTGTGGTAGCCGACCTCACGCTGCTGAATCAGGGAGGTGCGATTCTCGAAGATGTACTCGATCGGCGCCTCGAGCGTGAGGATGTGGAGCTGCCGGTTCGCGTTCATCCGCTCGATGATCGCGGCCATGGTCGTCGACTTGCCCGACCCCGTCGGGCCCGTGAACAGGACCAGGCCCTCCTTCTGCTGACCGAGGTACGCGAGCTCCGGCGGCAGCTTCAACGCCTCGAGGGACTCGATGACGTGCGGGATGTGCCGGATGGCGGCGGAGACGCCGTACAGCTGTCGGAACACGTTGATGCGGAAGCGCCCGAGGCCCTCCACCTGGTACGCGAGGTCGACGGAGTTGTTGGCGCGGAACTCGCCCTGCTGGGCGTCGGTGAGGATCGAGAGGATGACGCGCTCGATCTCCTTGGGAGACAGCTCCTTGCCCTGGGACGGCTGGAAGAGGTTGTCGACGCGCAGCGTGGGCGGGAACTTCGGCGTGATGTGGAGGTCGGTCGCCTCCATCTCGATCATCCACCGCAAGAGCTTGTGGAACGCGTCCCGGGAGAGCTTGTCGCCGTACTGCGGGGGGGTGGTGACCTCCTTGCGCGTGTATTGGATCGTGAACGCGGGCCGCAGACCCTCGCCCGCGCCGGGCTGGGCGGACTGGCGCGGGGGCGAGCTCGGGGCGGGCGTGGAGCCGATGTCCCCGAGGCCGAGATCCAGCTCCGAGGCCGGGGCCTTGGGCTCGGAGCGACGTCGCCCCGGGCGCTTGAGGCGCATGGAGGGCGCGGGCAGGAGCGACTCGTCGTCCTCCTCGCCGTCGTCGGAGTGGTCGAGCTCCTCATCCGGCGCCGGCTGGGGGACGAACCGCGGCGGGGAGACCTTGACCTGCGGCGGCGGGAGCACGTCTTCGGGGTCCGACTCTTCGTAGTCGAGCCCCTCGTCCATGGACACCCCGATGTCCTCGAACATCTCCACGGCCTCGTGAGGCTGCTCATCGCCGGCCAGGTCTGCGTCGCGATCGTGGACCCGGAACATCGCGGAGAGCCCGTCGTCGCCCCCCGTGGCCAGGTCGCAGATGTAGATGCCGCCGCCGTACTCGTAGTGGATCGACGCGGAGCCGTCCATGTGGAGGGTGGCCAGGTCCTCGGGGGTCGTGATCTCGCGCACGAAGTCGCGCAGCTGCTTCTCGGTGAACGCGGGGAGTGACAGCGCGCGGCTGCGCTTGCCGACGAACACCTCCGGCGACTTCCCCGCCTGGAGCAAGAGCCCGTCGGCGTCCTGCGACGCCATGAGCTTCAGGATGTAGTCCAGCCGAGCCATCCACGCCTCCTGCGTCGCGATCATGCCACGCGGGGGGGTGAGGCGCCGGGAGGCGGGCTGGTACACCCGACCGCTTGTCATGACCGGGATGAACTTGTCCCTGACGCCGATCGCTTCGTTCCTCCTCTTCGCGTGCCTCGGCACGCTTCCTCGTCGCGCCTCGCGCTCGGCGCCCGGTCCGGCGTCCAACCCGGTCATGACTTCGGGCCGGCTGTACTACGGAGGGGGCGGGCCGCAGACGGGGTTCGAGGCGACCTCGCAGCCGCCGGTCTGCTCCACGTCGCCGAGGCTGTTGCCCGAGGCCGTGAGGGTGCACGCGGTCAGCGTCACCACGCCGTCGCAGCTGAGGCCCCAGCCGCCGTTGTCGGTGAGCAGCGGGTCGACGATCGTGGCGGTGACGCCGCTGTCGAGGCGGATGCCGTCGCCCGCCGCGAGGTCGATCTCGGTGCCGTCGACGGTCAGGGTGCCGGAGTCGCCGTGCACGCCCTCGACGGTGGCGCCCGAGATGGTGCCGTCCGTCATGACGAGGGTGCCGCCGGTGATGTGCACGCCGGTCTGCGCGCCGACGATGTCGACCCCGTCCAGCGAGGCCGCGCCGTTGGTCTGCTGCACGGTCACGGTGCCCTGGGACTCCACCGCGCCCCCGGCGAGGTCGAGGTCGCCGCCGAGGATCTGCAGGGCGGGCCCCACGGCGGCGGTGATGTTGACGTTCGAGCCGTCGATGTCGGCGGCGCCTGCGAGGTTGATGCCGGCCCCGCCCGCCCCCTCGATGAGGACGCCGTCGAGCACGATGGCGCCGTTCGACGCGGTGGCGCCCGCGCCCCCGGGATCCGTCACGACGGTGTTGGTGGCCGTGATGGTGCCCCCGGAGAGGGCCGCGAAGCCCGCGCCGCCGCAGTTGGTGAGGGTCGCCCCGTCGAGGGTCGCGAAGGTGTTCGCGGTGCTGGTGCGCACGCAGTCCAGCCCGATGTCCGTCAGGGTCGTCTCGGGGGACACGGTCACCACGCCCGGGATCGACATGCCGGTGGACGAATACACCCGCAGGTCGATGCCCGCGCCGCTCGTCTCGGCGATGGTGTTGCCCACGGGGGTCGTCTCGTCCTCCACCAGGTGGACCTGGCCGCCCTGCACGTAGACGCCGGTGCCGGAGCCCTCGATCGAGTTCTCGAGCAGCGTCACGACAGGGACCGGGATGTCGGCCGCGTCACGGTCCGTGTGGCCGTTGCAGTCGTCGTCGATCCAGTTCCCGAACACCTCCACCGCCTCGGGGCCGCGGGTGGGGTCGGTGTCGTCGCAGTCGCCGTCGGCGACGCTCGTGCCGTCGCCGTCCTGGTCGTCGACGTCGGGCGTGGCGCTGTCCGGCGTGGCGGGGTTGCAGTCGTTGTCGATGAGGTCGTCCTCGATCTCCTCCGCGAGCGTGGAGATGGCGGGGTCCGAGTCGTCGCAGTCGCCCGACCAAGGGGACTGGGTGTCGCCGTCGTGGTCCTGGAACAGGTCCGTGGGCACGCCGAACGTGGCCTCGAGCCCGGCCGTGGTGCCGCCGACGATCGTGTTGTCCTCCACCTGGAAGGGCCCCATGCCCGCGATCCGCACGCCGTACGCCGCGCCCGGGGCCTGGATGTTGTTGCCCTCCACCAGGCTCCCCTGCGTGAGCGTCTCGACGTTGTTCGTGCTCAGGCGCATGCCGTAGTTCCACACGAGGCCGTCGCAGGCCGCGTTGCCGCCCTCCGGGTCCACGCCGATGTCGTTGTTGCGCACCTGGGTCTCGCCGTTGGAGGCCCAGAGCCCGCCGCCGATGCCGCCGCACAGGGTGTTCCCGCTCACCACCGCGCCGGGCGTGGTGGACAGCTGCACGAGGTTCGTCCCCGCCGAGCCGAAGATCTGGTTGTTGATGATCTCCAGCTTCGGGTTCGTCATCCCCTCGGGCCCCTGGATCAGGACGACCGCGCCCTCCGACGACGTGTTCACCTCGTCGACCATGCCGGTGTTCGTGAGGACGTTTCCGTCCGCGAGGATCTGGCTGCGGAACGAGTAGATGGCGGCGTTCGCGTTGTCCGTGAAGGTGCCGTTGACCCACTCGAGGTAGGCCGGCGAGCCGCCGGACCGCGTCTCGACGCCGCGGCCGTTGTAGAGCATGTCCGCCTCTTCGCGCGGCGGATCGGGCACGCCGTCGACCGTGGGCTCCCCGTCCAGCTGGGTGTAGAGCGGGCCGCGGCTCGTGGACTCGATGCTCACGCCCTCGGCGAGCACGGTCGACTCGGACAGGTAGACGGCCGTCCCCCGGTTGTCCCGCAGCGTCGTCCCCGTGATGGCGCCCTGGCTCTCCTCCACGTGGATGCCGTTCCACCACGCCTCGCTGATCACGTCGTCGCCGATGGAGAAGCCGGCGTCCACGATCACGATGTTCGAGAACTCGACGTCCGAGATGTCGTTGCCCGAGTAGGCGCAGTTCTGGGCCCGGAAGCAGGCGACGCCGTAGCCGTTGGTGATCGAGCCGTCGGCGGCCGGGTTCTGCACGTCCCGGAAGTAGGCGTGGTCGATGCCCGAGACGATGTTCTCGCTGATGACCGCCTCCACCGCGTCCAGGACGAGCACGCCGTTGCCCGCGGTGACGTCGGTGATGGTGTTGCCGGTGACCTCGACCGTCGCGGCCCGACCGTCGTTGGTGTTCCCGCCCGCGAGGATCCCCTGCTCGCGGACGCCCTCGATGATGTTGCCGGTGATGACGATGTCGCCGCCCGGAGCCCGCGCGGTGATGCCCGGCGAGCCCGTGTTGTCCACGAACGACGACGTGATGGTCGCGTTGCTGTTGGCGAGGATCGACCAGTTGTTCAGGCCCTGGAACGTGGACCCGCTGACGGTGAGGTTCCGGCCCGACGCCGAGCCCTGGTCGCCCTGCATGAAGACGCCGTAGGCGAAGGTGTCGATGGTGGTGGCCGTGACAGTCAGGTTGTTCGCCTGCATCCAGATGCCGACGAAGCTGCCGTTCCGGAGCGTGCAGCCCTCCACGAGGATCTCATCGTTCCCCGAGCCCTCGATGAAGATGGCGCTGCCGTCCGAGTCGAAGTCCTCGGCGGTGGGGGGGCGGTTGGTGCTCACCACCTCCGAGTTGAAGACCGACAGCTCGGACTCCAGCACGTGAATGCCGAAGGAGCCGCTCGCCTGGATCTGCGAGTCGTGGATCTCGAGAACGGAGTTGGTCTGGGCGAAGACGCCCTTGCCCCCGGTGTCGCTGCTGAAGCCGATGTTGAAGGTGGTGAGCTCGTTCGCCACGACCGTCGACTGCGAGGCCTCGACGCCCACGAGGCCCCGGCTGTCGCCGTTGCTGTCCGGCTCGAACTCGATGTGGACCTCGTTCAGGGTCACGTTGTTGGACTGCGTGATGCGGATGCCGCGGATGGTGCCGAGCTCCTCGGCGGGGGAGATGAGCGACAGGCGCGACAGGGTGACGGGTCCGTCGACCTGGTCGATCTCGACGACGGTGCCCGCGCCGCCGCCCGTGATGACGACGCCCCCGGCCTCGACGCCCGCGATGGTGATCGGCTTGTCGATGTCGATGTCTTCGTCGAACAGGCCGCTGCACACGCTGACCACGCCTCCCGAGGGCGCCGCGTCGATGGCCTGCTGGATCGTCTCGAAGCCGCCGCCGCCGGCGACCGTCACGCAGAATTGCTCGGCCGAGCTGTCGTCGTCGTCCGCTTCGCAGTCCGCGGCCACCTGGGACAGGGCCAGCGCGGCGAGCAGGAACGCGAAGCGGGGATTGAGCACGGTTCGGGGTCGGGGATGCATGCAGGCTCCGAGATCGACGACTGAGGCCAGCGGAGTATAGGGTCGCGGACGCGTACGCGGTCGGGCAGGGGCAAGCCTCCGAATTCGAGCCGCGGCCGCACGGCGCGACATTGGAGTCACGCCCTGCCCTTCGAGGTTCCCGTGGCCGTCGACGAAGTCCTTCAAGAGAAGCTCGACCTCCTCCAGAACAAGCTCGCGGAGTCCCGTCTGGGAGGCGGCGAGGCGCGGATCGCGAAGCGCCACGACAAGGGGCTGCTGACGGCCCGGGAGCGCATCGACCTGCTCGTCGATCCCGGCTCGTTCCTGGAGCTGGACGCGTTCGTGGTGCACCAATGCCGCGACTTCGGCATGGAGGACAAGCGGATCCTGGGCGACGGCGTCGTCACCGGTCACGGCACGGTCGACGGCCGCCCCGTCTTCGTATTCGCCCAGGACTTCACCGTGTTCGGCGGCAGCCTGTCGGGGGCCTACGCCAAGAAGATCTGCAAGGTCATGGACCTGGCCATGGAGAACGGCGCCCCGGTCGTGGGCCTGAACGACAGCGGCGGCGCGCGCATCCAGGAGGGCGTCGTGAGCCTCGGGGGCTACGCGGACATCTTCCTGCGCAACACGCTCGCCTCGGGCGTCGTGCCGCAGATCTCCGCGATCCTCGGTCCCTGCGCCGGTGGTGCCGTCTACAGCCCCGCGATCACGGACTTCATCCTCATGGTCGAGGGCAGCAGCTACATGTTCGTGACCGGCCCGGACGTCATCAAGACGGTGACCCACGAGGAGGTGGACAAGGAGAGCCTCGGCGGGGCGAGCACGCACAACAGCAAGTCCGGCGTCGCTCACTTCGCGGCCCCGGATGAAGCGACGTGCATCGCGCTGACCCGCGAGTTGCTCGGCTTCCTGCCGTCCAACAACGTGGAGGATCCTCCGGTGCGCCCCAGCGAGGACCCCTGGGATCGCGCCACCGACGAGCTGGTCGAGGTCGTGCCCGCGAACCCCAACAAGCCCTACGACATCCGCGAGATCGTGCGGTCGGTGGCGGACGACGGGTACTTCCTGGAGGTCCAGCCCGCCTACGCCATGAACATGGTCGTCGGCTTCGTGCGGGTCGAGGGCCGCTCGGTGGGCGTCGTGGCCAACCAGCCGGCCCACCTCGCGGGCTGCCTCGACATCGACTCGTCGATCAAGGGCGCGCGCTTCGTGCGCTTCTGCGACGCGTTCAACATCCCCCTGCTCACGTTGGTGGACGTGCCCGGGTTCCTCCCCGGCACCTCCCAGGAGTGGGGCGGCATCATCAAGCACGGCGCGAAGCTCCTCTACGCCTTCGCGGAGGCGACCGTCCCGAAGGTGACGCTCATCACGCGGAAGGCCTACGGCGGCGCCTACGACGTCATGGCGAGCAAGCACATCCGCGCGGACATCAACCTCGCCTACCCCACCGCCGAGGTCGCGGTGATGGGCGCCGAGGGCGCGGTGAACATCATCTTCCGCCGAGAGCTGGCGGGGGCGCCGGACGCCGACGTGAAGCGCGCGGAGCTGACGGCCGACTACCGCGACACGTTCGCGAACCCGTACAAGGCGGCGGAGCTGGGCTACATCGACCGCGTGATCCCGCCGGACCGCACCCGCAAGGAGGTCGCCGGCGCCCTGCGCATGCTGCGCAACAAGACCCAGACCCTCCCGGCGAAGAAGCACGGCAACATCCCCTTGTAAGCACCCCTCTCGACAAATCGAAGACTTGTCGCCGGGGGCCCCGCAGTACCCCCTGAGACTCCACTTCGCTACGCTTCGTTGCGCGCGCTCGAGGCGCTTGCTTCCCTGCCGAGACGATGAAGAACCTGCTCGCCAAGCTGCGCTCCGACGAGGCCATCGCGGACCTCGCGCGCCTGGTGGTCGACGATCTGCTGGCCCGCCCCCCCGCCGAGGTGGTCGACGCGCGCTTCACGGCGGAGCTGGTCCAGCGCTCCCTGCGGGGCTGGCTCGCCTCCGAGACGGCCCAGCAGCGCCTGCTCGCGACCCTCGAGGACGTGCGGACCCGCCTCGCGTCCGAGGAGCGACGCCTGAGCGACGTGGTCGCCCCCGAGGTCGTGGACGGCGCCCGACGGCTGACGGCGCGGCCCTACTCGCCGGACCGCGGCACCCTCCTCGCCATCCTCGACCGCGAGCCCGTGCACCGCCTCGTGCGCGAGATCCTGCGCGAGACGCTCGTCGACTTCGGCAAGAAGCTGCGCGCCCCCGTCGCCGACAACCGCGTGGCGAAGTCCCTGGGCGGCCTCGGTCGGTTCGCGCGCAGCAAGGCCGCGGCGAAGACGGGGAGCATCGGCGCGCTCGCGGGCGGCCTGGTGGGGGCCGTGTCCGAGGAGGTCGAACGCCAGGTGGAGCGCCGCGCGGCGGAGTTCGCCGACGGAGCGATCTCGGGCGTCCTCCAACGCTTCGCCGACGAGCTGTGCGACCCCCGCCGGGCCGACGACCAGGCCGCCCTCCGCGGGGCGATCCTCGACGGCATCCTCGGCCTGCGCGGCGTCGACGCGGCGAAGGAGCTCGAGAACCTGGACCCCGCCGAGCTCGTGGGGGTCCTGCGCTCGATCCTGAGCGAGTGGGCCGACCGCGAGGACTTCGTGGACACGGTGGTGTCCGTGGTCGACGGCGCGCTCGCGGAGGTGACCGCCCCGACCGTCGGCGAGCTGCTCGACGACTCGATGCGCGACGTCCTCGGCGACCTCGCGGTGGACCTCCTGAAGCGGCGGCTCGGCCCGCTGTTCGCCTCCGACGCCTTCGCGGACTGGTTCCTCGCGCTCGCCGACTGAAGCCGTGGTATGAGTAGTGACTCTGAACGGAGTTACGTCTTGCCGAACCGCGACCCCTCCCTCCAGCTCCTGCCCAGGTGGCGCCCCGACGCGCCCGTCGACGCCTACCTGAACGACCCCGACACGTGGTGGAACCGGACCCACGGCGGGAAGCTCCCGGGGGGCGTCGCGTACCTGTCCGCGGAGTTCGGCATCCACGAGAGCCTGCCGATCTACTCGGGGGGCCTCGGAGTGCTCTCGGGAGATCACGTCAAGTCCGCGTCGGACCTGGGGATTCCCTTGTTCGCCGTGGGCCTCTACTACCGCGAGGGCTACTTCCGGCAGGAGATCGACTCGCACGGCCAGCGCGAGTCCTACCCCCACGTGCACCCCTGGGACGCGGGCCTGCGACGGGCCCGGGGGGCGGGCGGTCAGCCGCTCGAGATCTTCGTCCCGCTCTACGACCGCAACGTGCGCGTGGAGGTCTGGCGGGCGGACGTCGGCCGTGTGCCGCTGCTGCTCCTCGACACCGACCTGCACGGCAACCGCCCCGAGCACCGGAACCTCACGCGCCGCCTCTACGCGGGCGACCAGCGCATGCGCATCGAGCAGGAGGTGCTGCTCGGGATCGGCGGCGTGCGGGCCATCCGCGGCATGGGCTGGACCCCGGACGTCTTCCACCTCAACGAGGGCCACACCGCCTTCGTGGTGCTCGAGCGGTTCCGCGAGGAGCTGCACGCCGCCGTCCCCCGACGGGAAGCCTGGGACACCGTCCGCGATTCGTGCGTCTTCACGACCCACACGCCGGTGCCCGCCGGCCACGACCGCTTCTCTTCGGAGCTGGTGGCGGAGGTGCTGGGGGCGTACCGCATCCAGCTGGGCATGGACCACGAGGAGCTGATGGACCTCGGCCGGGTCCGCCCCGGGGATGCGAGCGAGCGGCTCTGCATGACGGTCCTCGCGCTCAAGAACAGCCGGGCCGCGAACGGCGTGGCCCAGAAGCACGGGGAGGTCAGCCGGTCGATGTGGCACGAGCTGTACCCGAACCGTCCGGTGGAGGACGTCCCCATCGGCTCCATCACCAACGGGGTCCACGCGCCGTCGTGGGTCGCGCCCGAGGTGGGCGATCTGGTGGCCGCGGCGTCGCCCGACGACCTCCGGCGGTGCCGCACGACCGGGGAGACGATGGCGGCCGTCCAGGGGATCGACGACCAGGCGTTGTGGGATGCCCGGGGGGTGGCGAAGCAGCGCTTGATCGACCTCGTGAAGGAGCGCACCGGGGACGTCATCCCGCGAGAAGCGCTCATCCTCGGGTTCGCGCGTCGGTTCGCCCCGTACAAGCGCGGCGACATGCTCGTCTCCGACCCCGAGCGCACCCTCGCGCTGCTCGGCGACGAGGACCGCCCCGTGGTCCTCGTCTACGGGGGCAAGGCCCACCCGCGCGACGGGGCCGGGCTCGACATCATCCGCAACGTCGTGCTCGCGGGCCGTCGTCCGGAGCTGGCGGGCAGGGTGATCTTCGTGCCGAACTACGACATCGGGGTCGGGCGCGCGATGGTCCAGGGCGCCGACGTGTGGATCAACAACCCCCGTCGTCCCCTGGAGGCGAGCGGGACCTCGGGCCAGAAGGTCGCCATGAACGGCGGCCTCAACTGCTCCACGCTCGACGGCTGGTGGGTGGAGGGCTTCGCGCTCGAGCCCCGGGCCGGGTGGGCGGTCGGCCCCCCCGAGCCGGCGGCGGACGACGCCGTGGGGGACCGCGTGGACCGCGACGCCCTCTACTCCACGCTCATGGACGAGGTCGTTCCCCTGTACTTCGACCGCGACGAGGACGGCCTGCCCCGGGCCTGGATCGCGCGCATGAAGGCCTCGATCGCGTCGTGCCTGCCCGCGTTCAACACGGACCGCATGCTCGCCGACTACGTGGCGAAATCCTATCTCGCCTGACGCGTAGGCTTCGGGGACCCTCACCGGAGACCCCATGCGCCAAGAGACCGTCCTTCGCTCCGCGTCCTTCGATCCCAAGCTCAAGACCTACTGGCTGCTCGGCGGCGCGCTGATCCTGCTGTCGACCGTGGTGGGCATCGTCGCCCTGCCCTTCTGGTTCCTCGGGGTCGGCGCCTACTTCAACACCAAGCGCTTCGACCACATGCACGCCGAGCTCACCGACCGGTCGCTGCACCTGCGCAAGGGCGTCCTGTTCAAGATCGACAAGACGATCCCGCTCGACAAGATCCAGGACATCGCGCTGCATCACGGCCCGATCATGAACGCCCTCGGCCTCGCGGGGCTGCGGATCGAGACGGCGGGCACGTCGGTCCAGGGGGCGGCGGACGCGAGCCTCACCGGCGTCGTCGACGCGGCCGCGTTCCGGGACGCGATCCTCGAGCAGCGAGAACGCGTGACGGGCGGAGCCGCGCTGCCCGCGCCCGCCGAGGGGGATGTGCTGGCCGAGATCCGCGACAGCCTCCTTCGCATCGAAGGGCTGCTCGCCGCGAAGTAGAAGGACCGAGGCTAAGGAGCCGTGAAGCCCACCTGCACCGGGGGGTCCTCGACCTTGCGGCGGCCGAGGATCTCGGCGCCGGACTCGTTGAGGTCCGCGAGCGCGATCTCACGCCCCGGAGCCCAGCCGTCCGACGGCCCCACGGCCACGACGATCTCCTTGAGCTGCCCTCGCGGGTACACGTTCGGCAGCTCGACCTCTTCGAACGTGACGGCGCCGACCACCTGGTAGGGCCCCCCGACGGGTCCCGTCATGAGGTAGGTGCGCCCGTCCTGGAGGCGGCTCAGGCCGTCGGGCGAGATCCCGACCTGGTGGGGCCGGTGCATGTTCCGCCAGTCGATCGCGGCCTGGGGCGCGGCGGTGGCGAGGGTGGTGTGCACGGCCGGGCCGGGGCCGCCGGCGAACCCTTGGGCGCCCGTGGCGGTGAATCGACCGGCGAGGAAGCCGAGCAGGACCGCGGCGCCCAGGAGCGCGGCCGCGGCCGTCATCCAGCGAGGCGTCGCCAGCGGAGGAGGGGCGGACGGTCGGACGGGCGCGTACTGCCCGCTCTCCCGCGCCGCCACGGCCTCGGCGGCGGCGTCCAGGACGCGGTGGTCCAGGTCTCGAGGCGGGAGCTCGTTCAGCTCGGCCCGGAGGTTCCGCAGATCGAGGGCCAGCGCCCCCCGGGCCGCCCGCTCGTCCCGACACTCCCCGCACGCGGCGAGGTGGGCCAGGAACTCCTCGGGAGCCGTGGCGGTGTCGAACTGCGCGCCCCAGATCCAGTCCTGGATCTCTGCGCACCCGATGGTTCGTTGCTGGTCGTTCATGGGACGCCCCTTCACTCGGCCTGGGCCTCGACCGGCTTGAACCCCGGTCGAAGGTGGTTGAGCCGCATCGCGAGCCGGCGGCGTGCCTCCCGGAGCCGACGCTTGACCGTCGCCTCGGAGCAGGACAGCGCCGCGGCGCACTCCTTGTAGGTGAGCCCCTGGACGTCGACGAGCATCACGGCGATGCCCTCTTCCTTGGGGAGCGCGTCCACCGCCCGGGCGACCTCGGATCGCATGTGCGACCGGACCGCGGTGTCCTCGGGCGTGGGCACGGAGCTCACCAGGTTGATGGCGAGGGGGACGGCGTCGCCCGCTTGGCGCTCGTTGCGGCGCTCGATGACGTGCAGGCCGCGGTGATGGATGGCCGTCAGCGAGTACCCCACGAAGGAGCCGCGGATGGCCCCCCGGCGAGCCGCCACGGCCACGGCGGCCATCGCCTCCACGAGGATGTCTTCGGCCTGCTGGGTGTCGCGGCCCATCTTGCGGGCCATGCCCCAGAGCCGGCGTCGGTGCCGCTTGTAGAGGGCTTCGAACGCGGACTCATCGCCGTCCACGTATCGGTCCAGCAGCTCTCGATCCGTCTCGAGTCGTCGCAGCATGTGCATCCCCTTGGGTAGGACCGGCGGGGGTTTCTGGCAGGGTCAACCGTCGGTCCACACTTGGGACGGGAGCCGGCGGCGGACATTCGGACCTTCTTCCGGAAAATCGCACGATCGACGTGCGTCGGCGTCATGAAAGTTCAAGAACGAGCGACGCCCCGGCCGAAGCCGAGGCGAAGAATGCTCGGGAGGGTCCGAGATTTCGGACGCGCCGGACGACGCGGACGGTCAGTCGCGCGACGTGTAGGGCAGCAGGGCGAGGTGCCGCGCGCGCTTGACCTCACGGGTCAGTCGACGCTGCATCTTGGCGCTCAGCCCGGTGCGACGACGGGGAAGGATCTTCCCGCTCTCGCTCAGGAAGCGCTTGAGGGACTTGGTGTCCTTGTAGTCGATGTTGGGCTTGCCGCGGACTTCGCGGTCTCGGCTGTAGCCGCCGTCTCGTGAACGCTCCATGATTCGCTCCTCGGAGTTGCGCCACGGGTTCAGTCCCGCGCGCGAAGCCGACGGACCCTAGGGGAGTCGCTCCGGGGGATCAAGCCCCAACCGCCCGCGGGGCGATATCATGCCGCCGATGCGCACCCCGCTCCTCGTCGTCGTCGCGTTCCTCGGCCTCGCCGCGCTGATCTCCTCGGCGCACCGGCACACGGACGCGTGGGCCCCACCGCCCGTGCCTGACGACGAGATCCGGTACCTTCCGTCGGGGCAGTCCCTCGCACTGATGTCCATGGGCTTCGAGCCCGTCCTCGCCGACCTGCTCTGGGTCAAGGCCGTGCTCCTGTTCGGGGAGAGATACGGGGAGGCCGACCAGAGCTGGTACCCCTGGCTGTTCCACATGGCGGACCTGGCGAGCGATCTGGAGCCGCAGTACCGCGCCGTCTACAAGATGGGCGGCACCATGCTGCGCACGGACTCCGTGTTCGTCGAGCAGAGCAACCTCATCTTCCAGAAGGGCATGAAGGCGATGCCCGGCGAGTGGTACTTCCCGTTCGCCATCGGGATGAACTACTACCAGCAACTGGAGGACCCGGCGATCGCCGCGCGGTTCATCCGTCGCGCCGCCGAGACGGGCGAGGGGCCGGTGTACCTGCGGAACCTCGCGGCCTCGATGCTCAGCGACGCCAACCAGCTCGAGGTCGCCCGCCAGTTCCTCGTCGAGGAGGCGCGCGTCCTCCCCAGGGGCGCGGCGCGCGACGTCACCATGGCGAAGGTCTACGAGATCGCGTACCAGATCGCCGCTCGGGACGCGGGCCTCGCCGTCGCCGCCTATCGAGACCGGGAGGGGCGGCTGCCCACGGCGCCCGGGGACATCGTGGCCGCAGGGTTCGTCCTGCCCCCCGATCCCATGGGCGATACGAGCTACCTCGCGCACCTCGGGGTGCGCCCCGCCCCCGCCGATCAGCTCGGGTGGGTGTGGGACCCGGACCCGGACGCGAAGATCGGCACGGTCGCGTCGCTCGGGTTCGGGCACGTCTTCACGCAGATCCGGGAGGCCACGGGGTACGGCTCCGAGGGCCTGATCCTCGAGGGCGGACACTGACATGACTCGGGCCCGATGAGCGCGGAGCGGTGGCCTCAGCGGTACTTCGCCGCCACGCGGATGTAGGCCTCGCGGAAGGGCACGCCCTCGGCCACCAGCCGGTAGGCCTCTTCGGTGGCGTACAGCTCGCGAGACATCCCGGCGTCGCAGCGCTCGGTGTCCACTTCGAGCCCCGTCATCACGTGCGTCGCCACCCGGAGCATCGACAGGGCCGTGTCGACGCCGCGGAAGAGGGGGGCCTTCAGCAGCTGGAGATCGCGGTGATAACCCGACGGGAGGGGCGCGGCGACGGCCTGCACCTCCGCGAGCGCCGATCGCACGACTGCGGCCTTGGCGCGGGTCAGCTCCAGGACGTCCGGGTTGCGCTTCTGCGGCATGATCGAGCTGCCCGTGGTGAACGCGGTCGGCAGGCGCAGGTAGCCGAACTCGGACGTCACGTAGAGGCACACGTCCCAGGACCACTTGCCGAGATCCTGCGCGACCTGCGCCAGGGCGAAGAGCAGCGCGGCCTCGGCCTTGCCCCGGCCCGGCTGCGCGGCCTCGGGGGGCTCGATGACGGAGAGGAACCCCAGCTCGGCGGCCGTCGACTCGCGGTCGATGCCGAGGACCTCGGGGGTCCCGTACCCCGCCGCCGACCCCAGGGGGGAACCCGACGCCATGGCGACCGCGGCCTCGAGCAGCGGCGCGTTGGACTGGAGCAGGCGCGCGTAGGCGCCCGCCCAGCGGCCGACCGTGGAGGGCATGGCGCGCTGGAGGTGGGTGTAGCCCGGCAGGGGGACGTCCCGGTGCAGGTCCGCGAAGGCGGCGAAGGCGGTGACGGCGGCCGTGAGCTCCTTGACGGCGTCGGTCGCCGCGGCCCGCAGCCACAGGGCGACGGCGGTGAGGACCTGATCGTTGCGGGAGCGACCGGTGTGGATCTTCTTGCCGACGTCTCCGTGGCGCGCCACGAGGTAGCGCTCGATGGCCGTGTGGCAGTCCTCGTCCTCGCGCTCGATGACGAACTCGCCGTCCGCGTGCGCCTCGAGGATGCGGGCGAGGCCCTCCTCCAGCTGGCGGAGCTCGTCCTCGTCGAGGACGCCGATCCGCAGGAGCATGCGCGCGTGGGCGCGGCTGCCCGCGACGTCGTGGGGGATCAGCCGGTGGTCGAGGACGGGGTCGTCCCCCACCGTGTACTCCTCGATCAGCGCGTCGAGGCCCGGGGCTCCCTCCTTGCTCCAGAGCTTCGGCATCAGCGCCCCGGCCCCATGAGCGCGAGCAGCTGCGCCGCCTGGGCCCAGACGCGGTTCTCCGCCTGGTCCAGCACGGCCGAGTGGGGACCGTCGAGCACGTCGTCGCTCACCACCACCCCGCGCCGCACGGGCAGGCAGTGCATGAACTTCGCGGGGGCGCCGCGCACGAGGTCGGCGCCGCGCACCACCCAGTCCCGGCGGAGGGCCGCGAAGGCGTCCGCGTGACCCGACGCCGTGGCCGCGTGGCCGACGACCGCGCCCCAGGACTTCGCGTAGACGACGTGGGCGCCGTCGAGTGCGGAGTTCCGGTCGTTGGTGACCGAGAAGGACCCACCCGACTCGTCCGCGAGGGCCGCCGCGGAGGCGAGGGCCGCGTCGTCCAGCTCGAAGCCTGCGGGGTGGGCGAGCACGACCTCCATGCCCTGGGAGGCCGCCGCCCAGATGCCCGAGTTCACGACCGCCATGGGCAGCGGCTTCGGGTGCGGGGCCCAGGTGAAGGCGAGCTTGCGGCCCTTCGGCGCGCCGAGCAGCTCCCGCAAGGTGAGGGCGTCCGCGAGGCCCTGGCAGGGGTGGGCGAAGGGCCCCTCGAGGTTGATGAGCGGCACGCCCGCGTCGGCCGCGAAGGCCTTGTGTACGGGCTGGGAGCGCTCGACGTCCCAGCTTCCGCGCCCCGGGAAGGCGCGCAGCCCGAGGACGTCCGCGTACCGGCCGAGGACGCCCGCGGCCTCCTTGACGTGCTCGGCGCTGAGCCCGTCCATGACGACCTCGTCCTTGAACTCGAGCGTCCACATGCCGCTGCCGGGCTGCAGCTCCACGAAGTGCGCGCCCAGCTTCGCGCAGGCGACATCCATGGACGTGCGGGTGCGCAGGGACGGGTCGAAGAACATGCCCGCGAAGACCTTGCCCGCGAGGGGTCTGGCGCGCGCCAGCTCGTCCGCGTGGGGCTTGAGGGCGGCGGCGAGATCGAGCAGGGCGTCGACCCCGGCCAGGCCCGGCTCGAGCCCGGTGAGGAGGTGACCGTCGGCCCACGCGGGGACCGCGGCGAGGGCATCTGCGACCGGCTTGGGCAGGGTCATGCGTCGCTCCCGGACCGTCGGGCGGCGAGGCCCGACAGCAGCTGCTGAGTGCCGTAGATGCGCGAGAAGCCCTCTGCGTCTCGCCCGTCCCACAGCGCGTTCTCTTCCCCGTACTTCGCGAGCTCGGGGGCCATCATGGAGTAGGTGGACCGCACCCCGCGAACCACCACGGCGCCCTGCCGGAGGTGCACGCGGACGTCGCCCGTCACGCGCGCCTGGCTGCTGTCGATGAAGGCCTCGATGTCGCGCATCACCGGGTCCATGTGCTGGGCCTCGTGCAGCATCATCCCGTACAGCCCGCCCAGGTGGTCCTTGTGGAAGGCCTGACTGCGGGACAGGACGAGCTTCTCGAGCTCGCGGTGCGCGGGGAGGATGACGGCGGCGGCGCCCGCCTCGAAGGCGATGCGGCCCTTGATGCCGAGGATGGTGTCGCCCAGGTGGATGCCGCGGCCGACGCCGTGCTCGGAGGCGAAGGCGCGGACGGCCTCGAGGAGCGCGAGGGGCTCCATGGCCGTCCCGTTCAAGGCCACGGGGAGGCCCGCCTCGAAGGAGAGGGTGAGCTCGCCGCCCTCGCCGGGGGCGGCGCCGGGGTCGACGGTGGTGGTCCAGGCCGCTTCCGGCGGATACGCCCACGGGTCGTGCGTCTCCTTGCCGCCGATGGTGACGCCCCAGAGGCCGGCGTTGATCGAGTAGTCCTTGGTGGCCGCGTCCACCGGGAAGCCCGCCGCGCCGAGGTAGTCGGCGGACACGTGGCGGGTGAGCTGCATGTCGCGGATGGGCGCCCAGGTGGGGATCTCGGGGTAGGTCGCGGCGATGGCGACCTCGAAGCGGACCTGGTCGTTCCCGGCCCCCGTGGACCCGTGGACGATGAGGGCTCCGTCTCCGGCCGCCGCGACGGCGCCGACCTCGCGCGCCTGGACCACCCGCTCGGCCCCGACGCACAGCGGATACACCCCGCCGCGGAGGACGTTGCCCTTGATCAGGTAGGCGATGTGCTCGTCGTAGATCGCGCGACGTCCGTCGATCAGCACGTGCGCGTCGGCGCCGAGCTCGTCGCTGCGGGCGGCGATGGCGTTCAGCTCGGCGGCGTCGAAGCCGCCCGAGTCGACGGTGACGGTCGTGACCCGGCAGCCGAACTCGCGCCGAAGGTAGAGGACGCAGAAGGACGTGTCCAGGCCGCCGCTGAAGGCGACGAATACGTGAGAGTCGGGGCCCAGCTCGACGCGCAGGCCCTGGGGGGGAAGCTCGCTCATCTCTCGCTCCTGAACACTCGCGGGCGCGCGCGAGCGGCGGGAGAGTACCGCTATAACGCCGGGTGGTAGGTGGAGGAACGAGATGACGACGAGCGAGACCGCGGAGACCGCCCCCTACGTCGTGCTGGTGCTGCAGGGCGGAGGGGCTCGGGGCGCGTACCAGGCGGGGGTCTACGACGCGATGAGCGCGGCCGGGCTGGAGCCGGACTGGGTGTGCGGGATCTCGTCGGGGGCGCTCAACGCGGCGGCGATCGCCTGCCACCAGAAGGACGACCGCGTCGCGGCCCTCGACGCGCTGTGGCAGAAGCTGGCGCTCCCCTACGAGCCCGCGCTCGGCCTGCCTCCGCAGCTCGCGCGCCTCGCCCGGGCGGGCGCGTCGATGATGACGACGGTGGCGAAGCCCCACTTCTACCGGCCGCGTCCCCTGCCCCCGACGATGTATCCGCCGGGGTCGCCCGGGGCGACGAGCCTGTACACGGACGACCCGCTGCGTCGGACGCTGGAGTCGATCATCGACTTCGACGCCTACAACGCGCGTCCCCACGAGGAGCGCTGTCGGCTGACGCTGGGGGCCACGTCGGTGAAGGAGGGCACGCTGCACTTCTTCGACAGCCGCCACATCGCGATCGACGCGAGGCACCCGATGGCGTCGGGGGCGCTGCCGCCGGGGAGCCCGGGGGTGGTGATCGGGGACGACGCGTACTGGGACGGCGGGGTCGTCGCCAACTCGCCGCTGGAGCCGGTCCTGCGCGGCCTGCTCGACGACGCGAAATTGGCGGCGCGGCCGATCATGATGGTCGTGGTGGACCTGTGGTCGGGGAGCGGGGCGCTGCCCCAGAACCTGCCCGAGGTGATGTGGCGCAAGGACCAGATCACGTACGAGTCGTTCATGCAGCGGAGCCTCGAGCAGTTCGTCGACCGGCTGTGGGGGGCGGGGCTCGGGCTGTTGTCGGCGGCCCTGGGGGAGCAGGTCCTGCCGAAGAAGGCGCAGGAGGCGCTGCGGCACCAGCTGCTCGAGCTCGCGCCGACGGACCGACTGCCGCGGGGGGCGCTGGCGCTGGATCGGCTCCGCATCCTGCGGCTCGAGTTCACGCACACCGACGACATCGTGCCCCTGGGTCCCATGGACTTCGCGCCGGGGGCCCTGCAACGTCGGCGGACGGCGGGGAGACGGTCGATGGAGACGCTGCTCGCGGCGTCGGACTGGAAGACGTTCGGGACGCACGACGACCCGTGCGGCCGGGAGTACTTCATCAAGGACGGGACCGTGCTGGGACCCGCAGACGTGCCGCTGCCCGCGGGTCTGATGCGCAAGCTCGGCCGGAAGATCGCCACGGAGACGGCGTCCGAGATCAAGGCCGTCGGCGATCAGGTGACGAAGAAGAAGTAGGCGGTCACGGATCGACCCGAACGAGCCGTTCCACCCCCGTCCTGACCGGATGACGGTCACCGCAAGACAGGAACGGCCCGTTCACCCCCCGTCGTGACCGAGGGATCGATGCTCGGGGCGTGACCGAAGCGGAGCAACGCAGCAACGAAGGGAAGGCGCGGATCGGGGCGAGCGCGCCAAGCGCGCGCAGAGAGGCGCTCGGAACGAGGCCGAACGGAGTTCGAGGGGTACTGCGGGGCCCCCGCCGAAGAAGTCGGCGAATGCGAAGCGAGCCGACCTTCTTCGGTGGGGTGCTAGGGGAAGACGGAGAAGGCGCCGAGGTTGTTCCCCTCGTTGGGCTCCGTGATCAGCCCCTCCGGGTCCACCAACACGTAGGAGCTCCAGAACGCCGAGGGGGTGGAACGGATCACGACGGAGATGGGGGCCGTGTCCCCCGGCGCGAGGGGATCGACGGACTCGACCTCGTCCGCGGGCGCGCCCAGCGACGGCGGGAACGCGAGGTCCGAGTAGACGCCGACGTCGAAGGCGTCGGCCGTCTCGTCGCCGTTGTTGGTGACGTCGATGATGTAGAGCACTTGCCCCTGGCTCGCCTGGACGTACGCCTGCAGGTAGGTGATCGACAGATCCGGGCCGATCGACCCGCCGCCCGCGGTCACCGAGACGGTCTCCGGGCCCCAGGCGTTGTTGTTCTCGCCCAGGCCGCCTTCGTCCACCGCCGCGAGGCTGTCCACGAGGATCCACGAGCTGTACGTACCCGGCGTGACGTCCGGGACGTGGACCATGACCTCCGTGGTCTCGTCCGGCCCCAGCGACGCGACGAACTCGGCGCCGTCGCCTTCCGTGGGCGCCGGAGGCGGCGCCGCGGTCTGGTTGAGCCACGCCGACACCCAGAACCCCGACGACGGCGCGTCCCCCGAGTTCTTCACCTCCACCGTGTAGATCACCTCGGTCCCGCTCGACGCCGTGGAGAGCCCCACCACCCGAAGGTCCGCGTTGCCGATGTACTCGCCCTGGTCGACCACCCGCACCGTCGCGGGCTCCGCCTCGATCGGCTCCGCCCCCTGCTCGTAGACCGCGCGCACGGTGCCCACGCCGATGCCGTTGCCGGTGATCCGTCCGCCCGGGTCGACGATCACCACCGCCGGGTTGCCCGTGATCCAGCGAACCGTGCCGGTGACGTCCCCGTGGCTGCCGTCCGAGAAGACCGCCTCGGCCGAGACCGTCACCTCGCTGCCCTCGTGCAGCGCGACGATGTCGGGCGTGATGACCAGCTCCACCACGCTCGCCGCCGTGACAGTCACCCGCGCGGGGTTGGACTCGAGCCCGTCCAGCGTCGCGGTGACGTGCGCCTGTCCCGCGCCCGCCGTGAGCCCCTCCCCTTCGGCGTCGAGGCCGCCGGCCACATCCACGATGCTCGTGTCGGTGGATACCCACGTCACGACGTCGGTCACGTCCAGCGTCGACCGGTCCGCGTAGAAGCCCGTCGCGACGAACTGAATGACCTCGCCTGAGGTCACCTTCGGGCTGTTCGGCGTGATGCCGATCCCGAGCAGATCCCCCGCGGCGGGCGTCGGCTCGACGACCGGATCCGGGGCATCCCAGGTGTTGGAACACGAAAGCGCCGCCCCGAAAAGGAGCGACGCCGACGTGATCTTGGCGATTCTCAGGAGCATCAGCTCCGCATTCTAGACCCTGCGAGCCCGGAGAGCCCGGGCGGCTCAGGGACCGTCGCTACTCGCGGACGGCGTCGTCCGCGAAGTAATGCGTCTTGAGGTGGAGCCAGTTCAGGAAGGGGTTCTCCGAGCTGCCGGAGCGAACGGTGTTCGCGTACGGCGTCCACCCGAAGTCGGGGTGCTCGTTGTTGTCGTCCCAGGTGGAGCTGATGATCTCGCCCGCGGGGCTCGCCTCCATCGAGAAGCTCCAGGTCTTGTTGAAGGACCGGGGGTTCTCGATGTCGGTGTCGACGTGCGCCTGGTCGACGCCGTCCGTGGCGAACGTCGCGACGATGTTGCCCGTGAAGGTGCGCAGGTCGCTGTTGGCGGAGACCGTGATGCTGTCGGCGATGCGGTTGAAGATGCCGCGCCCGATGCCTCGGACGTCGATGATCTCCTCGGTGGTCTGGAACGGCCCGTTGGCCTGGCGGTACGCGATGATCCGCTGCGAGCGGACCGTCGAGATGCCCCAGAGCGTCTGCAGCTCGGTCTGGCCGGCGGTGTTGATGTTGATCAGGCCCGAGGCACCCTCGGAGCCGCCCTGCGTGGTCTCGGTCAGGTTGAGCGTGTACTTCCACACCGGGAAGTTCCAGACCTGGTCCGTGGCCGTGGTGTCGAAGACGAACGGCACGCCGCGCTGGCGGACGTAGACCTCGAGGAGCTGCAGGACCGACTTCGGGGACAGGTCGGTGACGTCGTCCTCTTCGTCGTTGTAGCGCGTGCCGAAGAAGTGGCTGAGGCCGCTGTACTGCGTCTCCGACGCGAGGCCCTTGAGGTCGCCCGTCGTGAACTCGGCGCTGTGCTGGTCGTTGTCGCCGAACGTCACCGTCTGGGACACGCGGGGCTCGTTCATGAGGATGGCGGCGGCGGACCAGCCGTTGCAGTGGCCGAACCAGCCGGACCCGGCGGGGCTCCAGTGGTTGAGGAGCTCCCAGGCGGACGTGAACCAGGGGTTGTTGCCCTGGCCGCGGCCCTCGAGCTGCTGGATGAGCGCGTACTTGTCGAAGGGCGACAGCCGGTCGATCTCGAGGTCGAACTCGCCGTACTGCGGGTCCTCACCGGTGGCCTGGTTCCAGTTGGCGGCGGCGCTGATGCGACCGTTCGCGACGGTGATGCGGCCGCCGTCGATGGCGGTGCGGACGGCGTTGTAGAACTTCACCAGGTTGTCGACGAGGCTCTGCTGGGCGTCGCGGTACTCCTGCACCTTGTTGCGGTACTCGTCCGAGTCGGCGCCGTGCTCCTTGCGGATGTCGCGCAGCGCGTCGCCCAGGTTCTGGATGTCGGTGCCGGGCTGCAGGAAGAGCGACTTGCCGAGGTGCGAGATCGTGGTCTTCGTGGTGGTGTCGGAGGCGCCGTTGTCCTCGTGACCGAAGACGAGGTGGGCCTTGGCCTGGGCGAACCAGTAGCCGGCCCACGGCTTGCGGCCCACGCCCACCTCGTGGGTGGAGCTGCCGATCATGTCGTCGGTGATGTTCAGGGCGTCCGTGAGCTTCGTGGCCGCCCGGAGGAGGTCCGTGAAGGATCGGTCGTCCTCGTCGTCGTGGTTGTCGGGGGTCACGCCGCCGCGGATGTCGTCGACCTCCGCGGGGTCCATGAGGCGGGAGGACGTGGTCGACGTCTCGGAGAAGAGCGCCCACGGCTGCCCCTCGGCCCACGTCTCGCTGATGAGCGTGCCGTCCATGGAGTTCTCGTAGATGACGTCGACGGACGAGGTCGTCGCGTTGAGCGTCGACATGATCTGGCCGTCCTCGAGGACGACGTCCTTCTCGGCCGCCTCCAGCGGGAACGGCGGGATGAGCTGCGGGATGACGCTCAGGTTCATCTGGCTCAGCGCGTTGTAGGAGCGGTTGATGTCGTCGTCTTCGATCGTGATCGCGTCGGAGATGCGGCGCCCCTCGTTCGTGTGGAAGATCACCATGCCCGCGAGGCGGAGGCGGTCCTCACGAATGACGAGGTAGGCCTTCGGGTCGGCCTCGAGGAACTCCTCGTCGATGTTCATGATCGGGTCGAGCGAGGCCTTGATGACCGTGATGGGGCTCGTCGTGCCGCCCATCACCGAGTACTCGTAGAAGTCGTCGCCCTGCACGGGGACTTCGTTCTGCGCGATGACCTGGTACCGCCAGTACACGGGGTCGGTCATGTTCTCGGACGCCGCCATGGTGTCCATCTCGGCGGCCTCTTCGCTGAGGTCGTGACCGCGCTCGCCGTCCAGGTTCTTGCGGTTGGCCTTGAAGTAGGAGGTCTCGAGGTGGAACTCCTGGTTCTGGACCCAGCCCGGACGGAGCGGGTTGGCGGAGGCCTCGGCCTCGCACTCGTCGTCGGAGACCTCCCAGGTCTCCCCGTCGGCGCACAGGTTGTTGTCGCAGCCGCTCAGCGCGACGGCAGACGTCGCGAAAATCAGGGCCGGGAGGCGGCGCCACCAGAGTCGAATGTTCTTCCTACGCATCACTCATTACCTCGTTGAAACAGACGGACCTCGCACGAGAGGCGTCAGGTATCTACCGGAGGAGCAACGTGCGTGCCAGTTCTTTGTCATAAGAAAATCAGGACCGACGTACGTCGTTTGCACCTTCGATGTAGCGGCTTGTTGCGGGGATCTCGATCGGTCCCGACTACAGGTGTAGCGAGAGTGTTTCCTTCGGGCTACACAATCGTCGCCTGAAGGTTACGAATCGATCGGTTCGCGACGCTTGATCATCCGGTGGAGGTGCACGCGGTGGATCCCGGCGAGCTCCGCCGCGCGCGTCACGTTGCCCGCCGTGGCGGTGAGCAACGAGTCCAGGAAGCGCTCCTCGAACCGCCGCAGCACGTCGTCCTTCAGGGTCTTGTAGTCCCAGTCCGTGGAGGCCGTGTCGACCGGGGAGATGACGTCGGCGGTGGAGAGGCCGGGGGGCTGGGCGTCCAAGAAGCCGAACGCGGCCGGAGAGAGCGGCGAGAACTCCGCGTCCATCGGAGCGGCGGGCGCAGGGGCCGTCGCCGCGGAGGCCGGGCCCGCCTGCACGACGGGGCCCGCGACGAGGCTCCCGGGCATGGGGGGCGCCGGACCCTCGCCGCGGAGGTACGCGGGCAGGTCGGCGAGCTCGATGTACGCGCCCTCCGCCATGAGGACGCCCTGCTCCACGAGGTTGCGGAGCTCGCGCACGTTCCCCGGGAAGGGGTGCCGCTTGAGCCGCTTCGCCACCTCGTCGCTCACCCCGACGATCGACCGCCCGTAGGCGACGTTCGAGTCGCGCACGAACTGCTTCACCATCGCGGGGATCGACCCCGGGTAGTCGCGCAGGGGCGGGAGGCGGATCGGCACGACCATCAGCCGGTAGTAGAGGTCCTCGCGGAACAGCCCCTGCCCCATCATCGTCTCGAGGTCGCGCGACGTCGCCGCGATCACCCGCACGTCGACCCGGCGCACGGAGTCCGCGCCCACCATCCGCACCTCGCCGGACTGCAGGACCCGCAGCAGCTTCACCTGCAGCTCGGGCGGCAGATCGCCGATCTCGTCGAGGAAGATCGTCCCGCCGTCCGCGGCCTGGAACTGGCCCGCGCGGTCGGTGACGGCGCCCGTGAACGCGCCGCGCACGTGGCCGAACAGCTCGGACTCCAGCAGCTCCCGGGGAATGGCCGCGCAGTTCACCGTGATGAACGGGGCCTTCGCGCGCGCAGAGTTGAAGTGGATGGAGTGGGCGACCAGCTCCTTGCCGGTGCCGCTCTCGCCGCGCAGGCACACGGTGGCGGGCGTGGCGGCGGCGCGCTCGATCCGACGGTCCACCGCCGCCCACTGGGGGCCGCGTCCCTTGATCAGGATGCCCAGGGCCCGGCTGCCGTCGGCGGTGGAGCGGGCCAGCTGCGCGCGACGGACGAACGAGGTCGCCGTGCGCGCGAGGCGCTCGAGCAGCTCCTGGTGGTCGTGAGTGAAGTGGTCCTCGCGCGGGCTCTCGACGTGGATGACGCCGATGGTCCGGTTCTGGAACTCCATCGGTACCGCGAGCGCGGACGACGTGCTCTCGAGCAGCGGGAGGTAGTACACGTCGTCCTGGACGCGGTTGGCGAGGTAGGTGCGGCCGTCGTCCAGGACGCGGAAGACGATCCCCGAGCGCCGCCCCGCTTCGCGGCGCTTCAGCCGACGCGGGACCGGATCGGGCCGGTCCAACGAGAAGGTCTCGGCCTCGATCGTGAGGTCGCCCGACTCCTCGTCCAGCAGCAGCAGCGCCCCGGTGCGGCACTGGGTCCGGGACAGCGCGAGCTGGAGAAGGTTGTCGAGCAGCAGGCCGAGCTCGGCCTCGTCCAACGCGCGCTCCACGTCCGCCTCGGTGCGCGCGACGTCCAGGAGCAAGCCCAGCTCGCGGTCCGAGCGGGTGCGGGAGTAGCGGTTGAACAGCGTCGTGGACAGCGACTGGAGCAGGTCCTCGACGAAGTGCAGGTCGTCCGCCGAGAAGGCGTTCGCTTCGCGGCTCTCCACCACCACGATGTCCGGCTCGTCCCCCTCGAAGTGGAAGCGGAAGGACATCGACGACTCGGACTCGGCGTAGAAGAACCCGTCCGTGCCCGCCGCGTCGCGCGACGTGAGCAGCATCGTGCCCGTCCGGCTCTTGAGCAGCTTGGCGAGCAGCGGGTTCTTGAGGGGCAGCTGCGGCGGCGTGCGGCCGTCGACCTCGTCGTGAGTGGCGCGGATGTTCATGCGCCCCGACGAGCGGTGGATTCGCCCCACGAAGGCCGCGTGCACCGGGAACTCGGCGACGATGCCCGTGAGGAGGCGATCGAGCAGCGTGTCCGTGTCGGGGGCCTGGGCCAGGTCGCGGAAGAGCGCGACCGACCGACGCAGCCGCTCGTAGCGGCGCTGCAGCTCGGAGAATCGTTCCGCGTCGCTCACGCGCGCATCTTACGAGATGCCTGGCCGCCGGCGCTCAGACGCGCAGGTTCAGGCGCATCCCCGTCCAGTCGTGGATGTGGTGGTCGAGCAACCTCAGGAACGGACGGATCTGGCGCTGCAGCACGTCCCGCAGCGTGTCGTCCTGAATGTCCTTCACCCCCCGAAGCACGTCGCGCGCCTTCTCGCTGACCTCCGGCACCAGCGACCCGACGTCCAAGGCGCTGACGACGAGGCGGTCGACGTCGGCGTAGAACGGCCAGAGCTTCAGCTGGTCGAACTCCTTGGGCGGCTTCTTCACCCCCAGGCGCTTCATCAGGTACGCCACCAGCGCGTCGACCTTCTTCTTGAGCGCCTCGATGTGCTCGCGGTCGGGGTCCGAGAAGTGCGTCCCGGCCTCCGCCACCTCGGGCTTGCCCGACTCCTGGAAGCGGCCGTCGTCGTTCTGCTTCAGCGGCTCGGTCGTGTGCAGCCCCGCCACGTCGGCGGCGTGGATGAGCGACCTCGACCGCACCCGCCGGTTGGTGCCCGGCAGCGCCGCCTCGCCCGCGTGCGCGACGGGATCGCCGGCCTGCGTGTAGTGCGTGACGTCCGGCTGGTCCTTGCCCTTCGTCGTGGACTCGTAGAAGTCGAGCCACGTCTTCGTGATGCCGGGGGCCTGGAACGTGACGACGTCCGCGAACTTGAACTGCCCCGCGAACTGCGCCGCGGTGAGCTGCGCCAGGGCGCCGCCGAGGCTGTGCCCGGTGAGCAGGATCCCGCGCCCGGTCTGCTGCGACGCGAACTGCAGCGTCTCCTTGATCTTCCTCCGCATGGCGACGAACTGCGTGACGCCGACGCCGGCGGGGTCGAGGTCGGTGAGGACGTCGTAGACGTCGTGCGTGCCCTCGAAGGCGAGGACGGGGGGCTCGTCGAAGTCCTCCTTGGCCCAGATGAACGCCGCGCGGAAGCCCACCGGCAGGTGCGTGAGGAACTCCAGGTTGTAGACCTCCGGCAGGCCGAGATCCTTCTCGCGCTGCGTCCACTTCCCGGCGTCGCAGGCGCCCTTGGCGATGACCTGCATGAGCCCGTGCCGCGCCAGCCGCTGCGCCTTTCGGCCCCCGGCCTTCCCCGGCTTCGGGAGCTGAAGCGTGACGACGACGCCCACCCGGTAGCCCAGGCTCGGGTCGTCCTTCCAGTACTGGTCCGTGCCGATCTTCTCCAGCAGCTCCTGGCGCTCGCCGCTGCCCTTCTGCACCCGCGCCGAGGCCCGCTCGCCCTGCTCCCAGACCACCCCGCCGAACTCGTCGGGGCCGTGCTTCGCGTCGGCGACCCGCGCCCGGTCGTCACGGTCCGTGCGCGTGGTGTTGAAGAGCGTGTACGTGCCCTTGAGCTTGCTGCCGCCGAACAGCTGGGTGAGCGTCTGCTCCGCCTCGGTCCGGCCCAGCGCGTCGGGGGCGTGGGACTTCAGCAGCGCCTCGTACTGGTCGCTGTGCTCGTCCTGCAGCCAGCGCTTCGCCTGGGGCCAGCTCCACCCTCGGGCCCAGGAGAACTCCTTCACGAATCGGCCCGGCTTCGAGAAGCGCTTGGGCTCGTCCTCGCCCTGGTCCTTCGCCGCGCCGGCCCTCGGAGAGCGAGACGCCAGGCCGTCCTGAAAGCTCACGCCCCGGGCGCCCGCGGAGGCGGAGCCGTCCGGCTGCTGCTTCCGAGAGGCGCCCGCGCCCGACACGGGTCCGCGGGATCGTCGCGCTGCTCCACTCATGCAAGCTCCGAGGCGGGCCGTTCGAGCCCGAGGTCCGAGGGTGGACGGTTCGATTCGTCGATGACATCGGAGCACACGGGGAGTTCTTCAGCCCTCGCACAAAGATGTGATCCGGCCGAGCCCCCGGCCCGTAAGGACCATGACCTCGCGGGAGCACTCGCCTCCGTGAAAAGCGCCTCGCGACCCTCGCCAGTTCGGGGCGGGTCACGGTGTGTCCTCCTCCGGGAATTCGCCCGGAACATGCACCGCTCCCTCGGGAGAGCCGTCGTCCGGCCGGGCAGGGTCGGGCGGCGGCACCCGCGCTCGTACCTCCGTTCGGACCGGTCGTCAGTCCAGGACCGGGTCGCAGAACCCCGCGGGGGCGACGTCCGCGACGCACTCGCCGCAGAAGACGGCGCCCGCCTCGGAAGCCGCCGTCGCCTCGTAGAAGTGCAGCGACACGCCGCCCACGTCGGTGCAGGTAGCGCCCGCGTCCACCTCGGGATCGGGGCAGCCGCCCGTGGGGATGAGCTCGTGCTCGAGGAAGATCAGCTCCCCCGGAAGGTCCTGGCAGACCAGGTCGTCGCCTTCGGCGCAGATCGTGCGCGTCCCGTCGAGGCGCAGGCCGCAGGAGCAGCCGCCGTTCTCCTCGCACTCGTCGGCGCCGTCGAGGACGCCGTCGCCGTCGCTGTCCGTGTCGTTGAGGGCGAAGACCCCGTCCTCGTCGTCGTCGAAGAACTGCTCCACCTCGTCGGCCACGCGGTCGCCGTCGTTGTCCCAGTCCGCCGCGTCCCACAGCTTGTTCTCGTCCACGTCGCCGGCGCCGTCCCAGAAGTCGTGGATGCCGTTCCCGTCCGTGTCGATCGCGACCTCCACGAGCATGTGCGGCTCGAAGTGGCGCACCGGCATCTCCACCGTGAGGGCGCCGTCGTCGTCGACGTCCCAGCCGTAGCCCGCGTACTCCTCGAACTCGTGTTCGTCCCGTCCGCCCGCGGCGTTGTTCACGGCCGACGTGCCCGACTGATCCTTGTTCGCCGGGACCATGTTGAGCTGGTCCATGAGGTGCTTGCCGGTCACGGACTTCGAGTAGCTGTTCGCCGCGACGAGCAGGTACCCCACCGGCCCGAGCACCTGCGATGCGATCAGCCCGGAGAGCGAGGAGAGGCCCCCATACGAGCGGCTGTCGATGAGCAGGCTGCTCCCGGGGATGACCATTTCGCCCACCAGCTTGACCGCGTTGGTGGGGTGCGAGGTGCGGGCGCCGGTGCCCGTCGGCACGATGACCCAGACCCCGGGGTTGTAGACCAAAGCCGCGAGGTCGCCGGAGGCCAGCGCGGCCTCCATGGGGGTGACGTGGTCGTCGCGCTCGGCGACCTTCTGGGCGGCCCACGCACCGGCGGGCAGCGTCAGCGTGGCGTCGCCGAGCAGCTCGATGCCGGCCGGCTCGAGCGTGACGACCGGGGAGAGCGACGAGGTCAGGCCGCCGGGGGGATCCACGAGCGGGTCCGAGGCGATCGTGATCGACACGTCCTCGGGGTTCACGCCGTCGGGCAGGAGCGCCGGGTCGATCGAGAGGACGATGCCCTCGGGACCCTCGATCTCGACCTCGTCGGTCGCGTCGTCGTCGTCGGTCGCGTCGTCGTCGTCGGTCGCGTCGTCGTCGTCGGTCGCGTCGTCGTCGTCGACCGCGTCGTCGTCGTTCGCGACGTCCGGGCACGCGGCCAGGAGGGGGAGCAGGAGCAGCGTCGGGCAGAGCTTCGAGATCCGCATGGCGCGGACTCTACACGCTTGGCTCAGCGCACGAACAGGGTCGGCTCGGTGACCGCGAGCTCCTCGTAGCGGACCCATAGGTGGCGATCAGGCGCCCCGTTTCGGCCGGCCGGGCACCACGCGGCCGGGGACATCGCGGGAGTCTTGCCCTAAGGTCGCGCCGCCCGACCGGGAAGACGCCCCCACGGAGTCCGCCATGACCCTCACTCTTCGCCGCACCCTGACCTCAATCGCCCTCGTGGCGCTCGTCCTCGGCATGTTCGCCTGCGTGAACCGCGGCGGCGGACGCGGTGGAGGAGGCGGTGGCGGCAGCTCCGACGACGACGACGCAGTCGACGACGACGACGCGGTCGACGACGACGACGCAGTGGACGACGACGACTTCGTATCGGACGACGACGACGCGGTCGACGACGACGACGCAGTGGACGACGACGACGCGGCCACGGACGACCCGTCGGGCACCTACGAGTTCTTCTGCTGGTGGAGCTGGGGCCTGACGGAGCCGGATCCCGCGACCAGCGCCGAGCGGTTCGGGTTCTTCGGCGAGTACACGTTCTCCGGCTCGTCGCTCTCGGGGACGCTGACGCAGTACGGCCTCGACGGGGCGGACGACGTCGTCATGAACTGCCCCTACAACGTGAGCGGCAGCTACAACTCCTCGAACCAGGGCAGCTTCGTCACCGGCTCCCTCAACGCAAACATGAGCCGCGGCGCCTGCCAGCCCAGCGGGGGCTTCTCGAACCAGAGCGAGTGGGACCCCATCGTGGACGAGCTCGCCGACTTCCAGCTGATCCCCAAGGCGGACGTCTCGAGCAGCTGGTCCATCGGCGGCGAGAACGTGCTCACGACGATCGGCGAGATCGAGACCAACAACGAGGTCGTCGTGGACTACCTCGTGGTCACCGAGACGCCGACCCTCCTCGAGGAGGACTCGTTCGTCGCGCCCGCCTCCGTCTTCGGCGTCCTCTGGCAGTAGCGGTCGACGGGGGACGCAGTGTCTCCGTCCTGACCGCGCGGGCTCCGCTACCGTGGCGGGAGGAGTCCCCCGTATGCTTCCTCCCCGCATCCGCGACGTCCCCGTCTCCGCCACCCCCCGCCTGACGCGCCGGGAGATCGACTGGAAGGGCGTCGCCGACGACCACGCTCACCGCCCTTGGCCCATCCCCGACGCCCCTTGGCGCATGACGATGACCTGGAGCGACCTGCTCTTCGCGCACTGGCGCGTGGACCCCGCCGTCGTCGCGGCCGCGCTGCCCGACGGCCTCGAGGTCGACCTCTTCGACGGCGGCGCCTGGGTGGGCCTGGTCCCGTTCCGCATGGACAACACGGGGGTGCGACGCCTGCCCTCGCCCCCGGTCCTCGCGACGTTCCCGGAGATCAACGTCCGCACCTACGTCCGCTCCACGGACGGGCTCGATCGCCCCGGGGTCTGGTTCTTCAGCCTCGACGCGGCCAGCCGCCCCGCCGTCATGGGCGCGCGGGCCCTCTTCCACCTCCCCTACTTCCACGCGGACATGTCCCTGGAGGCCGACGGCGACTGGATCCGCTACCGCAGCCGACGCACGGACGGGCGCATCGGACCCGGCGAGCTCGACGGTCGGTATCGAGGCGTGGGCGAGCCCTACCTCGCCGCACCAGGCTCCCTCGATGAGTGGCTGACGGAGCGGTACTGCCTCTACTCGGCCGACCCGCGCGGTCGGGTCGCGCGCGCCGAGGTCCAGCACGTGCAGTGGCCGCTCCGAGAGGCCGAGGCGGAGCTCGCGACGAACACGGTCTGCGACGCTCACGGGCTCGAGCTCGGCGATCCGCTCTCGCCGACCCTGCTGCACTTCGTGCCTACCCTGCACGTCGTAGGTTGGCTCCCGAAGCGGCTCGATCAGGGGTAGCCTGATCCCGAGGGAAGACCTCGCCGCCCCACGGAAAGTCGTCCTCCATGTCCCCCCGCGCGTCCACGCTGATGCGGAGCTGCTCGCTCTCGCTGCTGCTGCTGTCCTCCTGCGCCTCCGAAGCGCCGCCCTCTCCCGAGACCGAAGCCGCCTCCCCGGCCGCGGATCCACCGCCGCCACCGTGCGCCCCGGACCCCTCGGTCGTGGCCGCCACGGAGGCCGGCGCCGACGCCCTGCGAGAGCACGAACCCAGCTCCGTCGCCCTCCTCGTGCTGCGCGTGGAGGACGGGTGCGAGGTCGCCGCCGTGGGCATGGTCGACGTGGTTCTGAACCCCGGGTCCGCCCTCAAGCCGCTCGTGATGGCCGCCGCCCTCACCGACGGCCTCGACCCCGCCGCGAAGCACGGCGACCTGTCCATGACCGACGTGCTCGTGCGGTCGTCCAACGAGGGGATGGCCCCCGCCTACGCCGAGTTGGGCGAGGACGGCCTCCGTCGCTGGAGCGAAGGCCTGGGCTGGGAGGGCGACGTGCGCGACCACACCATCTCCGCGCTGCCCCGCGACGTAGCGCGCGGGTACTTGGCCCTCGTGGACGGCGGCGACGCGACCTTCACGTCGGACGCGGCCTCGCGCGTACGCGAGATGCTGAAGGCGGCGGTCGGACACGACGGCACCGGCAGGAGGGCCTCGGCGGCGCCCGTACCGGTGGCGGGCAAGACGGGGACGTCGCTGATGGCGAGCGAGGATGAGCCCGAGGACACCCGGGTCACCTTCGTGGGCTGGTCGCCCGCCGACGATCCGCAGTACGTCGTGTTCGTGAGCGCGGCCCGACCGCAGGGGAGGCCCTACGCCGGGGCCGTCGCCGCGCCCGCCTTCGCGGCGGTGATCGAGGCGCTGTACGCGCGCTGATCACCTCTCTCCGGCGGCCCGCGGGTCAGCGGACGAAGAGGATCCGCTCGATCACTCCGAGCTCTTCGTTCGAGGAGACGTGGGTCGCCATGAGGCGGCCCTCCACGTCCTCGGTCGTCGGTCCCCCCGCGGGCACCTGGAACCAGTGCGTGGGGAACATGACCGCGGGGTGCCACGGGCCCGTGGGGCTCCCGCCGGTGGCGTTGCCGGACTCGCAGGTGTAGATCGGGCCGATCCAGCCGTGCGGGGGGGCGCCGCCGGGGCTTGTGGGGCAGTTGCTGTCGTCGGGGTTGGTGCTCACGTAGCCGCAGACGTAGCTGAAGACGTGGCTGCGCGCGCCGGGGGCGCCCACGGTGAAGGAGACGGGCGTCGGCGTACGTGTCATCGATCGACGTCGGCGGGTTGTCGCCGAACGCGTCGCAGCTGCCGTACTGATGGCCGGCGAGGTGGCCCCGCACCTCCGTGTACTGGATGTCCCAGACGTGTCCGCGCTGTAGTCGTGGTTCACGATGCGGGTCCAGCCGCCTCCGTCGGTGGTCTGGTCGCAGTAGGCCTCGAAGGCGCCGGTCCCCATGGGGTCGATGCCGTCGTTGGGGGTCGAGACGCACTGCACGGCGTCGCCCACCGTGAAGTTCTCGTCGGTGAGGACGACGCCCGCCACCCCCGGATCCGCGCCGTTCACCAGCCACGTGTAGCGGAGGATCACGGTGTCGCCGTCCGCGTCGGCGCCGGCCGCGTCGCTGCAGGTGGCCGGCGAGGCGACCGCAGCGGATCCAACCCTGTCACTCGGAGCACCCGGCGGGCGCGTCGCTGGTCACGGACTCGGGCGCTTGGTCCACGCGATCGTCGTAGAACTGCTGCAGGGCGGCCTGGTCCGCGCACCCCGTCAGCATGCGCCATCCCCAGGAGACGGCCGCGAAGCCGCCGTCGAGCCCGGAGTAGGGGGTCACGATCACCGTCCCGGAGGGGGCCGCGGCCTCGATCGCCTCCAGCACCGCGACGTCCTCGGCGCAGCCGTCGGGGCAGTCGTAGAGGTAGACGATCCCGCCGTGCTCGAGGTTGTGGATCCAGTGCCTGGAGTCGAGCTCGGTGTCGTACACGCCCCAGTCCGCCCAACAGGGGTCGTGGGGCCCGCCCACCGGGGGCGTCGTGTCGTAGTCGATGGGGTCCTCGGTGTGCGTCGCCGTCTGCAGCTCGACGTTCTCGACCACACACTCCCCGTCGCAGGCCTCGCAGGCCTCGCTCGAGATCACGGGGGCGGCCTCGTCGGGGCAGCCGACCAGCAGCAGCGGGAGGAGGAGGAGGCGTCTCATTCGGCGGGCTCCGGTTCGGGAGTCGCCTCCGCGCCGGCGGCTCCGCTGCCCGTCAGGGTGTTCCACAAGAAGACGGCTTGGAGGGTGTACAGGTGGGCCCGCTGGGCGTTGTCCGCCGCGCCGCCGTGCCCCCCCTCGATGTTCTCGTAGTAGAGGACGTCCTTGCCCGCCTCGATCAGCTTGGCGGTCATCTTGCGCGCGTGGGCGGGGTGCACCCGATCGTCGCGCGTGGACGTGGTCAGGAGCATCGGCGGGTGGTCCTGGGACGCGTCGAAGTTGTGGTACGGCGAGAAGGTGCGGATGTACTCCCACTGCTCGGGGACGTCCGGGTCGCCGTACTCGCCCATCCAGGACGCGCCCGCCAGCAGCTTGCTGTACCGACGCATGTCGAGCAGGGGCACCGAGCAGAGGATCGCGCCGAACCGGTCCGGGTACAGGGTGTACATGTTGCCCACGAGCAGGCCGCCGTTGCTGCCCCCCTGGGCGCCGAGGCGCGCGGGCGACGTCACCTTCCGAGCGACGAGGTCGTCCGCCACGGCGGCGAAGTCTTCGTAGGCCCGGTGGCGCTTCTCCTTGAGGGCGGCCTGGTGCCACGACGGGCCGTACTCGCCCCCCCCGCGGATGTTCGCGAGGACGTACACGCCGCCCCGCTCCAGCCACGTCATCCCGCGGGTGGCGCTGTAGCGCGGCTGCAGGGACACCTCGAACCCGCCGTAGCCGTACAGGAGCGTCGGCGCGGTGCCGTCGAGCACCAGGTCCTCGCGCGCCACCTGGAAGTAGGGGATCTGCGTGCCGTCCTTCGAGGTGGCGAAGTGCTGCGTCGCGACCAGCCCCTCGGTGTCGAACATCGCGGGCAGCGAGGCCAGCGCCTGGGCCGGGCCTCCGCCCACGGTCCCGTAGGACAGCGTCGTGGGCGTGAGGAAGTCGGTGACGGTCATCCAGTAGTCGTCGGAGCCGTGCGCGTCGGCGGACCAGACGGAGACGCGGGCGTTGTCCGGCAGCCCCGGGAGGGCGGACCGGGACCAGTCGTCCTTCTTCTTCTTCGGAGGCGTGAGCACCTCGATGCGGCTGCGCACGTGATCGAGCGTCGTCACGATCAGGTGGTTCTGCGTGGTGCTCGTGCCCACCAGCGACGTGGAGGCGGTGGGCTCGAACAGCACCCTCAGCTCCTTCTTGCCCTTCATCCACCTCTTGAACGGGGCCACCAGCAGCGACCCCGCCTTGTAGGTGGTGCCGTTCACCTCCCAGTCGGTCTTGGGCTCGAACAGGAGGTGCTCCCGCCACAGCGACGTGCCGCTGTCGAGCGGCCGCTCGATCTCGGTGAGGCCCTTCTTGCCGACGACGTACAGGCGGCGCGTCCAGAAGGTGAGGCCGCGATAGACCACCTCGCGCTCGAACCCCGGGGTGTGGTCCCGGAAGGCTCCCACGGAGATGTCGGCCTGCTCCCCTTCGAGCACGGTGACGGCGTCCGCGAGGGGCGTGCCTCGCTTCCATCGCTTCACGATGCGGGCGTACCCCGAGTCGGTCATCGTGCCCTCGCCGAAGTCCGTGGACACGTACAGGGTGTCTTCGTCGATCCAGTGCGCCGACTGCTTCGCCTCGGGCAGCTCGAACCCGCCCTCGACGAAGGCCTTGGTGGTCGTGTCGAACTCGCGCACCACGTCCGCGTCGGAGCCGCCGCGGGAGAGCGACACGAGGCAGCGGGCGAAGGCCGGGGGCAGGCACTCGGCGCCGTGCCACACCCACTTCACGCCGTCGGCCTCGCCCAGCGCGTCGACGTCCAGCACGACGTCCCAGGCGGGCTCGCCGCTCCGATACGAGTCGAGCGTCGTGCGTCGCCACAGCCCGCGCGGGTGATCCGCGTCCTTCCAGAAGTTGTAGAAGTGCTCCCCGCGCTGGGACAGGTAGGCGATCTTGTCGGGCGAATCGAGCATCGCGCGCACGCGCGTCTCCATCGCTTCGAACCCCGGATCCGCCTCGATCGGCGCCGTGGCTTCGGCGTTCCGCGCCCGCACCCAGTCGAGCGCCCGCTCGTCCTCGACCTCCTCCAGCCAACGGTGCGGGTCCTCGGGCTCCGCGACGGCCGGCTCCTCGGCGGCCGCGGCCTCGGAGGCATCGCCGGCCGGGGCTTCGTCCGCCCAGGCGGGCGCGGGGATGAGGAGGGCGACGACGAACAGGAGGGGGCGCATGGCCGCGGAGGGTACCCGGTCGACGCGCGGGCGACGGCTCGCACTTTTCGGGACACGGCGAGGGCATCTGTGTATATTCGCGCGTCCCTGCGGCCGGACTTCGGGCGCAAGTACTTGAACGAACAAGGTTTTCCCTTATCGGCCGGCCCTCCGGCCCAGGAGACGAACGCGATGGTTTCCATCCGCCTCGCCCGCCACGGCGCCAAGAAGGCGCCCGTCTACCGAGTCGTCGCTGCCGACGTGCGTGCCCCGCGCGACGGTCGCTTCATCGAGATCCTCGGTACCTACACGGCCACCGGCACCAACGCCGGCGTGAACCTCAAGCTCGATCGCATCGACTACTGGCTCGGCCAGGGCGCGAAGGCCACCGACGCCGTGGCCCGCCTGGTGAAGCAGGTCCGCAACGCCACCCCGGCCGACGCCTAGGTCGCCGTGGAAGACTTCATCCAGTACCTGATCCAGTCGTTCGTCTCCGAGCCGGAGGAGATCGACATCGAGGCCGTCGACGAAGACAAGGGCCTCACCCTCGAGCTGGCGCTCGCGCCCGAGGACCGGGACATGCTCCTGGCCGACCGCGCGCAGCTCGCCAACGCCCTCCGCACGATGCTGGACGCCTGGGGCACCAAGCACCGCCGGCGCGCCCGCCTCTGGATCCTCGACGACGACGACTTCGAGGACGACGATGAAGGCGAAGAGGAAGACGACTAAGCACCCCAACTAGGAACCGGCTCGCTTCGTATGCGCCGATTCCCAGCCGGGGGCCCCGCGGTACCTCCCATGACTCCGCTTCGCTTCGCTCCGCTGCGCGCGCTTGGGGCGCTTGCATCTCGTTCTCGGGGGCGGCCGTGAGCCGCCGGTCGTCCCTGCCCGGCGCGCCTCGCGGCCGGGATCTGCTCATCATTCTCGACGACGTCGCGCCCCTGAAGCGCGACGAGCTCGTACCCGTGGGCAAGCTCGGCAAGGTCTGGGGCGTGCACGGCGCGCTCACCGTCCGCCTGTACAACCCGGACAGCGACCTCGCCTGGGCGGACGCCGAGGTGCAGTGGCTGCGTGGAAAGGGCTTCCCCACCGCCCCCGTCGCGGTGGACCGGTGGCAGGACAAGGGCGGCAAGCTCATCATCACCTTCGAGCACGTGACCTCGCCGCAGGACGCGAAGGCCCTCACGGGGCTCGAGCTGCTCGCGCCCGCGGCCCTGCTCCCCGAGCTCGAGGACCCCGACGAGGTCTACGTGCACGAGCTGCACGGCATGACCGTGATCGACGACGTGAAGGGCGAGCTCGGCACCATCCAGGCCGTCTTCCAGACCGGCGCCAACGACATCTGGGTCGTGCGCGACGGCGAGGGCGAGACCCTGATCCCCGCGATCAAGGACGTCGTGCTCGACGTCGATCGAGGCGCCCGGCGGATCACCGTCCACTACGAGCTGTTCTAGAGCCGTCGTGCGCTTCGACGTCCTCACAGTCATCCCCGAGGCGGTCTCCCCGTACCTGGGCGCGAGCATCCTCGGACGGGCCGCCCAAGACGGCGTGATCACGGCCGAGGTCGTCGATCTGCGCCCGTACGGCGAGGGGAAGCACCGGCAGCTCGACGACAGCCCCTACGGCGGCGGCTCCGGCATGGTCATGAAGCCCGGCCCCCTGGTGTCCGCGATCGAGGACGCGGCCGCCAAGACCCCCGAGGGAGGGCGTCGCCTGGTGCTGATCACGTCCCCCGGCGGGCGGGCGTTCTCGCGCGCGTGGGCTCACGAGATCGCGGCGACCGTCGACCACTTGGTGCTGGTCTGCGGGCGCTACGAGGGGATCGACGCGCGCGTGGACGCGTACGTGGACGGCGCCGTGTCCATCGGGGACTACGTGCTCACCGGGGGGGAGCCCGCGGCGATCGCGGTGGTGGACGCCGTCGCGCGCCTGCTGCCGGGGGCCCTCGGGAACGCCGACTCGACCCGCGAGGAGTCGTTCGAGCCCTCATCCACGGGCGAGACGCTGCTCGAATACCCCCACTACACGCGGCCCCGCGCCTTCCGCGGCGCGGAGGTCCCGCCCGTGCTGCTCTCGGGCGACCACGCCAAGATCGCGGCCTGGCGGCTCGCCCGTGCGCGCGCCCGCACCCGTCGAGACCGACCGGATCTGCTGGAAACGCTGGATCTCCCCCCCGAAGAGGAGTAAAAGACGCGTCCGCGTCCGCCAGGCGGAGGCGCGAAACGACCGAATGTCGAGTTTCCGCAGGTACTTGCGTCTCGACCTCTGGGCTCGGAAACGAAGAGCAAGAAGACCATGAGCAAGATCATCGAGCAGGTCGACCTGGAGAGCCGCAAGGCCAACCCCCAGGCGCGCTATCGCACCGGCGACACCGTCCGCGTGCACGTCCGCATCACGGAGGGCGCCAAGGAGCGCATCCAGGTCTTCGAGGGTCTCGTGATCGCCACGCGCGACCGCGGAATCCGCTCCTCCATCACCGTGCGCAAGGTGTCGCACGGGGTCGGCGTCGAGCGGATCTTCCCCCTCTACTCCCCCTCGATCGCGAAGATCGAGTGGAAGCGCCGCAACAAGATCCGCCGCAGCAAGCTGTATTACATCCGCTCGCTGCGCGGCAAGAAGGCGCGCCTGGCGGAGGTCCGATCGGCCGACAAGCCGGTCGTCGAGACCTTCACCGCCGAAGCCTGAGGCGCCCGTAGCCCCCGACGCCAAGTCCGCTCCCGACGACCGCTGTGAGGTGGGTCGTCGCGGGGAAGACGTGGCCTCGTCGTTCTTGCTCCGGCGTGGGCACTCGATCGTCGTGCGCCGGTTCCGCACCCGCCGCGGCGAGCTCGACCTCGTGAGCCGATCCGGCCGTCACCTCTACTTCATCGAGGTGAAGACGCGGCGCGCGCGCGAAGGCACCGGACGCTTCGGGGACGGCTTCGAGTCCGTCACTTGGAAGCGGCGGCGCACGATGCACACCCTCGCCCGCACGTTGATGTCCCGTCGGCCGTCGCTGCTCGAGCTGATCCCGCACTACGCCGTGCTCAGCGTCGAGGAGCTGGACGACCGCCACCGCGTGCGCTTCCTGCCCGACGCCTTCGATGGCCCGGCGTAGAGCCGAGCGCCGGCCCGATCGGCGGCCGCGCCAGGTCGAACCGGCCGAGTTCGACGAGGGGAGCGGCACCCTCTACGTCGTGGCGACGCCCATCGGGAACCTCGAGGACATCACCGTCCGCGCCGCCCGCGTGCTCGGCGAGGTCGACGGCGTGCTGGCCGAGGACACCCGGCGCACCCGCACGCTGCTCACCCACCTGGGTCACGCGACGCCCATGCAGTCCCTTCACGGGCACAACGAGAAGGCGAAGATCGGGCGCGTGCTCGGTCGGCTGGCGCGGGGCGAGTCCCTGGCCGTCGTGTCGGACGCGGGCACCCCCGCCATCTCGGATCCCGGCGCGCCGCTGGTCGCGGCGGTGATCGAGGCCGGGGGGACGGTCGTGCCGGTCCCGGGGCCGTCGGCCGTCATCACGGCGCTGTGCGCGTCCGGCCTGCCGACGGATCGCTTCCAGTTCGTCGGCTTCCTGCCGGGGCGACCCGGGCGTCGCCGCAAGGTGCTGGTCGAGGCGCTGGCCTCCGGGGGCACGACCATCCTGTACGCGTCGCCGCACCGGGTGGTGAAGGACCTCGCCATCGCCCGCGAGGTCGCCGGCGACGACCGCCCCGCCGTCATCGCCCGGGAGCTGACGAAGATCCACGAGGAGTTCGACCGCGGCACGCTCGCGGAGCTCGTCGAGCGCTGGACGGACAAGCAGCCGCGCGGGGAGTTCGTCGTGTTGATCGGGCCCCGAGACTGAAAGTCTCGTTTTCGGGGTCTACTCGCCGAGTCGGGGCGGAAAGCGAGACTTTTCGTCTCGTCACTCTCCGAGCAGCAGCTCCACCAGGCCCGCGTCGCCGAGGACCTCGCGCACGCGGGGGTCCATCACCATGTCGCCGTAGCCGCGGCCCTGCCACTCGGACTCGGCCGCGGCCTCCTCGATCAGCCTGCGGATCGGCGACGCCAGGAAGAGGCGGCGCACCGTCCCCGACTCCTCGAGCGTCTCGGGCGGGGCCGTCGGGTCCTCCTGCGAGCCGTCGGCCGAGTCGTCGTCCCCCTCCACGTCCCCGGACTTCCCCCGCCGCGCGAGCGCGTTCTCGAGCGCCTCCTTGAGGCTGAACACCCGCACGGGGTTGTACGGCCCCAGGGTGTGCAGCGCGACGGACCGGGTGAGCCACGACGGGGCGGGCTCGTCCGTCGGCTTCTTCCACAGCAACGACGTCTCGACCATCCACAGCAGCGCCGTGGCGTACAGGAGGCCCTTCAGCGCCCCCACCGCCACGCCCAGCCCGCGGTTGCCCTTCTCGAGCGCCTTGATCTTCCGCACCACCGCCGCCTCGAACAGGAAGATCACGACCATGCACGCGAAGTACGCCCCCACGAAGCCGACGAGCTTGCGGATGTAGGGGTGCTCCGAGAAGGCGGGGCCGACGCCCGCGAGCGCGAGATCGATGGGCGGGTACCACGCGTCGAAGAAGACCCACAGCCCGACCGCGGCGAACAGCCCGGCGACTTGGGAGAGGAAGCCGCGGAACCACCCCAGCCAGGCGATGGCGATCACGAACAGGACGAAGGCGGCGTCGAGCACGGGGGCCACGATACCCACCGCCGCAGACGTCTATACTCCGACGATCCCGGCCTCCGCCGGGCCGGGAGAGCCGTTGCAACACCGCATCCTCGTGGTCGACGACGAGCGCAACATGCGCCGCGTGCTCCAGGGCCTCCTGCAGGCCGAGGGCCACGACGTGGACGGCGCAACCGACGGCGACGAGGCCCGCGCCATGCTGCGCAAGGCCGAGCCGTCCTACGATCTCGTGCTCACCGACCTGCGCATGCCCGGCAGCGACGGCATGGATCTGCTGCGCGTCGTGAAGCGTCGCCACCCCGACACGCCCGTCGTCCTCATCACGGCCCACGGCACCGTGGACACGGCGGTCGAGGCGATGCGCGAGGGGGCGTTCGACTTCGTCACCAAGCCCTTCGACAACGACGAGCTCGCCCTCGTCGTGAACCGCGGGCTGGCCCAGCGGGAGGCCAACCGGGACCGCGCCTACGAGCCCCTCGACCCCCTGGAGGCGACGCTCCCGCCGATCTCCCTGCGCACGGACGAAGACGACGACGACGACCCGGCCGCCGCCATCCTCGGCTCGATCATCGGCGTCTCGCCCCCCATGCAGGAGCTCTTCGCGCTGCTGAGGAAGGTGGCCCCGTCGCCCACGACGATCCTGCTGCAGGGCGAGTCGGGCACGGGCAAGGAGCTGGTCGCCACGGCCATCCACCGCCTCAGCCAGCGGGCGGAGGGCCCCTTCATCACCGTGAACTGCACGGCGATCCCGGAGACGCTCTTCGAGTCCGAGCTGTTCGGCCACGAGAAGGGCGCCTTCACGGGCGCCACCGCCCGTCGCCCGGGGCGGTTCGAGCTCGCGCACCAGGGCACGCTGCTGCTGGACGAGATCGGTGAGCTGCCCGCGGCCATGCAGGTGAAGCTCCTGCGCGTCCTGCAGGAGCGGGTCGTGGAGCGCGTGGGCGGCCTCAAGCCCGTCGCGGTGGACGTGCGGCTGGTGGCCGCCACCAACGCCGATCTCGAGACGATGGTCCGCGAGGGCACGTTCCGCGAGGACCTCTTCTACCGCCTCAACGTCGTGCCTATCCGGCTCCCGCCCCTGCGCGAGCGCCCCACGGATCTGCCCGTCCTCATCCGCCACTTCATCGACAAGTTCCGCCGACGGCTCGGCCGGGACGTGCGCGGGATCACGCCCGAGGCGGAGCTCCAGATGGTGCGTCACGACTGGCCGGGGAACATCCGCCAGCTCGAGAACGCCATCGAGCGCATGGTCCTCCTCACGGACGGGACCATCCTCACCCTGGACGACGTCCCGCCCGAGGTCCGAAAGGGCGCCGGCGGGGCCCCGATCACGGACAGCCGCATCGACCCGGTGACCGTCGACGGGAACCTCAAGGACATCGTCCGCGTGCACACGCAGCAGCTGGAGCGGGAGGTCATCCTCCAAAAGCTCAAGGAGGCCGATTGGAACGTCACGCACGCCGCCAAGAAGCTCGGGATCTCGCGCAAGGGACTGCAGCTCAAGATGAAGGACTACGATCTCCGCGACATGGAGGGCGAAGCGTGAAGATCGGACTCATCGCCGCCCTCGTCGGGCTCGCGCTGCCCGGCCTCGCCCACGCCGGCGAGCGCACCGCCACGCCCCCCCAGTGGCGAGGCGACGTCGACTTCATGTACCGCGGCTTCCTCGAGCCCGGCGCGATCCGCGACCGCGCGTCGGCGAGCCGGTCCTACGCCGTGGTGGGCAACTACACGCAGATGTCCCACGGTCTGGACATCACCGCCCGGTTCGCCGTCGTGCACGGGATCACCGTCGGCCTCGACTTCCCCCTGGTCTTCCATCGGCAGCGGCGATGGATCGAGGGGTTCGACATGCGCTTCGATCCCGAGCAGGACAAGGCCACGATGGTGGCCGGGCGGGCGCTCCCCGCGACCGTGCTCGACGCCTCCCCGGGGGCGCGAAACCACGTCGGGTTCGGGGACCTCGGCGTCCTCTTCCGGTTCGTCCCCTTCGCCGAGCGCGGGGTGCCCGGACGCGTGGCCGCCGCGACGCTCGCCTTCGACGTCGGGGTTCGGGCCCCGTCGGGCGAGAACCACGACGCGGTGCGCGACGACGGCACCGCCGGTCCCGGCCGCGGCGGGCCCGCCCTGGAGCTGGGCATGACCGCGTCGCGCCGGGTGAAGCTGGTGGAGCCGTACATCGCGGTGAACGCGGTCCTCAGCGCCCCCTATCGGCAGCCCACCCGGGACGCCGACGGGCTCGACATCCCCGCCGCCGACGGCGATCCCGAGGGCACGGAGTTCGACCCGGCGAACACGATCGGGGTGCGCTTCGGCACCGAGGTCGCCCTGCGCGAGGTCCCCGAGACGGACGAGCGCATGGGCCTCGACATCGGCATCGGCGTCCGGTACGTGGGACCCCACGAGCAGAGCGTCGGGAGCTGGATCCCGGTGCCCATGGAGGCCACCGTGGGCCGCCTCTCGGTCGAAGGCGAGCACGTGGAGGTCGACTTCGGCCTCGGCTTCCGCATCCGCCCGCGGCGCGAGATCCAGATCGCCATCGACGTCGGCGCGGGCTGGGAGTCGCCCCACACGGTCTCGATGATCGACCACTCCAGCTACACGGTGCAGACGTCCCCCGGGACCTTCCGCTTCTTCTGGGGTCTGGGCGCGACGGGCCGGATCAGGTAGCGAATCCTTGACCTTCGCTGGACGCTCTCTTCACCGAAGTGTCGCGATCGCCAAGGTAGATTGAGCCCATGTCCACGTCCTCCTTCCTCGTCCGCTCGGGCCTCGTAGCGGTGGCGGTCGCCGCCCTGGGGTGCTCCCCCCGCAACCCGATTCCGGAGGTGGTCCCGCCCCGGCCGGCGTTCGCGGAGAACGGATGGCCGTCGATCCTCCAGGAGCACGACGAGTACGACGGCACCGGCCTCGAGGTCGGCGACCTCATGCTGCCGTTCATGGTCCACGACGAAGACGGCGTCGTGGTCCCCGGCGGCCTGGCCGACCAGAACAACAACCTCGTCGACTTCCGCCAGCTGCTGGGCCAGACGGTGCTGCTCGACCTCTCGTCGGTCTGGTGCGGGCCCTGCAACAAGGCGGCGGCCGAGTCCGCGGAGCTGCTCGAGGCGATGCAGCAGATCGCCCCGTCGCTCATCACCACCGTGCTCGTCCAGAACATCGGCGGCAGCCCCGCGAGCGCGGACGACGCGGCCCAGTGGGCCGAGGACTATCACGCCGAGTACCCGGTGCTCGTGGACACCGCCCAGGAGACGACGCGCACCGCGTGGGGGCAGCCGCCGTTCCCGACCTTCTGGCTGATCGCGCCCACCGGCGAGATCTTCGACCGGTTCACGTCCGTGCCCGCCGGGAGCGACATTCTCGACGGCGTGCGATTCTCTCTTGAAGAGTGGGGCGACTCGTTCCGTCGAATCGACGACGAGTCCCCTCCCGATGAAGAAAACAGCGAGTAGCGCCCGCCTCGTCCGCGCCTGCTCCCGGAGTCCCTGCCCATGTCCCGTTTCCTGCGCCTCTTCGCCGCGCCGTTGGTCCTCATCGCGCTGGCCGCGCTCCCCGCCCTCGCCGCCGACGACGCCGTGGCCGAGCCCGAGGCCATCGCCGACTTCACGCTGCCGAACCTCGCGGGCGGCAACGCGAGCCTCAGCGACTACCTGGGCGACAAGGTCATCCTCATCAACTTCTGGGCCACCTGGTGTACGCCCTGCATGAAGGAGATGCCGAAGCTGAACGAGATGCAGAAGGCCCACGCGGACAAGCTGCAGATCATCTCGATCAGCGCCGACGAGGCCCGTGACCTGGCCAAGGTGAAGGGGATCGTGAAGCGGTTCGCCTACGAGCCGGTCGTCCTGCTCGACGCGGAGACGAAGGTCGTCTCGCAGCTCAACAAGCGCAAGGACATGCCGTACACCCTGATCATCGGCAAGGACAAGCTGATCCACCACCGCAAGAAGGGCTTCACCGACGGCGACGAGGCGAAGCTGGAAGAGTGGGTCAAGGCCCTGATGGACCAGTAGCCGACCGCGCCCGCGGGCGCATGGAGGGCGGATGCAGCATCGATTCGCGCGGACGACGTTCGCGCTGGCGGCGGCGATCGTCGCGACCACGGCGGCCGGTCCGGCGGGCGCCGTCCCCCTCGGCAAGGAGGTGGACGGCCAGGTCCTGCCCGGCTCCGTGTTGAGCGTCTCGAACGATTTCTACTTCAAGTTCAACACCTTCATCGACGAAGAACCCGACGACGCCATCCCCGCCCCGCTGGGGTTCGTGGAGCTGGTGAACCGCTTCACGGCGGACCTCCAGATCAAGCAGTTCTCGATCGGCGCGCAGGTGGACACCGTGGGCGTGGCTCCGCAGTGCTCCGACGCGGGCTACGCCACCGAGTTCGCCGACGCGTTCGGCGACGACACCGAGTGCGGGTCGCCCAACCCCATCTTCGGCCCGGGCTGGGACGACCAGATCGGCGACCCCGCGATGGTCCGGCTCGAGAAGGTGTGGGGGCGGTATTCGAGCAAGAACATCGACGTCTGGCTCGGCGACTACTACGCCGCGTTCGGCCGCGGGATCCTGCTCTCGATGACCAAGAAGCCGGAGGTCGACCAGGACAACAGCCTGCTCGGCGCCCGCGTGGACCTGCGCACGAAGCCCCTCGACTTCACGTTCCTGCTCGGCACGCCCAACCCGCAGGAGGTGTCGATGGAGCTGCGGAACAAGAACATCCGGCGGTTCGAGCCGACGCTGCTCGCGGGCGGGGTGCTCAAGCTGCGTCCGCACAAGCTCGTGGAGCTGTCGGTGCAGGGGGTCGGCTACGAGCTCACGGAGACGGGGTCGCTCGGCCTCGGAGGCACGGTGGCCGTCAACGGCATCGGCGGCGCGGTGGACATCTACGTCGAGGGCAACGGCTTCGCATACGGGACGGACGAGGACGCGCCCGAGGACTCCGTCGAGCCCACGTCGGGGTACGCGATCTACGGGGCGGTCACGGGCTACGCGGGTCCGCTCACCCTCACGATCGAGGGCAAACGCTACAAGGACGCGCAGGTCCTCAAGCGCGACGGGCCCGTCGTGCCGGTCCAGTACAACTCGCCGCCGTCGCTGGAGTGGGAGCAGTCGACGACCGAGGACTCCTTCACGTCGATCGCGTCCAACGACATCGCGGGCTGGCGCGCGTCGGCCGAGCTGTTCCTGCTCCAGAGCTTCACCACGATCGGGTTCGCGTTCACCAACAGCTTCGACATGGAGCCGCACCCGCCGTTCGCCGTCCAACGCGAGGTCGGCTTCAGCCCCGTCGTCACGCTCGCCCAGCCCATTCACCTCGAGAAGGTCGACCTGCACCTCAAGGGGCACGTCGGCTACCGGCACGACGTCCCCGTCCGGACGCCCGCGGACCTGGTCCCCGAGGAGCAGCGCGAGGCGAGCGCGGAGCAGTACCTGCGGCACAACGGGCTGCTGCACTTCTCGGTGGACTTCGGCGTGACCGTGGGGCCGGTGGCGGTGGAGTGGGTCAGCTGGTTCCGGCGCTACCACTACACGCTCGACGACCCGGGCTTCTGCTGGGACGTGGACGGCGAGGAGACGTGCAGCCCCAACGACGGCTGGATCTCCATGGAGAACGCGCTCAGCGTGACCCTGTTCGGCAAGTACACCGCCGCGCTGCACCTCGACTTCACGGACGACCCGATCGTCCAGCGACAGACCAACGACGGCAGCCCCGGCAACCTGGTCTACGACGCCGACTTCAAGTCGTCCGCGTACATCGGCGGATCGATCATCCTGAAGCCGGTGAGCAACCTCGAGGTGAACGTCTTCGTGGGGGGCCAGAAGGCGGGCGTGGTGTGCACCGGGGGCGCGTGCCGCACGGTCCCGGCCTTCAACGGAGCGAAGGCCCGGGTGATCGTCAACTTCTAGGGCGGGGGCGCCGGCTCGCAGCCCTGTTCAGGCTTGGCTGGGGGCCCTATTCGGGCTTGCGGCCTTCGACGATCGCGCTCAGGCCCTGGGTCTGGAGGTGGACGGTGACGTCCACGAGGCCGTTCTTGTCGAGCTCGGCGACCAGGTTCTCGACCCACTTGCTCTCGCGGATGACCGCCGGGAGGCGCTCGAACATGGTGACCCAGTCCGGGTGCTCCTCGGCGGCGCGGGCCTGCATGCGCTCGAAGTGCTGGTCGAAGATGTCCTGCACCCAAGCCTTGTCGGGGTAGGCGAAGTCCTGCAGGAGGATGCGGCCGCCGGGGGCGAGCATCTTCACCAGGTTGGCGACGAGCACGTCGAGGCGAGCGATGTACTTCGGGATGTAGCAGCTGGTGATGTGGTCGAAGGTCTCGTCGATCAGGAACTGCTCGGCGGGGCTGACGAAGAAGCGGACGTCGGTGATGCCCAGGCCTGCGGCGCGCTCGCGGGCCTCCACGCAGTACTCGTCGCGGAGCTCCACGCCGGTGACGTGGCAGTCGAAGCGGCCCGCCATCTCGAGGCTGAGGATGCCGGTCCCGGAGGCCAGGTCGAGCACGCGCTGCGGGCTCTTCATGAGCTTGAGCAGCTCTTCCTTCCAGCGCTTGTCGCGACCGAGGGTGGCGAAGTGGACCATCTCGCCGTAGGTCGAGCCGGTGCCGTGGAAGAGCGCCTCCACCAAGTCTTCGCGGGTTTCGACAGGGGCCGTTTGCGGGCGCGCAGCCATGTACATGTCACTCCGATTCGCGGTGCGATCCCCCCGAAGATCACGCCCGCGCGAAAAGATGCGGGTTTGTAGCACAGGCGACCCCGGCGCGACCTTCGATCGGTCCTATGGAGCGAGGTTCACGCAGCGATTGACAAGGGGCGGGGGACCTCTGCAACATCCCGCTCCATCAGGGGAAGGACGCACGACCCCGTCCGTGCCGCGCCCGCCCCCACGACGACGCATCCAGGAGAGTCCCCGGACCATGAACCGGCTCACGATCGCCCTCACGGCCCTCATCGGCCTCATCGCCGTCCCCGCGTCCGCGAAGCAACACGTCCCCGCTTCGGTCGACGCCAACTCCGTCTACGTCGACGCGGAGAAGGGCATCACCTACGGCCCCGACAAGCTGGTCGACCAGATGAAGGGCGAGATGTGGATCGAAGGGGAGGGATCCGCGGGCCTCGGCAAGTACATCTCGGTGAAGTTCGACGGCGAGGTCGAGCTCGCGAAGATCCGCATCTGGGGCGGCTGCTTCATCGACAAGGAGTACTGGGAGCGGCACAACCGGGTGCACGAGATCGAGTTCAAGTTCCCCGACTTCACGTCGGAGCGCGTCGCCATCGAGGACAAGATGGAGGCCCAGTGGATCACGCTGAAGGAGCCGAAGACGGTCTCGTCGGTGAAGATCTACCTGCGCGCCGTCTACAAGGGCACGACCTGGAACGACACGGCCATCTCGGAGATCCAGTTCTTCGACAAGGCGGGCGTCGAGGGCCCCGTCGAGGGCGTCGACGTGACGGCCTCGAGCATCTACCACGACGACAAGGACTACGACGGCGCCAAGGCCGCCGACGGCTGGCTCGACACCTGGTGGGTCGACGGCGAGGGCAGCGGCAAGGGCCAGACCCTGGAGCTGGACCTCGGCGCGCAGAAGACGCTCAAGACCTTCGCCATCTCCACCGGGTTCGACAGCAGCGAGTCCTTCTTCGAGGGCAGCAACCGCGTCGCGCAGGTGAAGCTGGAGTTCGACGGCGCCCCTGCCCAGACCTTCGACGTCGAGGACGCGATGGGGCTCCAGACGTTCGAGCTCTCGCCCGTCACGACCTCGAAGGTGAAGGTGGTGGTCTCGAAGATCGCCAAAGGCAAGTCGCACGACGATCTGTACGTCGGCGAGCTCCGCTTCTCGGAGTAGCTCCCGCCGGTCGGCTCACTGTCAGTCGGGAGACCGGCGCTCGTAGGTCACGGAGAAGAGCCCCTCGGCGGGCTTCCCCGTCCGGTCCCGCCGGATGTGGTGCAGCGTGCTCGTGTGGACGCGCAGCTCGCTCCCCCGGTCGTCCACCGCCACGTGCGACTCCCCGGCCCGCAGCGACACCTCGGCCGTGCCCGCGTTGTTCTTGATGGTGAAGACGGGCACATCGCCGTCGAGGCGCAGGAACTGCACGTAGGCCCCGCCCGTGGGCAGCTCCCAGCGCTCGGTCCCGCCGCCCTTCAGGGGCACGACGTGGACCTCGTCCGGCAGCCCCGCCTCGACGCGCTTCTCGAGCTCGCGCACCCGCTCGGACAGCTGCGCCGCGGACGACTCCAGCCGCTTGTTCTCGGCCTTCAGCTTGGCGGTGGCGTCTTCGAGCGCTTCGACCCGGTCCTGGACCCTCGCCGACCGGGTGATGTCCGGCGACATGGCCGCCGCGGCGACGCCGAGGACGCCCAGCACGATGAGCGCGGGCGCGACCCTCACCGAGCCTCCGGACGGTCGGGGGCGCCGGGCTCGAACGGCGGGACTCCGAGGACCGGGTCTCCGAGCAGTCCCAGGGTCTCCTCGACGAGGGCGGCGACCCCGGCGTGTCTGCGGCCGTCGGCGGGCACGGGGGCGACGGTGGCCACGAGGTGCGGCCCCTTCCCCTTGCCGTCCCGGTACCAGCGCACGTCGCCCAGGTAGCGGCCCTTCGAGCCCGCGCGGCCCACGACGGTCCTGCCCACGACGGGTCCGGATGCGTGGATCTCGCGGCTCCGGCTCCCGAGGAGGAGGTCCGGCCTGGCGCCGCGGGCGAGGCGCTTGTCGTCGTCCGAGTCGAGGTTCGAGAGCAGCACGACGAGGTCCACGCCCGCCTCGCGCAGGGCCTTCACCGAGGCGCGGGCGGTGGCGACGGGATCCTTCGCCGAGTACCCGATCCCGGCGGTGGCTCCGTCGACCACGGAGGTCACGCCCACCTTGAGGCCGCCGCGCTCGACGATCGTCGAGGCCGCGAAGAGCAGCTCTCCGTCGTCGTTCACGAGGTTGGCGGACAGGAGGGGGACGCCCGACCGGACGGCGAGCTTCTGCAGGTACGGCAGGCCCGCGCCGAGGTCCATCCGACCCACGCCCTGCGCGTCGAGCCCGGCCCGGCCGCCCGCGTCCACGAGCAGGATCGCGGAGCGCCGTCGCTGGGCCTCGTCCAGGGAGTTCATGGCCATGTCGTGCTTGAAGAAGCGGTCGCCCGCGTCGAACCAGAACACGGGGACGTCGCCTGCGCGGGATGCGTCCACGAGGCCCGCCTGCTGGGCGAGGCCGCCGAGGGGCGTGTCCGGGCAGCTGCAGGGCTCGAACTCGCCGACCTGGTTCGCCGAGAAGAAGATGCGCGCTTGGAGCCCGGCCTGGCCCGTGGGCATCGGGTCCGCGAGGGGGAGTCCCTGCACGATCCGGGGGGCGCTCGACGCGACCAGCGGCATCGACGCGAGGCTCATGGCGAGGAGGGGGGCGGTGAAGCGTCTCAAGGCGGGCGGAGTGTAGACTGCCGGCGTGTCGCCCGTCCGCATCCTGCTCGCTGGTTTCATCCTTCTTCTCCTCGCGTGCCCCGGCTACGTGGCGGACCAGGTGGAGGACCGCTTCACCCTCGGCGACGAGCCGGTGGTCGACGTGCTCTTCGTGGTCGACGACTCCAACACCATGGGACCGGTTCAGCAGGCCTTGGGGGTCGCCGCGGGCGACTTCGTGCTGGGGCTGAACACCCGCGGCGTCGACTGGCAGGTGGGCGTGGTGACGACGGACGTGGAGGCGCCCCAGCGGCGCGGCCGCATCGTCGGGCCCGTGCTCTCCTCGGCCGCGGGGGACGACGGCGCGGCCCTCGCCGCGCGCCTGGACGTCGGCGATCAGGGGTCCCAGTTCGAGGCGGGACTCTCGGCGATGTGGTCGGCGCTCACGCCCCCGCTGGCGAGCCACGAGAACGCGGGGCTTCGGCGGGACGGCGCGGCGCTGGCGGTGGTGATCGTGTCGGACGAGGACGACTGCTCGGACGAGGGTCGGTTCGGCCTCGAGGGGCCCGAGAGCTGCGTGACCCGGCCCCACGAGCTGGTCCCGGTGGACGAGTACCTGGAGCGTCTGCACACGCTGGTCGCCGAGCGAGACGACGTGACGGTGCACGCGGTGGTGGAGCCCGGGCAGACCGAGGACCTCGCGGAGTGCGGCGGGAGCGCGCCGGGCACCCGGTACATGGAGCTCGCGCGAGCGACCGGCGGCAGCGTCGTGCCCTTCTGCGCCCCGGGCTCGGAGGTGATGACGTCGCTGGCGGCCGAGATCGGCGGACGTCGCAGCGGCTTCCCCCTGAGCCGGACGCCGGATCCGTGGACGATCACGGTCACCGTCGGCGAACCGGTCGCCGAGGGCGACACCCCGATCCGCACCTGCGGGGTCGACGCGGCCCCGGGTACGGAGATCCCGGAAGACATCACGCGCGTGAACGGCTGGTCCTTCGAAGAGGCTGCCAACACGGTCCGGCTGCACGGCGAAGCCCGCGCGTCGATCGGCCAGCAGGTGCGCATCTGTTACGAGGTCGGCTCCAGGCCATGAGACTGCTGCTCGCCTGCATCCCCGCGCTGGTCCTCACGTCCTGCGCGCCGCCCCCCGCCAACCTCGAGTTCAGCGAGGCTGCCGCCTTGGTGTTCCGCGAGTTCCAGCACGAGGACCCGGGCTGGGTCGCGCGTGGGCTTCGAGAGCTCGAGCGGGAGATCTACCTGTCGATGGACGTGGACAACGCCTCGGCGGTGACCCGCGCGGTGAGCCCGGATCAGCTGACCGATGAGGACGTGGCGGGCGTGGAGCACCCGAACCTGCCGCTCGATCGCAACATCGCGGTCGCGGTGGGGGCGCCGTCGAAGTACGACGTGGGCCCGCTCTCCGAGCTGCCCTTGATGCCCGACCAGCTCCCCTTCGAGCCGGGCTCCCCGGACCACTACGACCGCACGTTCACCGAGGGCGCCGACTGCTGGGCGGACCGGGGCTGCGAGTTCCTCATCACGTCCAACGAGCTGACGAAGGACAACGCGGCGATCTCGCCGATCACGTACACGCTGCCCAAGGAGTACCGCTGGGTGGACCTGAACCTGTCCGAGCCCACGGAGGGCGGGGCCCCGTCGAGCAACGACGGCGACCCGCGCTGGGCGATCGCTGCCCGCACCTGGACGACGCAGCGCGAGGGCAACGAAGAGGGCGACAGCATCGAGCAGTCCTACACGGTGGAGCTCTGGGTGCCGCGCGACGGCAACGGGTTCGTGCGCACGGACGAGGACGTCAACGTGGACGGCGGCACCTGGACCGGCGACAGCACCGGCGGGGGCACGCTGCGCATGATGGCGATCTGGTCGCAGTCCATCATCGTCAGCATCGCGGCGGACGACGACACGATCGCGGCCGTCACGCGCGGCGGGATCGACGACATCTTCCAGACCGTCGAGGACTGGATGGACGAGAACCGACCGCTGTAGTCGGCCGGGGTGGGAGGGGTTCAGACAGAACCCACCCAGGATCGGCGACCCACCCCGACTTCCGGCCGCTGGGCGGACAGAACCCACCCAGGATCGGCGACCCACCCCGACTTCCGGCCGCTGGGCGGACAGAACCCACCCAGGATCGGCGATCCACCCCGACTCCCGGCCGGGGTTCGGACAGAACCCACCCAGGATCGGCGATCCACCCCGACTTCCGGCCGCTGGGCGGACAGAACCCACCCAGGATCGACGATCCACCCCGACTTCCGGCCGCTGGGCGGACAGAACCCACCCAGGATCGGCGATCCACCCCGACTTCCGGCCGGGGTTCGGACAGAACCCACCCAGGATCGGCGATCCACCCCGAGTTCCGGCCGGCCGCCCGGCGTGCACAGCTCCGGTGAATGAACCGTTCCGCGACCCATACCCCTCGTCGCCCAGCGCCCTCACAACGGCGGGGTCGGCTCGTCGCAGTACGGCTCCATCTCCTCGGCCCAGACGGGGGCGGAGCGACGACGCAGCTCGAGGCAATGCGCCGCCGCCTCGGCGCCCCGACCGTCACGGAGCAGGTCGTCGAGGTACCGAAGCTCCGCGTTCACGACGCGCCGGAGCGAACGACCGACGAACTCCGGGTCGTCGGAGCGGACCATGAGCCGCAGGTGCATGAGACGGGCGTCCTCGCGTCGGTCCTCCCGAAGGTAGAGGACATGCAACACCTCCGCCGCGGGGCCGGGTGTGGGACCGGAGGCCAAGGAGCGCTCCAGCGCCACGATCGCGGGCTTGCGCTCCACCCGACCCATGATCGCCAGCTCGCCGTAGAGACGAGCGGCATGAAGCTCCCGGGGCTCGGCCTCGGTCGTGCGTCGAAGGAGGTCGACGACCCGCCCCCACAACGAGTCGTCGCCCCCCGACCGACGGGCCAGCACGATGGCCGACTCGACCGCCAGGCGAAGGACCAGACCGTCCTCCGGCGCGGCTTCGAGCGCTCTGTCGAATCGAGCCGTCACCTCGGGGTGTTCGTCCCCGTCCAGGACCGCCAGCCCCGCGATGGCCCGCGCCGCCCGCGGATCCTCCTCCAGCACCCGCTCGAACAGCGCCCGGGCGAGCTCCACCCGCTTCCCCGCGACGAGGTGGACCATGCCGAGCTCCGTTCCCACCTCGGCGACCGTCGCCCGACGCACGTCCAGGGCGTCGACCGTCGGCGTGACCTTGAGCCGGAACCGCACCGCCGCGAACCGGTCCTGGCGGACGTACTCCTCCAGCTGCACGTGCATGTCGCGCGGGGTTCGGCCGAACGCCGCCTCGAAGGCGACCGCCGGCTCGTCGCCCCGGACCCGCGCGAGGTAGTCCGGCAGCGCCCTCGTGAGGGCCGGCTCCACCGTCGCCGCGTACTGCGCGAACGCCCACGCCATCGCGTAGAGCGTCGGACGCCCGTGCAGGCTCCGGACCGAGAGCATGAGCTCGAGATCCGGCCACGCGCGCTCGTGCAGCGTCTTGAGTCGGGTGTGGTTCGGCCCCCCCAACCGCAGCGCGCCATCGCGCTCGATCCGCAGCGTCCCCCAGTACTCCGCCAAGCCCTCGGTGAGCCACGACGGCAGGAACGGGGCGGATCGGCGGGTGATGTAGTGCGCGTACTCGTGAAAGCCGATCCACCGGCCGGCCTTCTTCGAGGGCGCGACCATCACCAGCCAGGCGCGCGCCGGCCGCACCACCGCCCACCCCAGGGCCACGGATGATCGCCCTCGCATCTCGCGGAGGCCGTACCGCTCGAGCGAGAAGCCATCCCGGAGCGCGAACACCACGACCTTCTCGTCGGGAGGGGGCTTCGCGTTCGGCAGGAGGCCGAGGGCGACCGTGCGGAAGATCTCCAGGTCCCGAGCCAACCCCGCGACGCTCGCCCGAGACCCGTCCCCGTAGACGATCAGGTGGTCGCTCTCGACCCGAAACCACGCTCCCTTCAGCACCTTGTCGGCGCCCTCTGCAGGTGCGGCCGGGAGGGTCGCCGCGACCAGAACGACGAGCGCCCACACGACGTGCGAGCGGGCGCTGCGGCGGTTCGTTCGACCCCTCATGGGGCCATCTTGTCAGGCGGCCGTGCGCCGGGTCTCCACGGGGATGCCGACCTTGCCGTAGACGAACTGCAGCAGCCACGCGGGGCCCACCAGCAGGAACTGCACGTCCTCGAAGAAGGACGGCTTGGCCCCCTCGATCTTGTGACCCACGAACTGGACGATCCACGCCCCGACCCAGACCCCGATCGAGATCTCGAGGAGCGGCAGGCCCGCCGCGACCATCGCGTGGTTCAGGGCCAGGGACGCGACGCCGACCACGAACATGCCCGCGAAGATGGTCCAGGAGAGGGTCGCGTAGAAGACCATCGCGACCACCATGAACGCCGCGCCCCAGTCCATCCAGGCGACGCCGAACGGGTGCGGGATGCTCTGGAGCAGCCCCAGCGTGGCGAGGAGGATCAGCGGGATGCAGAGCCAGTGAATGGCCTTGTTGATGGGGTTCTGGTGGCTCTCGCCGTACTTGCTGAACCAGTTCGTCGCGCTTCGCATCGTCTCGATCTCCGTCATTCAGTTACTTACTAGGAAGTAAGTAGCCGATCCGAGCTACGATGCGCAAGGACTTTCTGATGGCTCGACGACGAAAACCAGCGGCCGAGACCCGGGCGGACATCCTCCGGGCGGCGGAGGTCCGGCTCCGCGACACCGGCCCGTCCTCGCTGCGGCTGGACGACATCGCCGCGGACGTCGGCATCTCGCGCCAAGCCGTCCTCCATCACTTCGGGAGCCGCGAGGGGGTCTTGCGGGCGGTGGTCGAGCAGGCCTGGGGCGGCCTCTTCCAGGACCTCGCGGGGCTCGCCGACGCGGATCTCGGACCGGCCGGGTTCGTCGAGCTGGTGGACGACGTCGCTCGCCGCAAGGGCAACGCCCGCCTCGGCGCGTGGCTCCTGCTCTCGGGCAAGGGGCTGCCGGAGGCGTGGTTCCAGGGCGCCGCGAGCACCCTCCCCGACCAGCTCGGCGGGGACGCGGACGCACGGGACACCGCCTACGCCACCCTGCTCGTGGGCGCGGCGCTCTTCGGCGACGCGATCTTCGGAGTCCGCCTGCGCCAGGTCCTGGGCATGCCCGACGGGGAGGAGGCCCGCGAGGACTTCCGCCGCTGGGTGGCCGAGCGACTCCTCAGCGCCGCCCGCGCAAAGGGCGACTAAGCTCCGCCCGTGCGTGTCCTGCTGCTGCTCCCGCCGCCCGTCCTCGATGCGGCCCCGGTGCACCCGCGACACCCCCCCCTCTACTCCCTGACCACGGCCGCCGCGCTGCGGGCCGCGGGCCACGACGTGCACATCTCCGACGAGCACCTGCGGGACCCGGCCCTCGCCCGGATCGTCGCCGAAGCCGCCGCCCACGACCCCGACGTCCTGCTCGTCTGCCAGAACGACTACAACCGCAAGATCGACCCGCCGGTGCTCGACCGCCTGGTCCGGGCCCTGCGCGACGCGCTCCCCGGCGACGCCCCCGTCGCCGCCTACGGACGCCTCGACGCCGCCCACGCGCGCGCGGCCTTGGACGCGGTCCCGGCCCTCGACATCGTGCTCTACGGGGAGCCGGAGCTGAGCGTCGTCGCCTTCGTGGCCGACCCGAGCGCGGCCGTCCAGGGCTCCATCCGCCGCGGGGACCCCCACGTCGACACCCCGCCCGAACGAGCGGACCTCGACGCCCTCCCCTTCTCGGCCTGGGATCTCGTGGACATCGGCGACTACGGCTTCTCGCCGCACCAGGAGGCGGCCGACACCGTGTATCCGGTCCTCGCGAGCCGAGGCTGCCCCTTCCCCTGCTTCTACTGCGAGGTGCGCATCCGCCCGGGGTGGATCGCGCGCTCGGTCGACTCGGTCCTCGCCGAGCTGAACCACCTGCGAGCCACCCACCGCACCCGCGCAGTCTTCTTCGCGGACCCGACGTTCGGGGTCGATCGGGAGTGGGCCCTGGAGCTCTGTCGACGCCTCCCCGCCGAGGGGCCCCCGGACCTCCGGTGGTCGTGCATGTCGCGCACGGATCGGGTGGACCCGGAGCTCTTGGGGGCCATGGCCGCGGCGGGCTGCTGGAACATCCTCTTCGGCATCGAGTCCCTGAACGAACCGGCGCTGAAGGCGGCGCGGAAGAACCTGGATCCGGCCACCGTCGAGCCTGCGATCCGGGCCGCGAAGGCGGCAGGCATCGAGGTCATCGCGTCGATCATGGTGGGGCTGCCCGGCGACTCGGCGGCCGGGTTCGAGGACACGCTCGGACGGCTCATCGACATGGAGCCCGACTTCGCGCAGTTCTTCGTCACCCAGATCACGGCGGACGTCGCGCCCGAGGGCGGCACCCTCGCGTCCGAGTGGGACGGCTCCCGCTACGACTTCTTCGGCCGGGTCTACGTCCCGGCGGGCTTCGAGAGCGCCGCCCAGCTGGTGGAGCTGCGGCGGAGAGCGTTCCGTCGGTTCTATCTGCGCCCGTCGTACATCGCGTCCACGGCCCGCCGGATGCTGCGCAGCGGCGAGGTCGGGGGGCAGCTCGCGCGCGCCGCTCGGGGGGGTCTGCTGGCGGCCCGCCTCGCGGCCGGGGAGCGCCTGTCCTGAGGCGCGTCGCCGTCCTCGGGCTGCTCCTGGCGGCCTGCCCCGCCGTGCCCGATCCGCCCCCCGACGGGCCCACGACCGACGATCGCGGCCCCACGGTCGCCGACGATCTCGACTTCGTGCCGCCGTGGCTGCGCACCGCGGTGGAGGTGGACGTGGTCCCTCACCCCGAGTGCGCGGATCCCGCCGCCCCCCCGGGCGCCTTCGCCGACGGGCTCTCGGGGTCCGGGCTCGACTTCCGACACGTGAGCGACCCGGCCTTCACCACGGGCGACGACCTCGAGATGCCCTTCGCCGAGGTCACCGCCGCGGGCCTGGCCGCCGCCGACTTCGACGCCGACGGGCGCGTGGACCTCTTCTTCACCCAGACGGTCGGACCGAACGCGCTGTACTGGGGCCGCGAGGCGGGCTTCGAGCGCGCCGACGACGACGTGTGGGCCCTGCCCGACGACCTGACGGGGACCGCCCGCGCCGTGGACTTCGACGGCGACGGTCGGCTCGATCTCGACGTCGCGGGCAAGGACTCCGTCCACCTGCTCCGCAACCTCGGCGACCGGCGCTTCGAGGACGTGACCCCGGCCTCGGGGATCGCGCCGCGCGAGGGCTGGCCCGGGGGAGCGGCGTGGGCCGACTACGACGGCGACGGCGACCTCGACCTCTTCGCGGGCGGCTACGTGGTGCGCGCGACGACGTTCCCCGCCTGGGTCGTCGTGCCCACCACCCACGCGCTCTGGCGCAACGACGGCGACGCGTTCACGGACCTCTCCTCGGAGTTCGGCTTCGACTACGACGGGCACGACTCGGGGGCCGTCATCCACGCCGTGTGGCGCGACCTGGACGACGACGGAGACCCGGACCTGTTCGCCGTCCACGACTTCGGGGCGCAGGAGGGGTTCACGCGGCCCTGGGAGAACGCCGGCCCGGACGGCGACGGCTGGTCCTGGCGCGACCGGTACACCGACACCGGCCTCGGCCCGCTGCACGCCCCCATGGGGGTCTCGATCGCGGACCTGGACGGAGACGGCCTCCACGACCTGTGGTTCTCGGACCTGGGGCGCACCACCGCCTACCGCGGCTTCTCGGACTACGGCTGGACCGACGTCTCGCTGGTGTGGGCGGGCGGCGTCGACGACCACGCCCTCGACGCGTCCTGGTCGACCGTCCCCTTGGACCTCGACGGAGACGGCGTGCCGTCGGTGTACATCGGGTACGGCCAGCTGCCGCCGGTGTTCCGCGGCCCCGAGACGCCCGAGGAGGACCAGCCGGACCGCTTCCTCGTCTCGCTCCGCGACGGCCCCGTCCTCCGGTTCACGGACCGCGCCGGGGACGTGTTCCCGTCTCCCCAGCTGGGGATCAGCCGGTCCGCCGCCGTCGCCGACCTGGACCGCAACGGCGTCCCCGACCTGATCGTCGGCCACGTGCGCTCGGGCCCGTCCGTCCTCCTGGGGCGCTGCACCGAGGCCTCGCGGTTGGTGGTGGAGCCGCGCGACGACGTGACCGCCAACCGCTTCGCCGTGGGCGCCCGCGTCACCGTGGAGGCGGGCGACCTCCGCCTGGTGGACGAGGTCACGGGCGGGGGCCGCGGCACCTTCAGCAGCGGCGAACCGGTAGTGTTCTTCGGCCTGGGGAGCGCCGAGGCGGTCGATCGCGTGACCGTCCGGTGGCCCGACGGGGAGGTCACGGAGATGACCGATGTCCCCGCCCACGCGCGGCTGACGGTTCGGAGGAGGCGGGATTGAGCGACCGGACGCGCCTGATCGTCGGCTCGATCGTCTCGGTGGTCCTGCTCGCGCTGCTCGCGTACTTCGTGGACCTGCGGGCCGTCGGTCGGACCCTGCTCGACGCCCGCCCGGGCCCCCTCGTCGCGGCCCTCGCCCTGCACCTCTTCATCCTGCTGCTCCGCGTCCATCGCTGGCTCGTCATCGCCGAAGAGGGCCGGAAGCCCGACCGCGAGCGCCTCCTGCTGGGCCTCGACGCGGTGTTCCTGGGCTGGTTCGCGAACTTCTCGCTCCCCGCGAAGGCCGGCGACCTGGCGCGACCGCTCGTCCACGCGCGGGGTTCGGGGCGGCCGTTCTCGGCGATGCTCGCGGGCATGGTGGTGGAGCGCGTGCTCGACCTCGCCTTCCTGGGGGTCGCGTTCTGGCTCGCGATCGCCGTCCTGCCGACGCCGCGCCTGCCCGAGTGGGTGCAGTGGGCATCGACGGCCGCGGGGATCGGGGCGGCCGTCGGGTTCCTCGCCCTCGGCGGCGTGCGACGCTGGGGAGCCGCCCTGCCCGGGATCGCGGGACGCTTCCGCGAGGGCCTGGCGCTGTTCGACCGACCCTCCGTGGTCGCTCGGGCGGGCGCGTGGACGGGCGTGGTGTGGGCGCTCGAGGCCGTCGCTGCCTACCTCCTCATCGTCGCCTGCGGGGGCGCGGCCACGGCGTCGGCCGCCGTCGCCGTGGTGGTCGCCATCACCCTCGCGGTGGCCGCTCCGTCGGCCCCGGGGCAGCTGGGCGTGAGCCAGTGGGTCGTCCTGTTGGTGCTGGCCCCGTACGGCATCGAGGCGGACGTCGCCGTGGCCGTGAGCGTGCTGGACACCGCGACGGTGCTCTTCTGGGTCGTGCCCTTCGGCCTCGTCGCGCTCGCCCGCCGCACGGGCCGGCCGGGAACGGCTAGCCTCCCCCCGTGAGACTCCTCTCGATCCCGCTGCTCGTCGCCCTCATCGCCGGATGTCCCCCGGGCACCCTCGAGATCGACGACTTCGGGCCCGGCGCCGACGACGACGACGCAGCCGACGACGACGACGCCACCGACGACGACGACGCCACCGACGACGACGACGCCACCGACGACGACGACGCGGCCGACGACGACGACGCGGCCGACGACGACGACGCAGTCCAGGCCTGCACGGGTCCCGAGCTCCAGGGCGACTTCATCCCCTCGGACGACTTCGCCGTGGCCGGGTTCTGCGCCCAGGGGTGGGAGCGCGTCTCCGGCTCCGTCGCGCTGACCTCGGGCGCCCAGGTCACCACCAGCGCGGGCCTGGAGTGCCTCTGCGCGGTGGGGGGCGACGTGCGCCTCGGCGAGTTCGCGTCGAGCCTCCGCGACACGACGGGCTTCGCGAACCTCCAGTCGATCGGAGGGTCGCTCACGGTCACCTGGTCGAACTCGCTCGACCTCGGAGGGTTCACGTCGCTCGAGACGATCGGGGGCAACCTCACCCTCGGCAGCAACAACGCGATCGGGGACGTCGCCGGGTTCGACGCGCTCGCGTCCATCGGCGGCGACGTCGTCATCGAGTGGAACAACGGCTCGGGGGACATCTCGGGCTTCCCCGTCCTGTGGACCATCGGGGGCACGGTCCGCGTGGACTCCAACTCGGGCGTCACGGGCGTCTCGGGATTCGGGGGGCTGCAGTCGATCGCGGGGGACCTGAGCGTGGTCTGGAACTCGACGCTGGGCCGCGTGGACGGCTTCTCGGCGCTCGGCGCGCTGGGCGGCAGCCTCGGCATCCACAGCAACAGCATCCTCGGCGGGATCGACGGGCTGCTCGCCATGGACACGGTGGGCGGCGACTTCGGCATCACGTGGAACACCCTGCTGCCCACGGCCGACGCGATCGCGGTGCGCGACGCCGTCGGGGTGAACGACATCGGGGGCACGATCGAGATCGCGGCCAACGGCCCCTGACCTTGCCGCGAGGAGTGCCCGGGGGGGATGCTGGAGACGGAGGAACCCCTGATGACGCTGCGCCCCCTGCTCGCTGCCCTGACCCTGCTGCTCGTGCCCGCCGACGCCGACGCCGAGGAACCTCTCCCCCCCGAGGAGCCGGCGGCCGAGGAGCCCGCCGCCGAGAAGGCGCCGCCGCCGGCGCCCTCCCCGTACTTCCACTTCGCGCCCGTCCTCGGGGCCCAGGTCTTCCCCCTGGGGGTCGGGGTCTACGGCACGCCCCAGCTCCGGGTGTCTCTGTATCGGAGCGAGTCGAAGCTGTTCCAGACCACCCACTTCGGCATCGGGGCCTGGTGGCGCGTGACCCCTGCGTTCGCGGAGGTGGGCCCGCGCATCGACTTCACGCCGCTGGAGATGCTGACCCTCTCCGTCACCGGGCGCTACGTCGGGTCATGGACCGGCAGCGCGGGGTCCCGCATCCCCGTCGCGGCCCTGGAGAACAAGCGGTACGCCACGCGCGCCGGAGCCGAAGGCGAGGCGGTGGCGACGGACGCGTTCGAGCTGATCATCTCGCCCACGCTGCGCCTCAAGGGCGGCCCGGTAATCGTCCTCTACAACTTCTCCTGGACCCACACCTGGCTCTTCTTCCGCGACGGCGACACCCCCCAGCCCGTGTACGACGGCGGCGTGGACCTCTACATCGCGCCCGCCGACCGGATCATCCAGCAGCAGGCCGTGGTCCTCGGTGAGATCCTCGACGGGACGAAGACGAAGACCGTGCTTCGTCTCGGCGGGACGGTGCGCCACAAGCGGGCGCGAGTGACGGAGGACCGCTCCGTGAACGTCGGCTTCATCGGCACCGTGAAGCCGATCCCGCACGTGGCCATGCCCGACATCATCGTGCAGGTGCTCGCGTACGTCCTCGACGACTCCGGCGAGCGCGTCCTGTGGGCCCCGAACGTCGTCCTCGCGTTCCGCTGGACGTTCGAGAAGGGGCCCGGCGTCCGCGGCATCCCCGGAGTGGAATAACCGACCCCCCGAACCTGTTTCTGCGCTCATGACAGACACCCCACGCCGCCCCGTGCCCTTGTTCGTCCTCGGCTCCCTCTGCGGAGCCGCCCTCTTCACCGGCCTCTTCACGGGGGCCCTCACCGCCGACGCGGGTCCGCCCGTGGGGGCCGTGGGCACCCAATACAGCGACGTCGCCGAGGGTGTGCTGCCCGCCGTCGTGTGGATCGAGACCACGACCATCACGCAGGTCCCCGACGGTCGGTTCTCCGGCGGCGAGGACTTCTTCCGTCGCTTCTTCGACGAAAGCCCCCCGTCCCGAGAGCCCCGCGAGTTCCGCCGGCGCGGGCTCGGCTCGGGCGTGATCATCGACGAGGACGGCTACATCGTGACCAACCACCACGTCGCGGGGGAGGCCGACGAGCTCGAGGTGACGCTGTCCGACGGCCGGAAGTTCGACGCGCGTCTGGTCGGCACCGACCCGGGCACGGACCTCGCCGTCATCAAGCTCACGGGGGACGTGTCCGGCCTCACGGCCCTCGATCTGGGCGACTCCGACGCGCTCCGGCTCGGGGAGGTGGTCATGGCCATCGGCAACCCGTTCGGCCTCGCGGGCTCCGTGTCCCTGGGCATCGTGTCCGCCAAGGAGCGCACGAGCGTGGGCAAGAACCGCTACGAGAACTTCATCCAGACCGACGCCGCCATCAACCAGGGCAACTCCGGCGGCGCCCTCGTGAACATGCGCGGCGAGCTCGTGGGCATCAACGACATGATCGTGTCCCCCGGCTCCATGATGGGCGGGGGCGGCAACGTGGGGATCGGGTTCGCCATCCCCACGAACCAGGCGCGCCCCATCATCGACAGCCTGATCACGAAGGGGCGCGTCGACCGCGGCTGGCTCGGCGTGCACATCCAGAACCTGACCCCCGCCATGACGGCCGGCTTCTCCCTGGACGACGGCACCCGCGGCGTGATCCTCGCGAAGGTCGCCGAGGGCAGCCCGGCCGAGAAGGCGGGCGTGCGGGACGGGGACGTGGTGGTCGCGCTCGACGGGACGCCGACCCAGGACACGGACGACCTCCGCAACCTCGTGGCGGCGGCGGGTCCGGGCCACGACGCGAAGCTCGAGATCTACCGAAACGGCAAGCGCAAGCGAATCGTGGTGAAGCTCGGCGAGATGCCGGGCGAGCGCCGGGCCGTGTCGAGCCACGACGAGGCGCGGGAGTCCGACCGCGGCACCGAGATCGACGGGCTCTACCTCGGCGAGCTCGACGACCACCGCAGCCTGACCCGGTTCACCAAGGGCGTCCGCAGCGGCGTCGTGGTCCTGGGCGTCGTGTCCGGCTCCGCGGCCGCCGACGCCGAGCTGCGCACCGGCGACATCATCGTGGAAGTGAACCGCGCGCCGGTGGGCTCCGTGGCCGACTTCAAGGCCGCCGTGAAGTCCACCGACGGCCCGCCGCTGCTGCTCGTGCGGCGCGGCGAGGCGAGCATCTACAGCGTCCTCGACTGAGGTCGTCGTGGACTGGGGGGGGTGCCGAGGCTCTGCGCGGCGCGACTCGGGATGCTCGCGGGGCTCGAGATCAGGATCCGCTGACCCCCCCCGGGCCCAGAACGGAAGAAGCCGCCCGGATGATCCCGGGCGGCTTCTCTCCCTCGGGGCAGCGACGAACCCGAGGACGGGGAGACGAACCATTTCGTCCCACGCTGGAGATGATGGGGTCGAGGCCGGATCGGGTGAATCGATATTGTGTTCACGAAACTGTGAAGCAGTAAGAACTAGTAAGCCGACCTCAGCTGAGGAGGTCGTACACGGGCAGGCCCGCCACCTGCCACGCGGGCGTGCCGCGCAGGACGAGCTCGCTCTTGCCCTCGGGGCCTCGGTAGCGGAACCAGAAGTGCTGCAGGAAGTCCCGGCCGAGGACGCCGTCGTCGTCGATGCCCACGCCCGCGATGACCGGCACGAGGAAGACGAGGGGCCGCACCACGCCGGTGAGGTCCTCCTTGGCGTTCACGATCAGCGACGCGATGTGCCGCCGCCGCACGCGCGCCTCGACCCCGTCGAAGGCGAGCACCTCGACCGTGTCGATGGCGGGCAGCTGGAGGTCCTTCACGATGGTCTCGGACACGACGGACGCGAAGGCGCCGGTGTCCACCATCAGGGACACGTCCCGGGCCACGGGGAGCTCGTCGTCCAGGGGGGGCGGGGCGAGGCCCACCTCGAAGACGGGGCCGTACTTGAGCGTCTGCTCACGCGTACGGTTCGCGCTGACTAGGCGAAGATCGTCTCCGAGGGTGAGGGTCGCCATCGGCCTACGCGGATCGGCTCGCGGGCTTCGACCCGGGAGACGACGAAGGGGGCGCCCATGCCGAACCGGCGCGTGCCGTTCCGCCAAGCCTCGTACCCACCCTCGTGCACGCTCTGTACGGCGCCGTCCTTGAAGACGACCCACCGACCGGCGGAGTCGCCGCTGAGCAGTTCCGGGAGCAGCGCGCGATATCGCGCCACCTCGGCCACGAGGGCCTCGTCGTTCGCCATCTCATCCTCCATGCGCGGTCGTTCAGCATAGTTGTGTGAGCGTAATTAAATCCAGCCAAGAATCGCGTCAACGAAGAGGCATTTCTCTCATGCTGGCGGCGATGGCGCGATAGAGAGGAACACGGGGCTCGTCCGACCGAAAGATCAGGCGGAAGCTGTCGTGCAGGGGGGTGATGTCCGGAAGGACGGGGACCAGCCGGCGCGCGGCCAGGTCGGGGCGGACGAGGTACTCGGGCAGCACCGCCACGCCGGTCCCCTCTAGGACGCGGGCGCGGATCGCGGCGATCGTGCCCATGCGGCGCAGGCCCGCGAAGGCGAGGTCGTCGCGGCCGCCGGGGGCGTCGCGCCAGTACCGGAAGAGGGGCATCTCGTCCGACAGCGCGATCAGCAGGTGGGACTCCAGGTCGTCCACGACCTTCACGGGGCGCGCGGCGAGGGCCGCGGGCGTGGCGACGAGCAGGTAGTCCTCGCGGTGCAGCTTGTCGAAGTCGAGCTCGGGGTCGTTCAGCCGCCGGGAGCTGACGGCGACGTCGACTCGGCGGGTGCGCACCTGCAGCTCCAGATCGCCCCCGGAGCCGAAGTAGAGGTGGAACGTGATGCCGGAGTGCCGCTCCTCGAGGATCGGCAGCATGGGCACGATCCACGACAGCCCCAGCTCGTGGCGCGTGCCGAGGACGATGTCCATGGGCGCCGGACCGAGGTCGCCGCGGGCCGCCTGCACGCAGTCGTGAGCCGCCGCCAGCGTGCGACGCGCCTCGGGCAACAGCGCGAGCCCGGCTTCGGTGAGCACGACCTTGCGCGTGGTCCGGTCGAACAAGCGGACGTCGAGCTGCTCCTCGAGCTTGCGGATGCGCTGACCGAGGGCGGCGGGGGTGAGACCGACGGCCTTCGACGCCGCCCGGAAGTTCAGCAGGCGAGCGGCTTCGAGGAAACAACGCAGCGATTCGAGGTCCGGCAGCACGCCGGGAGATTACCCGCTCCAGAGCGCCGATCACGTGGTCACGACCGAGCATCGCGAAGAACGGGGCCGACGGGTCGAGGCGCGACGATGACGCGGGTCTGGACCCGCAAAGAGGAGCAACGAAGAGCCGGTGGTGCCGAGCGAGCGAGGCGACCGAACGACCATGTGATTGGTGCTCTAGGATCACGCGGGATGGGAGCCGCGAACCAACCGGGAGGTCGCACCGAGTGACCGATCTTCTCGCCGCGCGTTCGCAGATGGCGATGTCGCTGGCCTTCCACATCCTGTTCGCCGTGGCCGGCATGGCCATGCCCGCCCTCATGGCCATCGCCGAGGCGCGGTGGCTGCGCACGCGGGACCCCGTCTACCGGGACATCGCCCAGCGCTGGTCGAAGGGCACCGCGATCCTCTTCGCGGTGGGGGCCGTCTCGGGCACGGTGCTGTCGTTCGAGCTGGGGCTGCTGTGGCCCGAGTTCATGGCCTTCGCGGGCCCGATGATCGGCATGCCGTTCTCGCTCGAGGGCTTCGCGTTCTTCTTCGAGGCCATCTTCCTGGGCGTGTACCTCTACGGCTGGGACAAGGTCTCGGAGCGGATGCACTTCGCGGCGGGCCTGGGCGTCCTGGTCTCCGGGACCGCCTCGGGCGCCTTCGTGGTGTGCGTCAACGCGTGGATGAACCACCCCGTCGGGTTCGAGCTGGACGCGGCCGGGGCCGTCGTGTCCGTCGATCTCTGGGCCGCGATGTTCAACCCCGCGGCGCCCACGCAGGTCGCCCACATGGTGGTGGCCGCGTTCCAGACCGTGGGGTTCGCGGCAGCCGGCATCCACGCCCTGGGGCTGCTCCGGGGGCGCGGGGTCGAGCTCCACCGCCGGGCGCTCGGGGTGGCCTTGGCCGTCGCCATCCCGAGCGCGCTCATCCAGCCGCTCGTGGGGCACGCGTCGGGCGAGTACGTGGCGCACCACGAGCCGGTGAAGCTGGCCGCCATGGAGGCGCACTGGGAGACCCGGACGGGCGCGCCCCTGCAGCTGGGCGGGATCGTCGACTCCGAGGCCGAGGAGACGCGCTGGGCGGTCGAGATCCCGGGGGCCCTCAGCTTCCTCGCCGGCCGCAACTTCTCGGCCGAGGTGATGGGGCTCAAGGACGTGCCGAAGGAGGACCGGCCCCCCGTGGGCATCACCCACTGGGCCTTCGACATCATGGTCGGGATCGGCTCGCTGCTCGCCCTCGTGGCGCTGTGGGCGGGGTTCGCGGCGTGGCGAATCCGGGGGGTGCCGACGTCGCCTCGGCTGCTCGAGGCGCTCGTGATCTGCGCCCCGCTGGGACTCGTGGCGCTCGAGGCGGGCTGGGTCGTCACGGAGGTCGGTCGCCAGCCGTGGGTCGTGCGCGGGTACCTGCGCACCGCCGACGCGGTCACCCCCATGCCCGGCCTCATCGGGCCCTTCCTCGTCTTCAGCGCGCTCTACCTGTTCCTGGGCGTGGTGGTGATCGTGCTCCTGAAGCGCCACGTGCTGGCGGTCGACGATGCCTGACCCGGTCACCCTCGCCGTCGTCGCCATCGGCGCCGCCCTGCTCGCCTACACCCTCACCGGGGGGGCGGACTTCGGGGGCGGGGTCTGGGATCTGCTCGCGTCCGGCCCCCGCAGGGAGGAGCAGCGCCGTGCCGTGGCGCGGGTCATCGCCCCGATCTGGGAGGTGAACCACGTGTGGCTCATCGCCGTCGTGGTGCTGCTCTTCGTGTGCTTCCCGCGAGGGTTCGGGATCGTCGCGACGGCCCTGCACCTCCCCCTCACGATGATGCTCGTGGGCGTCGTCCTGCGCGGCGCGGCGTTCACGTTTCGGGCGTACGGCCTCGAGGGGCCCGAGGCGCGGTCGCGCTGGGGCTCCGTGTTCTCGATCTCGTCGGCCCTCGCGCCGCTGTTCCTCGGCATCTGCGCCGGGGCCCTCGCCGGGGGCGACATCCGCCTGGAGGGCGGCGTCCTCGTCTCCGGGTTCGTGAGCCCCTGGCTGCAGCCGTTCCCGATCCTCATCGGGCTGCTGCTCCTCGCCCAGTGCGCCCAGCTGGCCGCCGTCTACCTGTGCTTCGAGACCGACGGCCCCCTCCGAGACGACTTCCGGGCCCGCGCCCTCGGCAGCGGCGTCGTGGTGGGGGCGCTCGCCTGGATGGCCCTCTCCATCGCGTCCGTGGGGGCGCCGGCCGTCCACAAGACCCTGGTCTCCGGCACCGGCACCACGTTCGCGCTGCACCTCGCCACCGGCGCCGCCGCGCTGGGCGCCCTGATCGCCTTGCGCACGGGCCGCCTCCGCCTCGCCCGCGCCCTCGTCGTGCTCCAGACGACCGGGATCCTGCTCGGTTGGGCGCTCGTCCAGGGTCCGCTGCTCGTCGTGCCGGACGTCGCGTTCGTGGACGTCGCCGCGCCCGCGCCCGTCATCCGCGCCGTCCTCATCGCGTTCGCCGTGGGCGGCGCCCTGCTGATCCCCGCGCTCGTATTGCTCTTCCGAACCTTCCAGCGAGGCGCGCGAGGAGCCGGCTAAGGGCTTGGGCAAGAAAACAAATCCGTCGCACCGAGGGCGTCGCAGCGGTTCGCTCGCAAGGAGCGAAGTCGCTGACATGTCTGGACATTTCAAGACTTCGACGACGCCGCGAGCGGGCCGCGGCGGCGGCCGAATGCAGGAGTTGTTCTTGCCCAAGCCCTAAGATCCCCACAGTGCGCCGATTCTTCCCGCTCCTCGCCCTCGCGCTCGTGTCCTGCGGGGACCTCGATCTCGACAACGACGGCTGGCTCGACTACGCGGACTGCGACGACCTGAACGCCGGCATGAACCCCGACGCCGAGGACATCCCCGGCGACGGCATCGACCAGGACTGCAACGGCGTCGACAGCGTCCTGTGTTGGTTCGACGGGGACGGCGACAGCTTCGGGTTCCCCGGCCCCGACTACGAGAACCCGGTCCCGGGCGTGCCCGACCGCGACGGCACCTGCGCCGACGAGGGCCAGGCCGGAAACCCTTGGGACTGCAACGACGCGGCCGCCTGGGTCCGCCCCGGCGCCGAGGACGCCGCGGGGGACGGCATCGACGCGGACTGCAGCGGGGACGACGCCGTGTTCTGCTGGACCGACGCGGACGGCGACCGGTTCGGGGCGGGCGACGCGACGCAGGTGAACCCCGAGGACTGCGACGAGGCGGAGGGCTGGGCCCGCGCGGGCGGCGACTGCGACGACGAGGACCCGGGCCTCAATCCCCAGGCCGTGGACACCCCCGACGACGGCGTCGACCAGGACTGCAACGGCTCGGACACGCTCGTCTGCTTCTTCGACGGCGACGAGGACGGCTTCGGGTCCACCGCGCGCTACGACGAGACCGAGGACGGCAGCTGCCTGAACTCCCGCCGGCAGACGGACAACCCGGACGACTGCGACGACAGCGTGGCGTGGATCCACCCCGGCGCCGAGGACCTGCCGGACGACGGCATCGACGCGGACTGCACCGAGGCCGACACCGTCACCTGCTACGAGGACCTCGACGGCGACGGCTTCGGCAACCCCACGGTCATCATCGACGAGCCGGACTGCAGCCGGGAGGGGCTGTCGTCGTCGGCCGAGGACTGCGACGACACGGACCCCACGGTCTTCCCCGTGGCCACCGACACCCCCGAGGACGGCATCGATCAGAACTGCGACGGCGTGGACGGCGCGATGTGCTTCTACGACGGCGACGGCGACGGGTTCGGCTTCGGCGCCGACCCGCTCAGCTACGACCCGGACGGCGACTGCACCGACGACGACTTCCAGACCGACATCGGCTACGACTGCGACGACTCCCAGGCCGGCACCCACCCCGGCGCCCCGGAGATCCCGGACGACGGCTTCGACCAGGACTGCAACGGCACGGACACGGTGACCTGCTTCACGGACGGCGACAGCGACCTGCACGGCGGCAGCGGCACCCACCTCGACAACGACGGCGAGTGCACCGACCCCGGGCAGTCGGCCTTCACCGGCGACTGCGACGACAACGAGAGCGAGATCTTCCCGGGCGCCGTGGAGACCGTGGACGACGGCATCGATCAGGACTGCAACGGGACCGACACCGTCTCCTGTTTCTTCGACGGCGACAGCGACGGCTTCGGGTATACCGGCTCACCGACGACGACCGATCCGGACGGGGACTGCACCGACGACCCCTTCCAGACCGACGTCGGCGGCGACTGCGACGACACCGACCCGAACGTCCTCGGAGGCTGCCCTTGAGCCCGCTCCGCCTCGTCCCCGCCTCGGCCCTCGCCCTCCTGATCGCCTGCCCGCAGACGATCGAGGAGCCTCCGCCCGCGCCCCTGGAGGAGCAGCCCTGGTCGGCGACGCAGCTGTTCGACGGCGCGGCCGAGCAGTGGGGCGTGCCTGCCGACCTGCTCGCCGCCATCGCCTGGCACGAGTCGTCCTTCGCCCCCGGGGACCACGAGCACGCCGAGTCGCGGCCCTCCGTCGGCTGGATGGGGCTGAGCCCCGAGCGCATCGAGGAGGCGATCGCCCTCTCCGGGATCGACGACGAGCGCATCGAGGACCGCACCCCGAACATCTACGCGGGCGCCGCCGTGCTGGACGCCCTGCGGGACGAGCACGCGCCGGACGCGCCGGACGCGACGGTGACCGCCGAGTGGTGGCCGGTGGTCGTCGCCTGGGCCGACCAGGACGAGGAGTGGCTCGCCCACGACTTCGCCGCCGACGTGTTCCGCACGCTCCAGCTCGGGCTGGACGCGAGCACCGGGGACGGAGAGACCGTGAGCATCCGCGCCCGCCGCTTCCAGGGCCTCGAGGACGTGCCCTTCGAGTTCGCGCCGTACGAGACGGGCGAGGAGCGCTTCGGGCCCGGCTACCCCCAGGCGGACCGGCGCCTCCTCGCCCACTGGAGCAACTACGACGCGCGCCCCGGCGGCACGGGCTCCATCGAGCGCGTGGTCCTGCACACCACCGAGGGCAGCTACGCGGGCGCCGTCTCCTGGTTCCGCAACGGCGGGGCCGACGTGTCGGCGCACTACGTCGTCCGCAAGTCGGACGGCGAGATCACGCGGATGGTCGACGACGACGACCGGGCGTGGCACGCCTGCCGGAACAACAGCGACACCGTCGGCATCGAGCACGAAGGCGCGTCGTCGAACCCGTCCACCTGGACGCCCGCGATGCTCGACTCCTCCGCCCGCCTCACCGCGTGGCTCGTGAACGAGTACTCGATCCCCATCGACCGGCAGCACATCGTGGGCCACGGCGAGATCCAACCGTCGAACTGCGCGGGCCGGACGGACCCGGGGGCCCACTTCCCCTGGGACGACTACATCGCGGCCGTCACGACCTACGCGACGGGCTCGCCGCCGGTGACCCCGGCGATCGCGTTCTCGGAGCCGACCGCGGGCGCGTCGGTGACCGACCCGGTGCACTTCGAGTTCACCCACCCGGGCATCGATCACGTGGAGCTCTGGTCCGGTCCCGCCCTCCTGGCGCCTCGCCTCTCGGGCGACCCGGCCACGTTCACGTATCGCTTCGACGCCCTGGGCGCCCGCACCATCCGGGCCCGGGGGTACGCGCCCGGCGGCTCGCTCCTCGCGATCGAGGACGTGAGCTTCACCATCGACGAGACCCTGCCCGGGGACGACGACGACGCGGGCGACGACGACGACGCGGCGACCGACGACGACGACGACGCGCTCCCGGAGTGCGCCTACGACGAGTGCGTGGACTCGCTCCCGTACGTCGGGGTGGGGAACACGAGCTTCGCCCCGTCGAACTGGGACAGCTACTCGTGCGCCCCGAACACGGACGAGTCCGGCGGCGAGGTCGTGTACCAGGTGGAGGTGCCGCGCTCGGGCGTCCTCACGGCCGCGGTCCAGGACGGCGAGGGCGTCGACATCGACGTGCACATCCTCGCCTCCGCGAACAACTGGAGCTGCCTCGACCGAGGCCACCACGAGGCCTCCGCCTGGGTCTCCGCCGGCACCTACTGGGTGGCCGCGGACACCTGGGTGAACTCGGCGGGCACCCCCCAGGACGGCACGTACACGCTGACCATCTCCCTGGACTGATGCTCGACCTCGCGATCGCGACCTGCGTCCCTCTTCCGGAGCCCGACCCCGACGAGGCCCCCCTCGCCGAGGCCCTGGACCGCGCGGGGCTCACGTACGCGTTCGCGGGCTGGCACGTGGACCCGTGGCCCGCCGCCCGCGCCACGCTGCTCCGCTCCACCTGGGACTACCCCTGGCGCATCGGCGACTTCCGCACCTGGATCGACCGGGTCGCGACCGGGGGCGAGCTCTGGAACGACGCCGCCACCGTGCGGTGGAACCTGCACAAGCGCTACCTGCTGGACCTGGAGGCGGCGGGACTCCCCGTGACGCCCACCGAGCTGGTGCCCGCGGGGTCGACGGAGCCCCTGGACGGCATCCTCGCCCGGCGCGGCTGGGAGGTGGCGGTCGTCAAGCCGGCGGTGTCCGCGGGGTCGTTCCGCACCTTGAAGACGGAGCGCGGCGACCCCGCGGGCGAGGCCCACCTCCGCGCCTTGGCGACGGACCGGGACGTGCTCGTGCAGCAGTACCTCGCGTCGGTCGAGGGCTACGGCGAGCGGGCCCTGGTGTGGATCGACGGCGAGGTGACCCACTCGGTGCGCAAGACGCCCCGCTTCCAGGGCGAGGACGAGTCGGTGTCCGAGGCCATGCCCATCACCGAGGCGCAGCGGGCCCTGGCGGCGCACGCCGTGGCGACGGTGCCGGGCGACCTCCTCTACGCGCGCATCGACGTCGCCCCCGGGCCGGACGGGGCGCCGGTGATCATGGAGCTGGAGCTAATCGAGCCGTCGCTCTTCTTCCCCCAGTGTCCCGAGGCGCTCGACCGGTTCGTGGCCGCCATCCGGCGCCGGCTCGCCTGACACGAGGTCCCGGTGTCTCAGCGGCTGCCGTAGCTGCCGCCCCCGAAGTTGCCGCCGGTCGGCTCGTCGCCGTCGGGCGCTCCGTATCCGGGCATCTGCGGGGCGGGGATCTTCCGCGGGTTGCTGATGTACCGCATGGCCGTCTCGTACGAGATCATCTCATCGCGGTAGAGGTCCTCGAGGGCCTTGTCGAGGGTCTGCATGCCGTCGCGGCGGCCGCTCTCCATCATCGACTTCGCCTGGTGCATCTTGCCTTCGCGCACCAGGTTCCGAATCGCCGCGTTGGCGACCATGATCTCGAACGCGGCCACGCGGCTGCTGCCCTCCGCGTGCAGCAGCAGGCGCTGGGAGATGACCCCCAGGAGGGCCGCGGACAGCATCGCCCGGGCCTGGCCCTGCTGGTGGGACGGGAAGACGTCGATCATCCGGTCGATGGCCTGGATCGCGTCGTTCGCGTGCAGCGTCGCGAGCACGAGGTGGCCGGTCTCGGCCGCGGTGAGGGCCGCGGAGATGGTCTCGAGGTCGCGCATCTCGCCCACGAGGATCACGTCTGGGTCCTGCCGCAGGATGTACTTGAGGGCCGCCGCGAACGACTTCGTGTCGGCGCCGATCTCGCGCTGGTCGATGGTGGCCTCGATGCCCGTGTGGGCGTACTCGATCGGGTCCTCGATCGTGATCATCCGGCAGGCGCGGGTGCGGTTGATGCGGTCCACGAGGCAGGCGAGCGTCGTCGACTTGCCGGACCCGGTGGGGCCCACGACCAGGAGCAGACCGTGCGGCCTGGTGCCCAGATCGAGCAACGCCTGGGGGAGCCCCAGCTGCTCCGCGGACGGGATGTCCCGGGGGATGGCGCGCAGGGCGGCCGCCATGCGGCCCTTCTGGTAGTACGCGTTCACCCGGAAGCGGCGGTCGCGGTCCAGGGCCAGCGCGAAGTCGATCTCGCGCTCGAGCTCGTACACCGACCGCTGCCGGCCGCTCAGGATCGAGTACAGCAGGATGCGCATGTCCCCCTCGCTCAGGGGGATCTCACCGATCGGGACGAGCTCGCCGGTGACTCGGAGGATCGGAGGCCGCCCCACCGTCAGGTGCAGGTCCGACGCGCCGTGGTCCAACGCCGCGGTGAGCAGGGCCTTCATGTCGAGGTTGGAGTCGGCCGTGACCTTGCCGCCCTGGAAGCTCGCCAAGCCGGTGGTCATGCCCCGGGCCTGGAGCGCGAACTCCTCGGGGTTGGTGGCGTACGCCTCGCCGATCTCGTAGTCGATGATCCCCTCGCGGTAGAGGTGCAGCAGCGACCGGTTGAACGTGAGCACCCCCGGATCCGAGGAGCTGCGCATGAGGTCGTAGAGCTCGTCGACGCGCTGCTCGCGCAGGAGCTTCGCCACCGGCGGCGTGGCCGTCATCACCTCGACCGCGGCGATGCGCCCCGCGCCGTCCTCACGGGGCAGGAGCCGCTGGCTCACGATCCCCTGCAGCGAAAGCGACAGGTCCATCGCGACCTGGGCGCGGAGGTGGTCGGGGAAGTAGCTGAGGATCCGCTGCAGGGTCTGGGTCGCGTCGATCGTGTGCAGCGACGCGAGCACGAGGTGCCCGGTGAGCGCCGCGGACATGGCGACGCGCATCGTCTCGGCGTCTCGCAGCTCCCCGATCAGGATGACGTCGGGCGACTGGCGGACGATCTCCTTGAGGGCGCGCGCGAAGGACTCCGTGTCCGACCCGACCTCGCGCTGCGAGACGCGGCCGAGGTAGTCGCGGTGCACGAACTCGATCGGGTCTTCGAGGGTGATGATGTGCGCGCGGCGGCCCGTGTTGATCTTGTGGATCATGGCCGCGAGGGTCGTCGACTTGCCGCTGCCGGTGGCCCCGGTGACGAGGACGAGGCCGCGAGGCTTGTCGGCGAGGGAGGCCACGGACTCGGGCAGGCCGAGCTCGTCGAAGTCCAGGTCCGCGAAGGGGACGGCGCGGGCGACGATCGCGCGACGGCCCTGCTGACGAGAGAGGTTCAGCCGGAAGCGCTTGCCGCCGGAGAGGGAGAAGCCCGCGTCGAGGTCGCCGTCGCGCTCGAATCGCGCGGCCTGCTCTTCGCGGAGCACCCACCCGAGGAGCTCATCGAAGTCCTCGCCCGTGGTGGTCGGAGCGTCCAGGCGGTTCAGGCCGCCGTGGATCCGCGCGGCGGGCGCCTTGCCTTCGGTGATGAAGAGGTCGGAGGCGGACAGCGCCTCCATGCGCGAGAGCAGCGTGATGAGGAACGGGACGTCGGCCATGGGTCCATTGTGCCCGGAGCCGAGCCGAGAGGAGCGCGCTCAGCCCTCGGCGGCTCCGGAGATGGCCTTCAGGACCTCGGCCTGCTGCTCGAGGTGGCTGCGGCTTCCGGAGAGGATCTCCATGCCGGAGTCCGTGATCTCCTTGAGCGAATCCAGCATCGGGTAGACCGTCGGGCCGAACTCGGGCTCCTTCTGGGCCATCACGAGCAGCTCCTTGATGGCCTTGCCGAGCGTGACCTGGACGCCCATCCACGTCTCGAAGCCTTTGTCCACGTGGCCGCGGTGCGCCTCCACCGTGGTGACGAGGGGGCCGAGGTCGACCTCGGAGGGGTCCAGCGCGACGACAGCGACGGGGGCGGCCGACGCAGCGGGCGCCTGCGCGGCGGCCGCGACGGAGGCCTGAAGGCGCTCCACCTCCGCCTGCAGGGCCGCGATCTCTTCGTCCTTGCCGCCCACGAGCTCGAGCGTGAGCTTCGTCCGTATCGTGAGCTGGTCGATCTCGGCGCGGGCCGCGTGCAGGGCCTCTCGCACGTCGGCCTCGTCGCCCGGCTCGGACTTGAGCGTCTGGTCGGGGGTGGCGGACTGGGCTCGTTCGAGGGCCGTCTCGAGATCGAGGGCTCGGAGCTCGGCCTCGTCCGCGCGGACGGAGCTGCTGCGCACCTTCTCCACGGCTTCGTCGAGCTCGGTCCGCAGCGTCTCGAGGGCGGCTCGAGCCTCGGCGACCTCGGCGACCTTGGCCTCGAGCGCCGCCTCCGCCTCCTCCTCGGCGGCCGAGGCGCGCGCTTCGGCCGCCGACGCGCGCGCTTCTGCGGCCTCCACCTGCGTGCCCGCGTCTGCGGCGGCGGTCTCGCGGGCCTCCTTGAGCTGCGCTTCGATCGCCACGACGCGCTCCTCGGCGGTGTCCGCCGCGAGCATCGAGTTCTTCGCCTCGACCAACGCCTCGTCGCGCTCGCCGATCGCGGCGTCGCGCGCGGCCGTCGCCTCGTCCCGCCCGGCCGTCGCCTCGTCCCGCGCGGCCGTCGCCTCGTCCCGCGCGGCCGCCGCCTCGTCCCGCGCGGTGAGCGCAGCGTCTCGGGCGGCCGTGGCCTCGTCCCGCGCAGCGACCGCGGCGTCCAGCGCCTCCGCCGAAGCATCGGCAGCGGCCCAGGACTCGGCCAGCTTGGCCTCCGCCGCCGTCGCGCGCTCTTCTGCCGCCGCGACTGCCGCCTCCGCCGCCGTCGCGCGCTCGTTCGCGGCCGCCGCTTCCGAGGTCGCCGTCGCCGTCGCCGCCTCCGCGGCCTCGACCTTCGCGGCCGACTCCGCAGCAAGGGCCTCCGCGGCCTCGACCTTCGCGGCCGACTCAGCAGCCAGGGCCTCCGCGGCCTCGACCTTCGCGGCCGACTCAGCAGCAGCAGCCTCCGCCGCCGCCGCGCGCTCGTTCGAGAACTCGACCTTCGCGGCCGACTCA
>Ga0209992_10000148_pt1 | contig 98145 bp, 90 predicted proteins | sample 2SBtaG_2_FD_182564 | JGI IMG/M metagenome (GOLD analysis project Ga0209992, IMG submission 182564) | Deep subsurface microbial communities from Kolumbo volcano to uncover new lineages of life (NeLLi) - 2SBTROV12_ACTIVE470 metaG (SPAdes)... | ecosystem: Environmental > Aquatic > Marine >... | reverse complement strand
TTCCGACCAACCCCAAAATGTCATCTCGACCAAGGTGGAGAGATCTCGCCGGTCCGCAGGACCGCCGCTATCCTCTTCTGAGGAATCTATGTTTCAGAGAAACATGTCCCTTATAGCTCCTGGTTTTCTTCGAAGCTTGTGCTGAGCCTGCCGAAGTATTCTTCTGTGTTTTTCGCAGCCTGCCCTGAGCTTGTCGAAGGGGCCTCACTACCCACTAGCAGTCATACTGAGCTTGTCGAAGTGCGACCACCACTCATCAAGTCCTCAAGCAACCGCTCAAACGCCTTCGTACAGGAATCATGATCCTTCCACTGAGTAAAATCCCCAATGTGCCGCTCCCGTTTAATCGCTGCAGGCCAAGCGTTCCAAGCTTCAACGCCTCCTTTTAGTTTTGCAAGGTGTTCAGGATTGGACATAAGATTTTGTTTTTTAGCCTAAGAACATTTTTTGCATTGCAAACTAAAATTTTATCGTCCAAAATACTATTGACTCCCATTGAAGACAACAAGATTATGTCAACCGCTGAAACAGCGGGTCTATTTTAATGGAGAACTTCTTTGAAAATCTTGATTTATCTCTGGAGGAAAAGAGTTCATGGCGGAAACCGAAAATGAGTTGAGCAGTAAGAAAATATTTATATCGCGAAAATATTATTTAACCATTGGAGTTTTAATTTCCGTCCTTCTTTGGGCTATTGCTGCCGTTTATTGGGTAGTTGACGAACTCGTTCTAGAAAACTATAAACAAGAAATTAGCGATGATAAAAAGAAAATAGAGAAGTTAGAGCAAAAGATAAATACTTACACTAAAAAATTATCGGACTCGGAAAACAAATACCAAACATTAGTCGATAAAAGAGATCGTCCATTACTGTTAAAGCCTAAGGACCGGGACAGGATTATTTCAAAACAGATCGAACTAGAATGGGATTTCAAAAAACACGACGAGAACACTCAATATGTCATTGAAATTAGATATTTGGGCGACTCTAATAAATCACCTGAGACTTATAATGTCCCCCACTCCGACGATCAAACTTTCTACTATCCAATAAAGGTTGCTTACGGCGAATATATTTGGCGGGTCAAGCCTGGGCGAGTAGTTAATCACCAAGTTACATCAAAGGAAAACTGGAGCGAGTATAACTCGTTTACCGTTTATAGTTCTGTCTTTGAACGAATAAAAAAAACAGGAATTATAAATGTTGGGATGAGCCCGACGTTTGCCGGTCAGTTTAATTTATACAACAAAAAAGGCGGTTTTAAAGGCTTTGATGTCGATTTGATTAATGAAATTGGACGTGAAATGGGAGCTCGCTTGGAATTAAAAAAGAATCTAAAAATACATATCGAGGAAATTTCATGGACAGAATTATTGCCAAAATTATCCGCCTTTGAAATTGATTTGGTCATTTCTTCCATGACCAGAACGAAAAAAAGAGAAAAAGAAAATAACGTCAAATATACGGATGGTTATTTCACTTCTCATCAAATTTTTCTTGCGAAAGACCTTGATTATAACGAAGCTCTTTCATTGCAAGAAAACCTTAAAGGTAAACGAATAGGAGTTACTAACGATACAACCAACCAAGCCATTGCCATATCTTTTTCTAAAATATTTGGTTTTGAAGTCGTGGATGATTTTTCCCGATTAGCCGGCGTCATCCAAGCCTTGTTCGAAAGACGTATTGATTTGGCTTTGACAGACAACACCTTAGCCTCCACCGAATTAAACCAAGGTCGATTAAAACAATTTGGCAACTTTTTAGACGAAGAAATCCCACAAGTAAAACTCTATAACTTAGAACATATCGGATGGGAGCAAGAGCAATATGCGATTGCCATAGCACAAGGAGAAACGAATCTTTTAAAGGAATTAAATGAAATCCTTCGGAGCGAAGAAATGGAAAAGTTTATTGATAAAATTTCTAAAGAATGGGAACTTGAATAAACCCATTAAACTTTCAACGCCTTTGAATACTTTATTGAGCCTGTCGAAGGGTAGCCTCGCTTTCTCTGCGTCCTCACGCCCCCTAATAGTCATTCCGACCAACCCCAAAATGTCATCTCGACCAAGGTGGAGAGATCTCGCCGGTCCGCAGGACCGCCGCTATCCTCTTCTGAGGAATCTATGTTTCAGAGAAACATGTCCCTTATAGCTCCTGGTTTTTCTGTGTTCATTCTGTGTTCTTCTGTGGCCAAAATATAAAATTGTCATGCTGAGCCTGTCGAAGCACGACCACCTTCCCCAGAAGCCTTCAAGTCCTCAAGCAACCGTTCAAACGCCTTCGTATAGGAATCATGATCCTTCCATTGCGTAAAATCCCCAATATGCCGTTTCCGTTTAATTGCGGCAGGCCAGCCGGAATCGAGTTTCATCACAGTATCGTCCAGCCGAATAGGAAACAAAACGGTTTCGTCAACACCGTCTCGTTTTTTACGCGCGGCTTCTTGCTCAATCGCCGACTCCACTTCGTCTTCCACCCAATCACTATGGACCGATTCCTCGGAAAGAATCAAAAGCAACTTATCGTAAATACGAATCGCCTCGTCGATTGTTGGACGAACTTTATCGCCAGTTTTCAAATTGTGTGGCGCAAACCAACAACGAACGCCCTTGGCTTGCAGGTCTGCATACAGCCTTTTAGCAAAGTCCTCATCCTTATGAGAATAACTGATGAAGCATGAATAGAACTGGATGGGGTCTACAGCGCCAATCAAAGCAGGAAGGTTTTCGATGTAGGGTTCTGGCAATCCACACCCTCTTAAAAACACTTCTGGGAGCTTTCCTGATCTTAATATGGTCCTATGATCAATAGTGCTAGGTCCCACATGTCTTACATGCTCTAAACCTTTAACTTGACCTAAAAAAGTATTAGCAAACGTCGTAAAAAATAAAGCTGCTAAGGTCATATCTACCTTATTGAGACTCGCTCCGGTGAAGTTTGTGCCTGTGAGATTCGTTCCTATAAGGTTTCCATCGGAAAGATTAACTCCTGTAAGCTTCGCCCCACTAAGATCGACAGCTCTAAGTTTCACTCCTTTAAGAGTAGCTCCATTAAGGTTCGCATTACAAAGGTTTGCTTCGCTTAAATTCGTTTCAGTAAGATTTGCCACAGTAAAATCCGCTCCACTGAAGTGAAAATTGCTGAGATCCATTCCAGTAAGATTAGCTTCGTAGAAATCCGGGCGTATATCCGGATTTTCTTCCCGCCAAGTGTTCCAAGCTTTAACGCCTTCTTTTAGTTTTGCTATATGTTCTGGATTTGCCATTGGATTTTGTTTTATATATTACTGCGATGCAATTCACGTCACGACACTAATATTTTTTGTGGCAAAATTTAAAGACCTATCAAGAACTCAGATATTTTTTATAAATCTTTATTAGAGAAGTAGGAATGCTTTCCGAATTTAAAAGTTTAATCAAATCTATAAACCTTTTTTTACACTGAGGATAATTTGAAATCCTTTCAGAAACTATCGTTTTCATTTTCGGAATTTTAAGCATTAAATCTATTTCCCCAGGAGTGAAATTTTTTATAATTTTTTCATAAAAAATAAAAGCAGCATTGCTGATACCGTAAAAATTTCCCACTGCACAAGTAATTACTACTTCTACAAATTCTGGTTTTGTATAATCAGGAATAGCTCCTTGTAAAGATATTTCAAAAAGTCTTTCTGCAAAAGGTGGTTCATTATAAAAGTTATTAAAACCTTGATGCACATCCATCAGGTTTTTTGTTGCTCTAGACACAATGGCATGTCTTTCTTCCTCACTAAAAATATCTAATAAGCCTAGCTTTTCAAAAAAAATTCTGGATGCGTCATGTTTTTTAAGCTTGCCATTTGCAAGGTATTCATGGTGTTGATTAATAAAGTTAGAAAGTATTTTTGGTGTAAAGGAACTTTTTAGTTTTCGACATAACTCAAGGCAATTAATTCTTGAAATCTCAGCACTAGAATCGTCGCAATAAATACCATGAAGTGTTTTAGAGATAAAATCCCTCTGTTTTTCATTTGTCTGTAAAATTAATTCTAACCAGTGTTTTTTTTGCGGACCTTCTAATTTAGAGTTTTTGATCACACCTATAAAGTTTTTTACATCTATACCCCTTGGGTCACTAGACTTATCAAAAGAATACTTGGCGCATCGATTAAAAAATGATATCACTTCATATTGATCAATTATTTCTTCACTCTGAACAGGGTGTGCAGCTGAATAACTATTTCTTATATCTCTGCACTGGTTTAGAAAGTAATAACCATCTTCACTAAGAAGATTTAGCTCTAAACAGTATTCGAGGAGAATCGTATCCATTATTTCTTTAAGTTTTCCATCTGTTAGATCTTTTTCAAGAAGTTGGGATGCTACAGCTAAACCAAAATCTTCAAGCTTATTACGAAGACTTAAAACTGATAAATTCCATGCATAGTTAATTGCACTATCGAATAAACCAGTTTTAATCGCTACACACATTCTTGCTAACAAAGGATTCCTATATTCAATAGGAATTTTATTTAAAATTTTTGGTAGCATTTCCCAAACTTCTTCAATTTGATCGTTACTTGCAATTACTTCTCTTGGAACTCCAATAGATGCTGTCAGCTCTTCAAGAAAGTTTAATTCGTCTTCTTGAAATTCAGGGAGAGATAATTTAGATTTAATTGTCTTAGAAACCTTAGGATTTATTTTCTTCATCTTTAGAAAGGGAAGCAGCCTTGAAAACATTTCGCAGAATTAACGAAGATATAAGTTTCTATAGGGCTTTTATTAATAAGATCCTTTAATATCCGAATTTTCTTTACGCCAAGCGTTCTAGGAGTCAACGCCCTCTTTTAGTTTTGCAAACTACTCTGGGTTCGCTATTGGGAATTATTTTAAAAGATATATTGAGGGTAATTGGAAAAGAAAATTACGTTTGTAAGATCGCTAATAAATTCATTTGAGCAAATGCAAAGTAAACACCTAAAAAAAGAAAACCGCTTTAGTAAATACACAAACTTTAAAAAGTAAACCTCACTAACATTCTAGATGTCTATCTAATCGTTTAAGAAATCCTTTTGTTCTTCTTTTTCAGGCGAAATAACCTCATTAATTTTAGTCACTTCATAATGTGTGCTGACAACCTCCCCAGCCTTATCATAATTTGTAACAATTCTCACATCAGAAAGTAAAGCATCCCCTGGGCCTAATAATACCTTCTGTTTTCGAAAATCATCTAGCCACCTCTCATCCAAAATTTTACCGGATATTGATTTTTTATCGTGGCGAAATTCCCACATCGAATCACCTAAATAGTCAGGTTTTTTTATCTTCAAAATCCATTTCACGTTATTAGGAAATGACTTTTCAATTAAAAGTTCTTCAATATTTTCTGGAGAAAAATCTAGATTTAAATTAAAAGGAATCTCTTTTTCTCGGGTAATAAACTTTGCAGAATCACCATTTTGTAAGTTACCCAAGGCTTTATTTATAGAACCAATATTTTGCAAGATTTTTTCTATTGGAGGGTTTTCATAATCTGGCAATTTTTTAATATCAGTCTTTTCAGCTAACGCCGACAAACCATCTGCTAATTTTTTAATTTCTTTTGAATTAGTAATTTTAGTTTTTTTATCAAGGAAATCGATTAAAAAATATTTCCCATCTGTAAGAAACTTTCCCGCAATAGACTTCCAATCAAGATTTTTTAACGCTTCATCATCAACAGCTTCAAGTTTTGTTTTGAGCCAAGCCTTGATTGAACCTGTTTCTATATCCTCTAATAAGATTACTGGCTTAATATTAGCATCTACGCTGCTTATGAGCGTTGTATCTAGACTTGAACAGGCTTCAATTAATTCTGACATTGCACGAAATACCCTAGAAGGACTCTCTGAACCCTTTTCAAAATCGATTTCAATACAAAAGTCTGCAGTTTTAGATATTTCGCCCATAAACATAAATATAACCTAACTTTTTGCATAACAAAATAAAATAATGGAATGTTTAATTAAATAATGCTTCCTTTATCCCTATTATCAAACTGGAAATTACAAAATGTTGTGTTTGGCGGAAATAATATTTCTTTGGATGGTTTTACTTCGAGAGCCTCAGCCTGACAATATTATATGCTCAAGATGACATTTTGGGGTTGCTCGGAATGTTCCTTCGACGCTGCTCAGGATAAACTTCGATGAGGGTAGCGGCGGTCCTGAGGACCGGCGAGATTCCTTGACTTCGCTCGGAATGACAGTTGGAAATTGGTCGAGATGACATTTTGAGGTTGCTCGGAATGATCCTTCGACATTGCTCAGGATAAACTTCGATGAGGGTAGCGGCGGTCCTGCGGACCGGCGAGATTCCTCGACTTCACTCGGAATGACAGTTGGAGATTGCTCAAGATGACATTTTGGGGGTTGCTCGGATTGACGTTTGGAATTATTTGGAATGACTATTACTTACTCATCCAAGAGGGATTGGATGGAGGTTTGTAGGGGATGGCCGGAACCGAAAAAGTGTTCGCGGATATATCCCTTCTTATCAATAATCAAAGTAGTCGGGGTGCCGCGCATGCGAAACTTATCGAACGTCCGCGCTTCGAATTTCTTCTGACTAAAATACGTCGTCACTTGCGATCGGATTTGCGAGCGCATACTCTCCGCCAACTCGTCCCAGTTCGGGAAATCGCGTTGAATGAATTCGTCGACATTCTTTTCCAAATTAGCCGGATCGGACGGGACCAACTTATCCCACGCCACTGGGAACGGTATCCGATACTCTAAGCGTCCGTCGGGCAATTGACCTTGCAACGTTAAATGGTTCAATGTTTCGCCGACGACTTCGCCGGTTTCTAATAATTTTTTGAGATTTTCTTTGGTGTTGAAGTTGTAATCTTCAAATGCAGTTCCGATTCCCCAAAACAAAACGTCGTCGTTGTTTTGAAACTTTTGGTACGCTTGAATCGCTTCGGGGATGGCGCCTACAAAACAACCGGGGCAGTTGACTTGAAACACTTCGACGACGATGACTTTGCCGCGCTCTTGATCGATATTGCTCGGCTCGCCTTGAAACCATTCTTCAACTTCAATGTTCGGGGATAGTACTTTAGCTTCCTGCATAACTGTCTTGTTGTATCAACGCTAACAAGCGTTCGACAAGTACCCTATTCTTGGGTCTCATGTGTTTGCCCAAGGCTCTTTGCAATTCGTAAATCGCTTTACTCTTGCGACCGGTTTCGTTATAAATCAAACCCATCATGACATAGGCGGTCGGCCATTTGTCGCCTTCGGGATATTTATTGACGATCATAGCAAATATTTTTTCCGCCTGTTTCATTTTCTTTAATTTATAGTAGGACGTCCCTATTCCAAAATGGATATTATCCTGTAAGAAATACGGCGGTTTCTTTTTTAACAGTTTTTTAAAGCTGTCGATGCTTTCTTTATAGCTTCCCTTTTTAAATAACAAAACCGCGTCGGAATAACCGTCTGGATCGAAAGGTTTTTGTAATTCTAGATAGTTGTCATACTTCTTGATATCGGTGTCTAATCCAATACCATTGGTCTGCACGGATGCCATTTCGGTTTGCAATCGCGAAAAGTTATCGAGGACATCGACGATTCCGGCTTTTGCCTGTAATACGACACCCGTTAACTGCGGTTCGATACCGTCGGCGGAAGCTTGCACCATCTGGGTGAAATTTTTCAAATCGTCGTTATCGTAGAACCTTTGTTCTATCAAATAAGCGACTTCGTCCAGGGCTTGCTGTCTTTCCCGTCGCAGATCCAGTTGATCTCTACTGGCCGGTTTCCAGGCGTACATTTCGGGGGGTCCCCGCCATTCGTCGTCCATGACATTGTATATTCCCGTACCGCACCCTATCGGGGAACAAAGTAGGACAATTATTAAAATCTTTTTAATCATCTTTACCATCAGAACCTATATAATTATAATCTTAACGGAATGTTCCGAAACAAAATAAACCTTTAATTTTGATGTTTTTAGCAAAAATGGCAGATTATTATAAAATTTTAGACGTTGACCGAAAAGCTTCGGAATCTGAGATCAAAAAGGCTTTTCGTAAAAAAGCGATGGATTACCATCCCGATCGCAATAAGGACGACAAAAAAGCGGAAGCTAAGTTCAAAGAAGTGAACGAGGCTTACGCCGTATTGAGCGATAAAGACAAGAAAAAGAAATACGATCAGTTTGGCGCGGATGGGTTTCGCGAACGGTATTCAAGGGACGATATTTTCCGTGGTTTTGATATGGAAGATATGCTCAGGAACTTCGGCGGTCAACCTGGCGGCGGTATGGGGGGTATGGGCGGTCCTGGCGGACCTTTTCAAGGCGGTTTCGACCAATTTGCCGACCCTTTTCGCGAAATGTTTGGCGGCGGCAGGCCCCAGGGACACCCCAGGGAACAACGTCCGCCTCCTCCATCAAAAGGCAAAAACATCGAACAGGAAATGTTGTTGGATTTTGAAGAGGCTGTTAAAGGAACCGAAAAAGTCCTCAATTTAAGGCGTAACGGCAAACTGGAAAGCAATGCGGTTAAAATTCCGCCTGGAATTGAAGACGGGAAAAAGTTACGGCTGGCTGGCAAGGGGTACCCGAGTCCTTTTGGCGGGAAACCCGGCGATATCATGCTGAAAATTAAGGTTAGAAACCATCCCATTTTTAAACGGGAAGGCCAAAATGTCATTTTAGACCGAGAAATCAGTTTTACCGACGCTATTCTGGGCGGAACGATTGAAGTTCCTACTCTGGAAGGCAATAAGAGCGTAAAAGTTCCGGCTGGTTCGCAAAATAACTCAAAACTTCGCTTGAAAGGGTTGGGTGTTCCGGGTAAAAATGGCGCGGGCGATCAATTGATCAACCTGACGATTAAGATTCCGCAGAATTTAACGGATGAGCAGTTGGATCTGGTTCAGCGGTTGAAGGTGATGGGGTTGTAAGTCAAATTCTTTGAACCGCAAAGAACGCAGAGGACGCAGAGAAAGGCAAAAATCAAAATAGCAAAGAGGATTAGCCACAGAAAAACTCATGAGGTTTTCAACCTAATGCTTGAGTTAAGTAAACTTCAATAAGAACTTCTAGGCTTTTTTGTTGCTAATAGCTTTTTTCCTTCTCTTCGCACTTTCTGTGTTTTTCTGTGAAATTCTGTGGCTATAGTTTTTTAATTAATTTCAATTTTTAATAAAGTAGAGGTTATGGCAAAAGTACATTTTAAACCGGATAGCATCACTCATGAAGTTCCCGATGGGGAAGCTTTGATCAAAGCCTGCGACGGTTTTGACGATATAACGTTGGGGTTTGGTTGCACTGAAGGCACTTGCGGCGTATGCGAACTCACCATTGTGGATGGCAGGGATAACTGCTCGAAACCCAACGAAAACGAAACGGATTATCTGTACCCTGAGGATATTGACGAGGGCATGCGGTTGGGTTGTCAGGTACGGGTTTTAAAAGACGAGGTCACCCTTACCTGGAAGGGTAATCGGGCGAAGTAAAAGGAACATGCTTCTTCGAAGCATAGATTCCTCCGCTCTGGTCGGAATGACGTTTGAAACAAGGCGAGATCCTTCGCCGATATTAACATATCGCCTCAGGAAGACACGCGGTGGGGGCTGACTTAAATCAAGCTGACTTTAGTTTATCTAATTCCCTCTATACTAATACCTTAATAATTACGTACTTTTGACCAGTTAATCGTTCCACTTCCAGTCGTCGGGATCGTTCATACCGGGTTGCAAAAGGGTTTCGTCTTCTCCCATTGCCGCGCCAACCCAGCGGCCAAACACGAATAACGCCGCTTCAATATAAAAACACCCTCCCTTAAACCTCCCAAGTCTATTTCCCTCAAAAAAATACCTACAAATTTATCACAATTATTGCATACAATAATTATGATAAATTTAGTATAATTACTTTTATATTTCATAGAAACCCTGAGGAGTATAGGTTTCTTTAAAAAATAAGGCGTATCTCTATGCGTTTTGAGGTTTTCTCAGAAAACTATAATACGGTATAAAAATATTTATTACAAAAACAAAAATTTAATTTATAGCCCTAAAGAGAAAGAACGAATAAATGCCGAATCTACTCAATTATTGCAACCTCCAAGCTATAAAACTCGCTAGATGTCCCGGCGTCGCAATTCGGGTTAGTCGCTTTAGAAGAATTTTTACCTTGGGCAGTAATTATGTCCATACATCTCAAAGGAATGGCGATTACTTGTTTGACGCAAGGAACAACTTAGCTGGAGCGACTCGAAGAGTCTATGGCGTAATCACCGGAAATAATGGATGCGGTATTTACGTTCCGATTGGCCGCCAGAATACAGGCGCTGGCCTTATCAGTCCGGTACCAATATGTGTTGGGGGCGGGCGCGACATGCGTATCACAGCAGGAGGATTAGCAAATGAAACCGACCAGGAAGTTATAGAGCGCGAAGGGCATGAGGAAATCAACCAACGTATAAACGTAACCCATATGAATCTATTGAACACGGGAATACCCGCAGGCCAGGCAGAGTATTACTCCGTTCGACTCGGTTCCGAGCTGTCTACTTTTTATTATTCCTGGCACGTCGCTAATAGCGACCAGGTAACAGCCATCCGTTACTGGGCTTTACCAACGCTGCTTGAACAACCGCATGGAACCAATCAAGTCATCGCAGGTTTAGCGCGCTTACTATATAACGACATGAGTTGCCCTTTGGGCAGCCGCGCAACTTGGGAAGCTGAATGGCATGGACTCGCCTACCAGGATGCAATCAACCAGATGTTAAATAACTCCGTTAGGGTAGATACGGGCAATGAAGGGTTGTATCAGATCTCCAGATGGTACGGAAACAAAAGCTTTACATACAATAATGCTTATGCAGCCTATCCGCCAAACGCCGCTTTTCCTCATGAAGGCGCCTGCGGTGGAGCTTGTGCATATCCTGGCAGCGCCTTAGCAACCATTTAGAAAGAAATTAACGATAGTTCTTGTAGTCTTGTTTTTTTTCTTCACCGGTTAGTCGTTCCACTTCCAGTCGTCGGGATCGTTCATACCGGGTTGCCAAAGGGTTTCGTCTTCTCCCATTGCCGCGCCAACCCAGCGGCCAAACACAAACAACGCATCGGATAATCGATTCACATAGGGTAACACGTGCGGCCCGATCTCTTCCTCGCGGTTCAACCGAACAATTTCCCTCTCGGCTCGTCTGCAAACCGTGCGGGCTTGATGCAAAAACGAATTGACGATGCCGCCTCCTGGTAAAATAAAACTGGTTAACGGTTCCAAGTCTTCGTTCATTTCGTCAATGACGTTTTCCAACCACAATGTGTTGCTTTCTTTTAAGGTGAGGCTGTCTTCTTTTTTGAAATCGGGTTTTGTCGCCAACTCGGCTCCGACATCAAATAATCTTTGTTGAATATTGGCCAAAATCAAATCAAACTTGTCGCGCTTAACGGATTGTTCTTTTTTCGAGTTAAAATGCCTCACCAATCCGATGATGCTGTTCAGTTCGTCGATGGTTCCATAGGATTCGATCCTGGAATGATCTTTACCGATTCGGCCTCCTCGACCTAATCCTGTTTCGCCCGCGTCGCCGGTTTTTGTGTATACTTTATTGATATTAAACAAGTTCCGTCTCCTAAAGGGTTTAGCCTCGATTGCCTTTGGTTTTTAGGGCGATTTAAACCTTGACTCATGCGCCCACTCTGTTAAGATTGTTACAAATTTGAAGGGGATTTCTGCTGATATTTACGATTAAATATTAGGAAATTTCCACAAGAATCTCTTTAAAACAGTCCCGCGAGATTGTTAAGGATCTTACTAAAAATGAAGCAAGATAATTCTATCACCTCCTCCTGCGTTTAAACAAAGAGGGGGTATTTTTTTGCCTTTTTTTGGTACCTTCCAGAAAATACTATGAACCCAGTCGTATTAAATTCACAACAAATTTCCCGAGCTATCAGTCGAATTGCCCATGAAATTGTCGAAAAAAATTCGGGTTGCGACAACCTGGCTCTTGTAGGAATACGAACTCGGGGGGTTCCATTTGCCAAACGGTTGCAGGCCAAAATTAAATCCATTGAAAACGTCGATCTGCAACTGGGAATACTAGATATTACTCTATATCGGGACGACATCCAAACGGGAAGATCGCACCCAGAAATTAAAAGCACTGAGATCCCCTTTCCCGTTGAAGAAACTAAAATTGTGCTGTGCGACGACGTGTTGTTCACGGGCCGGACTATCCGAGCCGCTATCGACGAATTGATGGATTTTGGAAGACCTGCGGGAGTGCAATTGGCCACGCTTATTGATCGAGGACATAGAGAATTACCGATTCGTCCCGATTACGTCGGCAAAAATATTCCGACAAGTAAATCGCAATCGATCAAAGTTAGACTCAATGAAGAAGACGGTGAAGACCAAGTTGTTCTGGTTGATGCCCCTCAATAAAACTTTATGCAATATTCTCAAAAACATCTTTTAGGAATCAAAGGGTTGTCGAAAGACGACATCCTCGCCGTATTGAACGCGGCGGACTCCTTCAAGGTATATACCCAAAGGGATATCAAAAAAGTTCCGACTCTGCGCGGCAGAACCGTCATCAATATGTTTTTCGAACCCAGCACGCGCACCCGAACCTCGTTCGAAATTGCGGGCAAACGCATGAGCGCGGACGTCATCAACATAGCGGGCTCGTCCAGTAGCGTGGTTAAAGGCGAAACGTTAGTTGACACGGTAAAGAATTTAGAAGCGATGAACTGCGACATCTTGATCATCCGTCACGGCGAAGCGGGGGCGGCAGAATTGGCCGCGCGTCATCTAAAAAACCCGGTGATTAACGCTGGCGACGGTTATCATGAGCACCCAACCCAGGCTCTTTTGGATTTAATGACCATCCGCGAGCATAAAAAAGATCTAGAAGGGCTGAAAGTTTCCATCGTTGGCGATATTGCGCACAGTCGCGTTGCTCGTTCCAATATTTACGCGATGCGAACTTTAGGGATAGACGTTTCTGTGGTGGGCCCTCCTACTATGATTCCTGTCGACATCGAAAAAATGGGCGTTAAAGTTTTTCATAATTTGGAAAAAGGAATTAAAGACGCCGATGTCATCATGATGTTGCGTATTCAGATGGAACGACAAAACAAAACGTTTTTTCCGACACTGCGCGAATATTCAAATTTGTTTGGCCTTAACCGACAAAAATTAAAAAAAGCCAAGAAAGACGTTCTTATCTTGCATCCGGGTCCCGTCAATAGAGGAATAGAAATTTCCCCCGACGTAATCGACGGCGATCACTCGGTCATATTGAATCAAGTGACCAACGGCGTGGCGATAAGAATGGCGCTTATGTATCTCTTATTAGGATTGAGCGATGAAACTGTTAATTAAAAATGGACGGGTGATCGACCCGGCTTCTGGCATCAATGAAGAGCGCGACGTCCTTATCGATAAAGGGAAAATAGCCGCCGTCGAAAAGCCAGGCTCTATTGCCGAAAGCTCATCGGACAGCGTTAAAACCATAGACGCAAAGGGTTGCATTGTCGCTCCGGGGTTCATCGATATGCATGTCCATTTTCGTGAACCCGGTTTTGAATACAAAGAGACTATAGAATCGGGAGCGGAGTCAGCCGCCGCTGGCGGGTTCACCACCGTTGCGGTGATGCCAAACACAAATCCCGTGAACGACGTTCGATCCATTACCGAAATGATCGTTAGCATCGCGAAAGCAAAAGCTATCGTAAACGTTTTGCCTATTGCCGCTATCACTAAAGGGTTAAAAGGAGAAACGCTTACCGAAATGGCGGACCTGAAAGAAGCGGGAGCGGTCGCTTTTTCCGACGACGGTATGCCCGTCTCCAGTAATGAAATAATGCGTAGGGCTTTGGAATACAGCCATATGTTGGATCTTCCGCTCATTCAGCACAGCGAAATGAAAGATCTAACCGCAGGCGGTTGCATGAATGAAAGTATCGTATCAACCGAACTTGGTTTGGGCGGGATGCCGCGCGAAGCGGAAGATATTATGGTGTTTCGCGACATATCTTTATTACCGCGAACCAAAGGACGGCTACATGTCGCTCATATCAGCAGCGGCAATTCAGTTGAGTTGGTTCGGCAAGCCAAAGCTAAAGGACTGCCGGTAACGTGCGAGGTCGCTCCGCATCATTTCATCTTAACCGACGAATGCGTTCGCGGATACGATACCAATACAAAAATGAGCCCTCCTTTACGCGAGCAATGGGACATCGACGCTATTAAGGAAGGATTGCGCGACGACACCATCGATATTATCGCAACCGATCACGCGCCACACGATGTCGCCGATAAAGAAGTGGAATACGCTAAAGCCTGTTTTGGGATTGTGGGACTCGAAACGGCCCTCCCCTTAACGTTAGAACTCGTGGCTGAGGGAGTTTTCACGCTAGAAAAAGCTGTCGAAAAACTTACTATTACTCCCGCAAAATTATTCGATCTGGACAAAGGGACTTTAAAACCCGGAAGCGTTGCGGATGTTGTTATTTTCGATCCTGATAAAGCTTATTCAATCAAAGCTGCCGACTTTAAGTCTAAAAGTAAAAACACTCCTTTCGACGGTCGAGAAGTAAAAGGACAAATCATTCATACATTAGTGCAAGGCAAAATCGTTTATTCAAATACTTAATCAATCGATCAAAATATGAAAGCAAAATTAGCGCTAGCAGACGGTAGAATTTTTGAAGGCGAGTCCTTTGGAGCTTCCGGACAAGTGGAAGGCGAAGTGGTGTTTAACACCAGCATGATGGGATATCAGGAAGTCTTAACCGACCCTTCCTACAGAGGACAAATGGTCCTTATGACATATCCGTTAATCGGAAACTACGGAATCAATCCCGACGACTTCGAATCTGAAAAACCGCATCTGTCCGCCTTTATCATTAAAGAGTTGAGTTCCATTCCCAGTAATTGGCGTTCGACCGTGACTTTGGACGAGTTCCTAAAAAAATACAATATAATGGGAATTCAAGGAATAGACACTAGGGCGTTGACTCGTCATATTCGTGAAGCGGGAGCGCAACAAGCGGTTCTGTCTACCGAATCAATTTCCGACGCCGAGTTAGTCCAGTTAGCTAAAAAATCTCCAAGTATCGTTGGACGCGATTTAGTGAAAGAAGTGACCTGTTCGGAACCTTATGTTTGGGATGAAGGGGAATGGGATCTTAGCGCTGGCTACTCTAAACCTAACTCTCAAAGCTCGACCGAGTCGCTAAATATCATCGCTTACGATTTGGGAATCAAACGAAATATTTTGAGGAGCTTTTGCCAACTCGGTTGTAACGTTAAGGTTGTTCCCGCGTCGACTTCCGCCGAATCTGTTTTAAGCGAGAAACCCGACGGCGTATTTATTTCAAATGGCCCTGGCGATCCGGAAGGGGTTCCTTACGTCATAAAAACCGTCGAAAACCTCATTGGGAAAGTTCCTATTTTTGGAATTTGCCTTGGCCATCAAATTATTAATTTGGCGTTGGGCGGTAAAACCTTTAAATTGAGGTTTGGTCATCACGGCGGCAACCAGCCTGTTTTGGATATAAGTTCAAAAAAAGTAGAAATCACCTCCCAAAATCATTGCTTTGCGGTGGCTTCTCCTCCAACTAACAAAGATGTAGAGGTTACGACTATCAATTTAAACGACCAAACAGTCGAAGGCATAAAACATAAAAAACTACCTGTTTTTTCGGTTCAATACCATCCTGAAGCGTCCCCAGGTCCTCACGATTCCTCGCATCTATTTAAGGAATTTATACAATTTTTGAAAAAAAATCATGCTTCAAGATAGCATTGAAAAAGTAATCGAATTCGCCACGGGTCCCTATTGCTCCGATGAATTAAACGATGCCAAAGCGGAATATGGGGTGATAATGGGTAACATTTTTGACGACGACGAATCTTTCGACAGTCGAATGGCGTCTTTTTTAGAGTGGTACGTTTTTGACAGGAACTTAAAGGCAACTCAAAAAACGCCTCTTGTGGATTATATAAATTATCATTTTAAAAGTTGGCCCGAGGAAACGCAAAATCATTTTCTATCTTTTGAAAAAAGTATTCACGGATTGTTTCTGGTAAAAAAACCGATGGCGGGAAAAGTAATTGCCATCAACTTGTTTGATAATATTAAATACAAAATAGAAGAACCCCAAAGCGAAATCATTTTTAGGAAAAACGATATCTTTGAAGGCCGCGCCATTCCTTTTCCAGAAGGGAATCGCTTTACCGGAACCTATTGTTTTCATCCCCAACAAACCTCCAAGTTCATTAAAAACCAGATTGAAAAAATTGTAAAAGAACGCATAGCTTTGGAAGCGCAAATAAAAAAACTAAACGCAGACCTTAATAAATTAGATTCAAAAATCACAAAATATACGGTCAAGGCGGAACACTTTTCAAAGAAAATAGAATCGACAAGCTCGGAATCAAAAAAGGAAAAATTTGAATTTGAAAGAAAAATAGTTGAATCGGAAAAAATAGGTCTAGAAGCCCTTAGACCGCCAATCCGAGACGAATTGGAAGAAATTGAAAATAAAAAACTTGGCATTGACATTCCTGTAGCTCAAAGAAAACTTATGCACCAATTGTCCTTTATGAACCTGCGTTGGGAGCGATCTCGTCAAATCGATCTCAAAGATATTTATAGATAAAAATGCCCAAACGAACGGATATTAAAAAAATTCTTTTGATTGGCTCCGGTCCCATTGTCATTGGCCAAGCCTGTGAATTCGATTATTCGGGAACGCAAGCCTGTAAATCTTTAAAGGAAGAGGGTTATGAAGTCGTTCTGATAAATAGTAATCCCGCGACAATCATGACCGATCCCGAGTTTGCCGATTGCACTTACATTGAGCCTGTGGATCCAGCTACGGTTGAAAAGATCATCGAAAAAGAGCGACCGGACGCTATATTACCTACCATTGGCGGTCAAACCGGTTTAAACACAACGCTTGCTTTAGCGGAAAATGGAGTCCTCGAAAAATATGGAGTCGAATTAATCGGCGCTAAGGTCGACTCGATTAAAAAGGCGGAAGACCGAAACCTCTTTAAAGAAGCGATGATCTCTATCGGTCAAAAAGTACTTCCAAGCGGTCACGCTCATAATCTTGAAGAGGCCAACGAAATTGTAAAAGAAACGGGGTTTCCAGCCATTATAAGACCCTCCTTCACTTTAGGCGGCACTGGAGCTAGTATCGCGCATTCTCCCGACGAGTATGAAGAACTCATTTTAAACGCTCTGAAATCGAGTCCCATTAATGAAGTATTGATTGAAAAATCTGTTGTCGGATGGAAAGAGTTTGAATTAGAAGTGATGCGGGACCTTCGCGACAATGTCGTGATTATTTGTTCCATTGAGAACTTGGACCCCATGGGCGTCCATACCGGAGACAGTATCACCGTCGCTCCCGCTCAAACTTTGACGGATAAAGAATATCAAATTATGCGAAACGCCGCGATCGACATCATTCGAGAAATCGGAGTCGATACGGGAGGATCCAACATTCAATTCGCCACGGACCCGGAAACTGGAGACATGATCGTCATTGAAATGAACCCTCGCGTTTCTAGAAGCTCGGCCCTCGCGTCAAAAGCCACGGGCTTCCCCATCGCCAAAATTGCGGCAAAGCTTGCCGTCGGTTTAACCTTGGACGAAATCCCTAACGACATCACTCGCGAAACCCCGGCGTCTTTTGAGCCCACATTGGACTACTGCATCGTCAAAGTTCCTCGGTTTACATTTGAAAAGTTTTTTAAGACCGATCAAACCTTGACAACCCAAATGAAATCGGTTGGCGAAGTCATGTCTATTGGCAGAACGTTTAAAGAGGCCCTTCAAAAGTCATTGCGATCGTTAGAAATTGGCGTCTATGGATTGGAAGAAAATCTTGCTTGGAACCTTGCCGATCTGGAGAAAGACGATCAACAAACCCAACTTAAAAAGCTTTTGGCTTCGCCTCATTGGGAAAGGCTTTGGTATTTAGCGACTTCGATGAGAAAAGGAATTTCTCTTGAAGAGTTAAACCGCATTACTTTTGTAGATCCCTGGTTTTTGCATAGCATGAAAGAAATCGTCGATATGGAAGGCGAAATTAAAAATTCTGGGTTAAACAAAGGCATGTTGGCTCAAGCCAAAAAGCTAGGCTTTTCGGATATCTATCTATCCAAATTACTTGGCGTGAACGAAATTGATGTTGCTCAAAAAAGAAAACAAGAAAATATTAGACCGGTATTTAAACGAGTCGATACCTGCGCCGCCGAGTTTGAAGCCCATACCCCCTATCTATATTCGACATACGAAGACGAATGCGAAGCCGATCCCACAGACAAACAAAAGATAATGATTCTAGGCGGAGGTCCTAACCGCATAGGACAAGGTATCGAATTTGACTATTGTTGCGTCCATGCGGCGTTTGCGTTAAAAGACGACGGTTTTGAAACCATTATGGTGAACTGCAATCCGGAAACCGTTAGCACCGACTACGATACCTCCGATAGGCTGTATTTCGAACCGCTCACCTTTGAAGACGTGGTGCATATCGTCGAAAAAGAAAAACCCAAAGGCGTGATCGTGCAATTTGGCGGACAAACTCCTTTAAAACTCGCGTTAGCTTTAAAAAAGGCGGGCGTTCCCATACTGGGAACAAGTCCAGAAGATATTGACCGAGCGGAAGATAGAAAACTTTTCAAAGAAGTTTTAAATAAACTTTCCTTAACTCAACCTGATAACGATACCGCAACTTCTTTAGAAGAAGCCGTTGAGATTGCCGAAAGGTTAGGCTACCCGGTTGTTGTCCGCCCTTCCTATGTATTAGGCGGCAGAGCAATGGAAATTGTTTATAACACCGAAAAACTCAACTACTACATGAACCACGCGGTGGACGCTTCTCCCGAACATCCCATTTTGATCGACAAGTTTTTAGATAACGCCACCGAAGTTGACGTTGACGCTATTTGCGACGGAAACGAAGTCGTTATTGGCGGCGTCATGCAACATATTGAGAAAGCGGGTATCCATTCGGGCGATAGCGCTTGCTCTCTGCCTCCTTTTTCTCTTTCCCAACCGCTGATTGAAGAAATAAAATCGCAGACTGAAGCGCTGGCTAAAGAATTAAACGTTATCGGCTTAATCAATATTCAGTTTGCTATCAAGGATGAAGAGATTTTTATTTTAGAGGTAAACCCGAGAGCTTCGCGGACGGTTCCCTTTGTGAGCAAAGCGATTGGAAGACCTTTGGCGAAACTAGCCGCTCAGGTAATGGCGGGTAAAAGTCTTAAAGAATTGGAATTTACCAAAGAAATTGTTCCTGAATATATATCCATAAAAGAATCGGTCTTTCCATTCATTAAATTTTCGAATGTAGACGTTTTGCTAGGACCCGAAATGAAATCCACCGGCGAGGTCATGGGAATAGATAATTCTTTTGGACGCGCGTTCGCAAAAGCTCAAATAGCTACCGGACTCAACCTTCCCGAAAAGGGAACGGCCTTTATTAGCGTTAAAGACGACGATAAACCCGCCGCCCTTGCTATCGCTCAAAAATTAAATGAAATGAATTTCGGCTTGGTAGCTACGAGCGGAACGGCAAACTATCTTTCTAAGGCTGGCTTGAAGGTAACTTCCATCAATAAATTTAAAGAAGGCCCTCCGCACATTGTGGGCGCTATTGAAAAAGGCGAGGCAGACCTTGTGATCAACACAGTTTTTGGTCCACAGGCTATCGAAGACTCATTCACTCTTAGACGAGCCAGTTTGATGCATAATCTTCCCTACTACACAACTATCGCAGGCGCGGAAGCTATGTTAGAAGCCCTAAAGGAAATACAAAACAATCCGCTTACGGTTACTTCGCTTCAAGAAAGATTGAGTTGAAAATAAGTTAAAACAGGAAGGTTAAATCAACTAACGGTTTTCAAGCTTTAAGGTCTCGATTCAAAGTCGTGAAATTGCCACCATGGTTTTTTGCGAGCCGATGAAGAGTTGCCATGAGACTTGACCCAATATTCTTTTTTAAATTCCCCGCCTCCAATTATCTCGGCTTCGGAAAAGTGATCGTTAACGGATTTAACCTTAACCACTCCTTGTCTCACCCATTTTTCGCCTAAGCTCTGCTTTGTAATAGGATCCATAAAACCGCTATCCAAAGAAAATACATGGAATTTATCCTGAATCTTAATTCCTTGCTTTGAACCTGCGCTAATCATCACCGCTTCGTTTTCTTCATCGACTCCTATAATCATGGCTTCAAATGGAAGATCTTTGACGACTTCATTTACGAATCCGGCAACTTGCCAAACCAGATTACCCATTGCGCGAGCCACACCCGCATTTTCAATTTTAACTTCTTTGGGCTCCATCATTGCCAGCTTGCCAAAATTTTTTCGCCCGCCTCCAGAAGAACTCGACCAAAACTTTTCTTTAACCAAAGGTTTCCAAGTTTTTCCGCTAATAACTTCCAATTCAACGCCAACTTCCGCAGAAGACGAAGACTTGTCTGCCATAGCGCGATTGGGATTGACGTTAAACGTTAAAATTTTTCCCTGAATTATGAATTGTGCGGGAGATACAGGTTGTGTTTTCTGATCAAATTCTATTAAATGGTAGCCACCCTGATTCCAGAAAGCTCTTTTTAATTTATCTGATAAAATGGCTCCAGGGTTATACTCGTCTGTCCACCCTAACGGGTTGTCAAAATGTTTAACCGTAATTTTCTTTTTGTAAGAGGTGTCCGCAGCATTTGCCAATCCTATTGGCATGACAACCCAAAACAAAAGAAACCAATAAATTAAATTTTTGCCAAATTTGACCATGATTTAAAATAAACTAGATTAACGCTTTGAATTTATTATAGTTTATTATAACAAGTTTAGAGTTTTTTCAAAGTTTCTATTTAATTCAACGATTACCAATTGACAATTACATTTCTAAAAGTAGAATTTTCTCCATGAAATACTATCTTAACTTTTCCTTAATTTTATTATTCCTTATTGGAATTACGCAAGTATCCAGCGGCGAAACCTCCTCTAATAAAATGAAACTGATAAAAGGCGGTTGTTTTCAAATGGGAACGTCTCAAAAATTCGACTATCATAACGGTATTGAAAACTATCGAGAACGTCCTGTCCATGAAGTTTGTGTTGACTCGTTTTATATGGATATCTATGAGGCTACACAAAAAGAATGGGCCGATGAAATGGAAGGTGAGATAAATGTGCATCGCACCTCGCATCTTGGCGACACCCTCGCCATGGACCATATCGACTATCCGGAAGCGTTCAAATATTGTAAAAAGCTGGGAAAACGACTTCCTACAGAAGCGGAGTGGGAGTATGCCGCCCGCGCGGGCTCTTCTACCTTGTATCCCTGGGGCGATAAGGTCAGCCGAAAGCATAGTTGGTATGCAGGCAGCGCAGCTCGCAATCCTCATCCGGTAGGAACAAGGAAACCAAACGATTGGGGACTGCATGACATGATTGGAGGCGTTTGGGAATGGACTTCCGATTGGTATGGCGAGCACTACTATAAAACAAGCCCTAAAGATAATCCCAAAGGCCCCAAAGTAGGCAGTTGGCGCGTGATTCGCGGAGGCTCTTGGATTGAAGAAGCTAATGAAATTAGGTCTGGTGTCCGGTTTCCTGGAATGCAAGATGGGACCGAACATTTTCACGTAGGCGTTCGTTGCGCAAAGGATAAATAAACCCAAACTTCTATTTTCAATTCGCAAAAAGTCAGCCGATATAAAGATCTAATAATCAGTCAAGATCTTCACTACTTCGTCTAACCAATTTCTGATGGGTATAAATTGGATTCCAAAACTATCAATCGGCTTTATTCTAAATTACATAAGAAACTAGCCGGAGCAAAATCGGAATTAGATTACAAGAATAATTTCGAACTTTTAATTGCGGTTTTGCTTAGCGCTCAATCGACGGATAAAACGGTCAATTCGGTCACAAAAGATTTATTTGTTGCTTGTCCTTCTCCCGAAGCATTTTTAAAAGCTGGAGAAAGCAAAGTAAGAGTCCTTATAAAAAAGATAGGGCTCGCCCCGACCAAAGCAAAAAATATCATCAAAACCTGCACAATTCTATTGAACGAACATAAAGGAAAAATCCCCGACAATCGCGAAGATCTAGAGAAATTACCCGGCGTTGGGAGAAAAACCGCCAATGTAGTAATGAATGAGGGTTTTGGAATCCCTACAATAGCGGTGGATACACATGTGTTTCGAGTTTCAAATAGAACGGGTTTAGCGCCCAGCAAAACCGTCGAATTAGTAGAAAAAAAATTGTTGAAGGTTACTCCTAAAAAATGGCTTTTAGACGCTCATCGATATCTCATCCTACATGGCCGTTATGTATGCAAAGCTAAAAACTTTTCTTGTAACGAATGCGTCATCTTAAACGAATGTGAGTTTTCCAATAAAGTGTTATGACCTCTCCTACCCACCCTAGAAGTTTTAAAATAATATTGGATCGACTCGAAGCGTTTTCTCGCTTTGAAAAAATTCCTTTGGAAGTTCTCGGTGAAATCTCTGCAAATGGAGAAACCCTTCCTATCCTAAAACTTGAACTGAATCCCCATTCGGAAGCGCAAAAAAGCGTCTTAATTTCTGGCGGTATTCACGGAGACGAACCCGCTGGCGTCGAAACCATTTGCGAATTCTTAAGCAATAAACTTTACACTCCATTTTTAAAAGATTGGCAGATTACTATACTGCCCTGTTTAAACCCATCGGGATATCAAAAAGACACTCGCAATAACTATGACGATCAAGATTTAAATCGACTTTTCAAGTTATCGACTTCGTCAACAGAAGTGGAAATCGCTCAAAAAGTTTTAACGTCGCCTTTTGATTTAACCTTAGAGCTCCATGAAGACTGCGATAGCGACGGCTATTATCTTTTTCAAAAAGAAAATCTATTATCAGAACCGCCTCTAGGACGAAAAATATTAAATGCCGTAGAACCTATCATGCCGATAAATAGAAGTTCGGAAATTGAAGAAATTCCCGCAGATAACGGTTTAATCAACCGGCTAAAAGAACCTGACGAAATGCCATGGTGGCCAATGGCTTTATACAGTTATTTTATTGGATGCAAACGTTGTTTTACTTTGGAAACAACTCCAAAACTTCCAATGGACGTCCGCGTTAAAGCTCACTTAAAAGCCATCGCAACCGCATTAAACGAATATTAAGCCGCTATTCGGCAAACGGCAATAGAACACCACCCAATTTTCAAGCCCCAATAAGGTCCCACCTTGAATTATATTTTGAACATTATTCAAATTTACGCAATGCTTGCCGGAATTTTGTCTCTTTGCGTTTTGCCGTGTTGGTGTATATGCGGCAAATTCAAAATGTCACCGTCCGTCCGATTGTTCGTAACGGCGGCTTTCAACTTTGTTCTTTTTTACTTATTGGAATGGAGTACATACATTTTATCTCTTCCCACTTGGTTTCCCGCTAGCATATTGCTGGCTCTAGCCGCTATTTCTGTTTATTTGATTCTCACTCAAAAAGTTCCGCTTTCTCTTACCGTTAGCGGTCTAGCTTTTTGGGCAATTTTAGCTACATGGATCTTGTCTTTTCAACTTGGAGTTGTTGTCTATGGCGGCGCTAATTGGTTTGGCGATTGGAGAGAGCACTATGAACGCGCTTTGTTTTTCCTTGAACTAAAACCTTTAGAAACTCGATTTTTATTTGGTATGTGGTCCTTACCCGCACGCGGTCCTTTATTTAATAGTTCTGCGGCTATTTTGATGAGTCTATTTGGAAAAGATTTCTGGGGTTATCAAATTATCGCAACCGTTTTAAATACTTTCTCCGTTCTTCCATTCGCTTTATTAATACAATCCATCGTAAAAATCAAGCAAGCCAAAGCTCATTGGATTTCATTATTAATAATGGCAATCGCTCCTTTTGCATTTCAAATGGAGCTTTACTCCAATACTAAATTTTTCACTCTCGCCTTTATCTTAGGCGCAATCTATTTATACCGACGCGGCATAAGGACCGATCGCCCCTATTGGTCAGTTGGCGGATTGATTATTTTTTCTATCGGTTTTCTGGCGCATTATTTGGTTTTTCCATTCGCTCTTTTTTTTGCTGGGCATTTCTTCTTTGTAACCTTCAAAAGAAAATGGGGATTTAAACCACCTTTCTACGCTTTTTTAGCGTGTGGAATTTTAGTTTCCAGTTGGTTTTTATTTTTATTTTCTCAGTTTGGACTAGAAGAAACCTTAAAGGCCAATAGCTCCATAGGAAAATCATACTCAAGTTTTTATGCAAAAATTTCGGGGAAATCCATCAACTCAGTCGACGTAAAAAAAGGTAACTTATTAACCACTTTAGTCCCCTACAGTTTCAGAAGAAATTGGGAGGGAATCGCCGCGGCTCCAGTAATCGTACAAAAAGACGGTCGTTTCGGGAAAAAGTTTGCGCCTCAAGAAAGCGATCCAACTTTTGAATGGTATTCCGATTTGGTAAATAACCAAGGAAGCTTACTAAGCAATTTAGGCATCGCGGGTATTTTAGGTATCTACCTGGCCTCTGGCTGGATTATAAGAAATTCGGGAATTCTTAAAAATCGCGCAAAACAGGCAAAAACACTATTAGGTTGGAAGTTTTGGGCAGTATTTTTCATCGTTGGGATTCCCATCAATATCGCCTTATCGCCCAACCTATTACCTCATGGAACCGCCCACTTAAATCTACATATATTTGTTTGCTTAACGATAGTATGGATTTTGAAGTATCTATTGGAAGTTCCAAATATAATAAAGAAAACTTTAGCGGTTATTTTCATTGCAGAATCTCTGTTAACCATTTGGGCTTGGGTTCGCTTATCAAACCGATTCGTCCCAATGTATATCGATGATGCGGGAAAAATAATTGCCTGGGGAGAATTGAAATTCAATCTCTTTTACCTTAATAATTTTATTCTAAAATTAAAAACGGATTCAGCATTTTTGTCCGAGCAGGTGGGAACAAATGGATTACAAACCGGACTTTTAATAAACGTCTTGCTCTTGCTACTAACTGGCTGGCTTTATTACGGGAGCCATAAAAAAGAATAATGGCTTCTGTCGCTATTTGTTGGATTGATTCTGAACTTTTTGCAGCGCTTCATTATAAACTTGCTTGAGAGGAACCTGGTTTTCTTTCGCTAAAACTTTACAGTCTTCATACTCTGGCGCAATCTGAACGACTTCCCCATTCAAACTACCAATTTTCACGTTAACAACGCCAAAAGCAGTCTCGACAGTTATATTTTTCCTATCCAATATAGCGCGATCAACCTGATAATATCGCAACCCAAAAGTAGTCGACTCTTCAAATACAATCTTCAAGATTTTTTGGAAATCGGCGGCTGGAGTTAAGATCGAAAGTTTCTGAGCGGGGCGATTTTTTTTCATTAAAATTGAAGAACTAAAAACATCGACCGCCCCCGCCTCGAAAAGACGTTGAGTGATATGATCATAAAACTCAGGATTCATATCGTCGATATTGGTTTCCACCATGGTCATACTTTCATCGGAATTCTTTTGGTCTAAAAGTTCGCCCACAATCAGCCTGAGCAGATTAGGAGTGGATTCAATCTCATGACCGCCCGCGCCAAACCCTGAACCTTGAATTTTCATTGACGGAAGAGAAATAAATTCGTCAACCATCTCGTTCAAGATCGCCACACCTGTAGGCGTAGCCAATTCTTTTTTTACTCCAGAAGAATAACAAGGAATCCCTTCCAGTAATTTGACGGTCGCGGGCGCAGGAACCGGCATCGTTCCATGATCGCACTTCACCATTCCCTCTCCCGTATTTATAGAAGAGGCAAAAATTTTATCGACGTTTAACGAAACAATTCCCGCAACAGAACCCACAATATCGACAATAGAATCCAAAGCGCCCACTTCATGAAAATGAACTTTCTCCAAAGGGATGGAATGGATTTCCGCTTCGGCGATGCCAATTTTTAGAAATATATTCAGAGATCTTTTTTTGACTTCTTCAGAAAGGTTAGATTCTTCGATGATTTTTTTTATCTCGGAGTAATGTCGACCATGCTGATGCGAATGGTTTTTCGACTCGGACCAGTCAACGTCTACTTTAGTTCCAGAAATTTGACCACGTTTGGTTTTGTAATCTTTTAGCGAATATCCCGTCAGTCCTAATTTATCAAGTTCGCTGTTAATTGTATCCAGGTCAACGCCCAAATCGACCAAGGCGCCCAGGATCATGTCGCCGCTAACGCCTGAAAAACAATCAAAGTATAGGGATTTCATTTATTCTTAAATTAAATTGTCATGCTGAGCACGACCACCTTATTAAAAGTTTCTAAGATTAAGCCTCAAACTAAAGAATGCGTGGTCAGTAACCATCATTCTCGCCTGTCATTCTGACGCGCAGTTTTTCGCGAGGAAGAATCTCGCCTCGATTAAACGTCATTCCGAGCGCAGTCGAGGAATCTATGCTTCGGAGAAGCATGTTCCTTAAAGGTTCTCGAAGGGCAACCACCTTCCCCTACGAAAACAACCTTTTAAAAAACCCTTTTTTCTCCGTTTTGCTTTGGGAAGCGGCTTCCAACTCATCTCCTTTAGGAAATCGATCATGGTGTTGATCAATGAATAATTGAATCAATACATGGCAAGAATGGCATCCGCCACCCGCTTCGCACGCTTCGGTAACCTCATCAATGGTTTCAAGGTTGCCTTTAGCGATACAATCGCGAATCGTCTCTTCTTTAACCTGCAAGCATTTGCAGATAAGATCTTGTTCTTCAGGAGGCAGGTCAGACATATTTCAATATTGGATTATCACGAGGACGATTTGATAGACAACATAAAACGATCAAAACACCCTTTATATAGGCTTGTTTCCGAACGATATGTCAAGATTATTGTCATCAATTTAAGTATTGGGTTAATAAGCATCGAACGCCAAAAGAGGGTTTAAGATATTTTACAGAATAAATATACCCAGGCAAAATAAAAACCTGTATCCATTTTCAGATTGAGATCAAAAAATGTCACTCTGAGTCCGTCAAAGAGCGACTACAATTCTCTAGCTCTGGAACACCAACAATTTAACTTTCAAACAATTCCCTCTCGACTATTACATTCATTTAAAACTTACAGTAAACTATCCGTTATTTTCCCATATTGTTAAATATTAGGTCTGGGAATATAAACTTTTTATCACATTTTCCGCCCGAATTTATTCAACGCCTCAGACAATAATAAATTTTATTGACGGTAAAAATTAAAATGCTTAATGAGCGACAAAAAAATGAAATAGAAAATCTGATAAGAAACGTTGGAGATCAATGCATTTATCCCTATTTTAATAATTTGCGCGAAGAGGACATTTCTTTTAAGCAATCGAAATCAGATCCTGTCTCCATTGCGGATAAAAAAGCCGAAAAACTCTTACAGAAAGGATTATTGTCTATACTCCCCGAAAGTTTTTTTATCGGTGAAGAACTGTTTGAAGAAAGACCTAAGATCCTTGATTACCTTAAACAGAACGATGTGCCTGTTTGGGTTGTTGACCCGATAGACGGCACGAATAATTTTGTTTCCGGGTGTGAAGGTTTCGGTATCATGATTGGCTTGATTTTTGCCGGTGAAATCGGTTCAAGTTGGTTTTATGAAATATGCACCAAGCGGATGACAATCCTTCATAAGGGGAGTTCTATAACTGTAAATGGCAAATCTCTTAAGCGCTCGAGTTTTTGTAAAAAACCATTTACGGGTAAAATTGGTAGAAAATTATTCCAATATTCTAAAGTTCAAAATATAAAAGCGACTTCTTCAGATATTATAATGGATATCGCGAAGCAGCCTTCAATCATCACCTACCACGACATCCTGACAGGCGATTTGGATTTCCTGATCTTTAAGCTCACCTATCCTTGGGACCATCTTCCAGGTATCGCGCTTGTATCTACAAATGGCGCTATTTTTAGTAGATGGAATGGAGAACCTTTCCAATTGACGGACATACACGAAGGTTTAGTGGTTGCTAGAAACCGGGAAATCATGGACCTGGTTTTAGAACAAGTCATCAAACCTTTATCTCGGTATCCAGAAATTTTTAAATTGAAGCCGCCTAAACCCTAAACTAAAAGCCTTCTAAATTACACGAACCTCTGGATCGCATTCACTACCTGTATGGAGTTAGGTTTTTTTTAGTAGAGGAATTGAGTGGTCGCATTTCGATGTCAATTAAGGTACGTGGTTCTTTGAACCATAGATTTCTCGGAAAGCTCCTAATGAACTAGAGAAAATAACCGGTATAAAAAACGAGATTTCTTCCTTCGAGAGCCTCAGGACAAGCTTAAGCTCTGAATGACGTGCGATTGGGATTGTGTTTATAGAGATTTTTTTTCTATCAATACGAAACAAAGATTATTACCTTCAAACCACGTTGGTCGGAATGACCCTTCGTCGTTGCTCAGGGCAGTCTCAAGCGGAGGGGACTTTGCAACTCTAGTTCCTTTTTCAATCAACGCGTGAAACGAGTCAGGCGCTCGAAATGACATTTAACCGAGGTGACATTGGGGGGAATGGTAGCGGCGCAGGGAATTGAACCCCGGACCTTACGGATATGAGCCGTACGCTCTCACCATCTGAGCTACACCGCCATTTTGGTTTCGCTTGTGTTTCTATCTATTGTTTTGCGAAATGAGAATTTTAACCTTTCGATTATAACCTGTCAACCCAGCAATTTTGGAAATTTTTGACCTGGATTCTTCGCCTTGCTACTTAAGGTAACGACAGCCCTAAAGGGCCGTCGAGATTCCTCGACGGAGTTTATCCTGATCCTGCTTAAGGACCTGGATGGATTGTGGAGGGACTTGATAACTGCGGAACTAGTGAGAGGTGGTCGCCCTTCGAGGACCTCAGGGTGACAATATATTTAATCGAGGCGAAATCCTTCACTTCCAAACTGTTTCTCAGTTTGTCGTTCGAGGATGACATTTCCTTACCGTCAGGCTGTTCCATGCTTTACTATCAAAAAACCGCTAACAATAATCCTTAAACGGCTAGTAGTTTTTCCATTTGCGGACGTCTTTCATGAACTTTTGTCTGTCCATTTCGGGTCCGTCTGGAAACAACTCCGCTAAGGGTTGTGGAAACTTGTTTTTTTGCGGAAACATTTCAAATCGCCCTTGTTCGATTCGATACACATTATGGAACGTTCTGTACTGCGCGGCAACGCCCGCGAAATCCCAACTGGTTTCGCCACGAATGAATTGATTGAACTCCGCCAAACCAATCCCTTCGTATAAATTTATCTTGTCCATCCTGCCCAAATTAAATTTAACCGCTCCGCCAAAGTCCAGCGTCCATATTTTGGATTCGCCTGGACCAAATAGTTCCAACTGATAAACAATTTTCCACCCCTTCCAAACTTCCATCATTTTATTTTGCTGCAATCGGTCTGCCATCTGATTCTCAATAAAATCTGCAGCGTGTTTCCATTCTTCTTCGGGGCTTTTTCCATTTTCAATAAAAGCTATAGGAGCCACCTTGGAAACTGGCTTGAATTCTATATCTTGGCTATCGTCTTCAATAGTTTTTACAAAGCCCGAAGCTTGCGACAACACTTGAACGTTTTCTGGCGATACTTCTACCACGTCGCCGGGTATAAAAGAGCTACTTTCAATATTTGGGTTGAACGCTTTTAAATCTCCCAAAAATTGTTCCTGCGTTGTCGGAAACGATTGTTGATTTAGAAAAGCAAATTCCTCTTTGTATTTAAATCCCGCCGACCCTGGAACGACAAACCGAGGAGAAATAGCGTCTACTACTTTAATAAATGAACTGTATTCATCAAAAGGCAACTCCACCGCTTGATGAAAACTAAAATTCCCCTCTAATAGCGGTAAAAATCGCGAATGAACCAAATCTACTTTTGGGTATAGTTGTTTCAAATACTGAATAATCTCCGGACTGACAATCGTATCGACTTCATTCCATATGGTGGTTTCGCCATCGTGCACTAACAAACCGTGCTCGGGAAAGTTCGCCTGAATCAACGAAGGCGTTGGAGTCAAAACAGCGTTCTTTATACGAAACGATTCAAAGTCTTCCGATACCCTGGGTTCCGGATACTCTAATTCTTTCAACACTTCCAATAAAATAGGATCGTTAGGAGCGACTAGAATAAAGCCGTCTTTTAAAATAGAAGCCGTTTTTAAATAAGCCAGCGTTCTAACGTCGAAGTGATCCTGATGTCTATGAGAAATATACAGAACGTCTACTTTTGGAAACTTGTCAAAATCTATAGACCTTTGCGGGCAAAGAACGTTTACTTCTTCCCATAGCGGATCAAAAAAAACAGGATCGGTCAAAATGGTTACATCAGTGGTTTGAATCAGTAAACAGGCATGCGAAATGAGTGTCGTTCGAATCATAGGCTATACGGTTAAATTAATGGAATCGTGGGATAATAACGAAGGTTGAAAAAAATCTCAAGCGTTTAAAAGGAAAGCCTCCCTGGCGATCAGCATTTATTATTGACAAGCTCAGAGCAGTTGTCGAAAATAGAGGGAAAAACAATCACCTTATTGAGAAAGTAACCATGGCAGAATCCATTCGTTTTGAAGAAGGGCAGATTTGTCCCGTTAGAATAAAAGGAGCCGGCGGCGGTCTCTCGTTTTCGCCCAATGGCGATATGTTATTGATAGGGGCCATTGCGAGCCCGAGCGAAGCTCAAATTAAAACATGGGGCGAACCCTGGCGCGCTAAATTAGTGCAAGAATCCGAATTTCCTTCAATCCCTATATTTGCTATTGGAGAGGGCGAAGATTGGATTCTCGAAGCCCCCTGCAACCCCGGCACGATCGAAGCAGAAGCCCCTGGTTTTTGCGAAGCTTTATTTGCAAAAGAAGACTACAACATGGTTTCCGTTTTAGTCGACGAAGAAACGGGAATTATCAAAAAAATCTCCCATGTAGAATTAGACGAAATGTTTATTGAACGCCTTGTCATGTCGTGGAACCCCTATCGGTTTGCTGGCGGAAGTAACGGCTCCGAATACAGCCGAGCTTTTACCGACGAAGAATTCACCAAAAAAATCGGCGAGATTTTTAAAACCAAATCCTCCGAAGAACTCTGGCGCACTTCCTACTAATAAATTATTCCTTTAATTACTAAGATCTATTTTCCTTTGTTTTATTTCAAAAGGACGAATTTTCTTGCGCCGTTTTCCAAGTAAGGTAGGAGCCTGAAAGATTTTTAACCCTATAACCCTTCTGCGCCAGAAACCGATCTGCAAAATAGGAACGTTGACCGGTTTGACAATAAACAATAATTTCCTTTTCTATGGGTAACTCGCAATACCGCTGTCTAAGCTCTGGCAGCGGAATGTGAATAGAGTTTGGAATATTACCTTCGTTTCTTTCATTTTCATCCCGAACATCCAACAAAACGGTTTGTTCGAAGTCAAGCCGACTAACCTCGTCCCATTTCACGTTTTGAACATCCTTATGCACAACATGTTGAGCAACCATGCCAGCCAAATTAATCGGATCTTTAGCGGAACCAAATGGCGGCGCATAGGCTAATTCTATATCTTCCATTTCATGAACTGTCATTCCCGCTTTTAAAGCTGTTGCAAAAACGTCTATACGCTTATCGACTCCATCCCTTCCGATTGCTTGTGCGCCTAATAGCTTTCCGGTCCCAGGGTCAAATAAAACTTTCATAGCAATACGATGCGCATCGGGATAATAGCTAGCATGAGAAGCGGGATGTAAAAAAACTGAATCGTGTGGAATATTGAGTCGGCGTAGATTCTTTTCATTCGCCCCAGTACAGCCTGCGGTTAGATCAAATAATCTCAATATAGACGTCCCCCAAGTCCCTTGATATTTCATAGGGTCGCCTAAGATATTCTCTGCAACGATTCGCCCTTGTCTATTAGCCGGACCTGCAAGCGGCATTAAAGTCGATTCCTTGGTAACGCAATCTTTAACCTCAATGGCGTCGCCAATTGCCCAAATATTGGGTTTATTGGTTTTCAGGTGTGAGTCGACCTTAATACCTCCCTTTTCCCCAATTTTTATACCTGCCGTTTGAGCCAAAGACGTTTCTGGGCGAACGCCCAATCCTAATATAACCAAATCAGCGGGTAGGCTTATACCATTTTTTAATTCAATAATAGAAGCGCAAGCTTGTTCTTCATTTTCAGGCGTTTCAAATCTATTAACTGGGTTTTCTAGAAAAACATCAACGCTTTTAGCTTTCAGTTCTTGGTGAAGCCAAGCGGCCATTTCTGGATCCAAAGGAGCCATTACTTGATTAAGAGCTTCAAGCACAACAACATTAAAGTTTCTATTGCAAAGTTGCTCTACCATTTCCAATCCAATAAAACCGCCTCCTACAACCACCGCATTACGAACGTGTTTCTTTGAAATCCATTCGTTGATTGCTTCTACATCGGGAATTCCTCGAACGGTAAAATGCCCCGGTAAATCAATCCCTGGAATCGGAGGAATTAAAGGTTTCGAACCGATAGACAAAATAAGATCGTCGTAAGCTTCCCAATATTTATTTTCAGATATTCGATCTAAAACTAAAATCCGCTTACCGTCAGAATCAATTTCCACTACCTCAGACATTACGCGCACGTCTAAATTAAATCGGGACCGAAGACCGTCCGGAGTTTGAACAAGCAGGTCGCTTTTTTCGACAATCTCTCCTCCTATATAATAAGGAAGTCCACAATTGGCAAAAGAAACATAACGACCGCGTTCGAATACAATGATTTCAGATTCTTCGCAAAGTCTGCGGGCATGGGCGGCGGCGGTAGCGCCTCCCGCTACCCCGCCTACGATGAGAACTCTTTTTTTAGATTTGCTCAAAGTCATTCACCTTTAAACGTTTTTTTCAAATAGGCAATGAGGTCGGCCAAATCCTGTTCGGGGATTGTCATCCCCCAATCTGGCATATCGGGCGACTTGCCAACGCTTTTACCGCCGTAATAAATCAAGTTATACAAATAATCGTCCGGATAATCGCTAAGAGGTAACTCAGCATGAACTGCCGGTTTAGGATCTAACCCTGCGGCTCCAGGACCGTCACCCTTACCTTCCGCGCCATGACACTGCGAACAATACGTTTTATATATTGGCTCTCCTCGACTTGCGTCGGCATTTTGAAAAGCTTTGCTGGTCCACGGTTCGTAATATTTAAAATCTTCAACTCCTAATGTCATTAAATAACCAATAATATAGCGCGCGCCTAACATACTAAGATCCGCTAGATACTCGCCGCTGTGAGGCGTAAAATCCTGCGGGTTCTCCGCAAACCGCGACCACCAATCTATGTTATAGCGATTGCCGGCATCGTATAGATTAAGGCTGATTGGACCTCCTACTTTTGCTCCGTCTTCTTTAATTTGATGACACCCAAAACATGAAAAATTCTTATAAATTTCAGCTCCAAATTCCGCTTCGCGTAAAGTCAATGTCGAAAGATCGACAAAGCTTTTTTTAATTCTGGAATCGAGGAAATATTTCTCGAAATAGTCGGCAACGGCATTTGCGTTTGACGCCGAAAGAACAGGATGTTTGATTTGTCCATTTCCCAGGTCCCAGCGATAGCCATTGGGATAAAGGTTTTCTTCCTTACCAGTCAACCAACGAATTAACCAGGGACGTTGATACTTGTTCCCTGCCCACATGAGGTCGGGTCCTTTTAAGTTAAATTTGGACTCTGGTTTACCTTCAAACTTATGACAGTTAGCGCACTGAGAATCGATTAACTTTTTCGTTGCGTCTTCGTCTGCCGCTAAAATTGAGCCACTAAAAATGGTCCACTGCAATAAAAGCAATCCCAACAATAAAGAACCTTTATTCATTTTTCTCCTCCCACTACTCCCCACCTTTATAAAGGATTGGGTTTATAATCGAATTCGTACATTTTGTTTTTTCTTTGAAAGCTTTGTTTAGTCAAATCCTTTGGAATAACACCTTGGTACTTAGAGAGATAATTAAGAATAATATTCCGATCTTCTTCTTCTAATTCCCACATACCTTGTTCTTTTTGCATCCAGTTGATAGTTTCATTCCATCCCTCCCGTCCCATATGGTTTTGCAAAATAATGGCTTCGGAATGGCAAACCGTACAATTACCCATTACCAATTCTCTACCCACTCCTTCAGGCAAATTTTGCAAAGAAATTTTTATTTCATCCGCCCACAGCGACGAGTTATAAAACAAAAAACAAAAGGTAGAAAATATAACAATAAGATTTTTTTTTGGATTAATTATGCTCTTAATCATTTTCAACCCGCCCTTAAAGAACCGTAATGGCGATACGATGCATGGCATTATTCAAATAGCCTTTGGGGTTCCAACCGGGAACGACCATGGGTTGCATGACTCCTTCGCTATCTGTCGCCCTCGCCCAAATTTCGTAATAACCTTTTGTGGGAAAACGAATATTCGCGTTCCAATTTTGCCAAGCGAACCGATTGATCGGATCTTTTAATTCCGCTTTTTTCCAAGTCGCTCCAAAATCATAAGAGATGTGCATTTCTTTGACATATCGATCCCCTGACCAGGCGTGACCTCGAATATTTAGCGAGTCCCCTTGTGAAATAAAACCGCCATTCATAGGCCCGGTGATTAACGATTTAACGGGCATCGACTCAATGATGTCCATATCGCCCGGAGATACCACAGAACCTGGCTTTACTGGAAACTTTGGAACTCTGTAACTATTCATTTTTTGTCCGTCATGGATCTTGTTCCTAATCCATATCTTTTTTAACCATTTTGGAGAAGCGGAGGCAGGCCAACCGGGAGTAACTATACGTAAAGGGAAACCATGTAAATAAGGCAGCGGTTCTCCGTTCATCTCCCAAGCGATTAAGGTATGATTGTCAAAGGCTTTTGAAATCGGCGTTCCTCTTGAAATGGAAAACTTTTCGGGATTTCCAGAAAGATGAAAGTCGGCGCCATAATATCCGGTATAAACAGCAGAATCTTTTAATTCAGCCGTTTCTAAAACATCCTTTAAACGAACGCCAGTGTATATAGCGCACCCCACTGCGCCAAACTTCCATTGGTTTCCCTTGGCAGAAGGATAATAACCCGCTCTCCCATTGCCGCCGCACTCCAATTGCAAAGCGTAAGTGTGATGTTTAAATTTTTTCTTTAAATCTTCTAAATTTAACTGAATAGGTTTATGCACTTCCCCATCAATGGAAATGGTCCAACGGTTGGAATCTTTTTCGACTTCTGGAGGCAACCCGTTATTTCTGACAAAATGTTTTTCTTTCGATGTGAAATCTTCATCTAATAAATGAGCGGGAGGTTCTGCATTTAACGGTCTATCGTTCAAAATAATCAATCCTTCTTTACCTTTTATTATTTTTTCGTCACCGGGTTCGGCAAGCGCTAAGGGAATCATACCGCTTGGCATGTTTCTAAAAAATGGAATATAAGACCCAATGGTGAAAACCATAGTCGCTAATCCCGCTCTTTTTAAAAACCCACGTCTAGAAGAATCTGTTTTCCTATTCCAAATGACCGCATCCGCTTTCTCAGGATCATTTAAATAAAGCTCCCAAAGACCTCGTTCTTTTTTCCGGCTCATCTCCCCTCCTACGTGAAAATGCTTTCTATTAACTATTATCTTTATTAATAGATATAGGCCTCTCATTTTTATTTCGCCATCTATGCCTTCAATTACTACGTAGAAATTATATGGAGATGAAACGGTTCTAGGAATCGTCAAAACAATGAATTTAATGAAATAAAACCTCAATGATTTTTGTAGGAGAGTTACTACAAAGACGGTATTAATTTAATAATCGTTGAGTAACCGACAATTTTGTTTTGAATGCAAAATTTCAATAAATGTCAGGAGATCTATTGTCTCTAATCTTTTTTCTAAGGTGAGGGTATTCTTTTATTGATTAACTTAGAAACTCTATTTTCGCTTTGCTCTTCAATAACTATACTATTATAAAAATCAAATAGTTATATCTTTTCAAAAGTTTTTCTAGCCAAATAAAGATTTAAACACTATCACCTACTCTTTTTCTCAAAATAAGACCTCTTGCCAAAGGCAATAGTTGTTGTAATGGCTTGTGTTGGCGTTTATACTTATTTCACTAATTGATAGCTAATATTTTCAATGAGTTGTAGGCTTAAAAACTTTAAAAAGGCTCGTTTTACGATTGAAAAAATCCGCAAAAACTCTTCTATTCGATAAAGTTTCTGGAATGGATTCCATTAAATTTAAAATTATTTTTTGGTTCGTTCTAATTGGTTCGCTTCCCGCAATTGGAATTGGGGCGTACGCTATTAATCAACAGTCACAGTCGCTGGAACAAGAAGCTATTCAAACCCAACAAAAACTTTTGTCGCAAAAGCTTTCCGAAGTAAATACCTATTTGCAAGAAATCCGATTCGATTTAAAGGAAATTTCCCGAAGATTCACGTTACAAAATCTTATAGAGGCCATTCCAACTCAAGACGAAGAAGAAATTGAATTTTGGCTTGAACCCGTTCAGGAAGACTTTTCTCGTTTTGCAAAATTACGGCAAAGATATGCCGTCATTCAATTAGCTAGAATAGACGGGCAGGAATTGATCCATGTTAATTTTGACGGCAAAGAATCAAACCTTTTAAAAGGTGAAGAATTAACCTTTATCAATAATCAATCCTTTTTTGAATCCATCCGTTCTTTAGGAGAAGGCCAATATGCGGTTCTTCCTCTTATGGCTTACGATACAAAGGTAGCAAAAGAAAATTTTAGAGGCCCGGTAATCCGATTTGGAATGCCTGTGTTCACGCCGGGTTCTCAAAAAATTGGAGTCCTTGTCCTTACCGCTTATGCAGATCGTTTTTTGGAAGCTTTTTCGGAAATTTCAGATGGGAGCATCTTGTTGTCGGATTCGGACGGTTATCTAATCAGTCATCCTGATTCGGATATTAGAGACGATTGGGTCTTTCATGATAAAGATGAAAAGCTTAGAAGCTTCATTGACCAGCAATTAATTTCAAAAATATTTAAACAAGAAAAAGGCGTTGTCACCAAACACTCGAAAGAAATTTTATCTTTTCAAAAAATCGCCTTTAACCCGCAAGATCCCTCCGACTTTTGGATTGGGGTACTCAGACAAGAACGCGAAAGCGTTCTGTTCTCGATTAACCAGTTCCGGCAAAGATTTATCTTAATTATTTTAACGGTAGTGGCGGTTGTTATTTTTGCCGCAATGTTTTTTGGGAACAATTTGACTCGCCCATTACAAAAAGTAGTAAAACTAGCCGGGTTGATTTCCGACGGAGAATTGGAAGTAGACCGACTCAACTATACATCGAAAGACGAAATAGGCATTCTTGCCGGTACCTTCGACAAAATGGCGGATACTCTTCGCAAAAATATTTTTTCTATTAAAGATGTAGCCAAAACCCTTTTCGGTTCCTCCACTGAAATTTCTACTGCAGTACAACAACAATCGGCAATAATGGCGCAACAATCCGCTTCCATTACCGAAATAACCGCCACTTTAGAAAGCTTAACTACTGCGTCGTCGCAAATTGCGGACAATTCCAGTTCGGTGGTTCAAATCTCGGCAGAGGCTTTAGAACAATCTAAAGAAGGAATGAACTCTATATTAGAAATTAATAACAAGATGGCGCAAATTGCGGAAGAAAATGAAAATAGCGTTCATGAAATTGTGGAGTTAGGTCAAAAATCAAAAGAAATAGGCCGTGTTATGGAAATTATTAACGACATTGCCGATCAAACAAAGCTCATCGCCTTTAACGCCGCAATTGAAGCCGCAAGCGCCGGAGAAGCCGGCAAAAGATTTGGAGTTGTTGCCATAGAAATTAGACAACTTGCCGAAAACGTAATGCGAGCCACTAGAGAAATAGAAAATAAAGTTGAAGAAACTCAGCAAGCAATTAACCGGTTGGTAATTAATTCTGAAAGAGGGGCAAAACGCGTTGATGAGGGGGCCCAATTAGCGACTGAAACACTTGCAAAACTAGAAAAACTAGTTAACGGAGCCCAATCGACAAACGAAGAAGCCGATCAAATCTCATATTCTACAAAACAGCAGAAAAACGCGACAAGTCAGGTTTTTGTGGCGCTAAAAGAAATTCAACAAGGCATTCATGAAACATTTTCCGCCATTAAACAAACCAGTTCAATTACCGATAACTTAGCTAGCTCCTCCAAAATGCTAAATTCGCTTGTAGGGGAATATAAATTTAAAGAAAAAAAGAACTAGAGGCCATTTCAAACTATCTACTCTTTATTTCTCCGATTCGTCAAAGCTTTAATTTAATCTTAATTTCCCGCGCCCACATATTCCTTCCAAAATGTATTGTCAATTTTAATTGCGGAGTAATTTAAATTTAAAAAATTATTTTTAGTTCTGAAATACTATAAGCAATGACCTTAATTAAATTAATTGTATTCATTTCAGGAGCCGTTTTGATGGCCCTAGAAATAGTCGGAAGTCGGATTCTTTCTCCATTTTTTGGGAATTCCGTTTTTGTGTGGTCGAGCTTAATTTCCGTTTTCCTAATATCCTTAAGCGTCGGTTATCATTTAGGCGGAAAACTAGCGGATAAAATGCCCGACTCAAATGTTCTCAGCGTAATTATTTTTAGTTCTGGCGCGCTTATTTTTATTATTCCATTTATCCAAGAACCTGTTAACAACGCCATTTTTGATTTGGATCTTGGAATGAAAATCAGTCCTTTGATTGCTTCTTGTATACTTTTTTTATTGCCCAGTATTTTAATGGGAGCGGTATCCCCTTTTGCCGTTAAAATGAGCGCAACGTCTATAGAAACTTTAGGTAATGTATCCGGTAATATTTCAGCTATTTCAACAATAGGAAATATCTTTGGAACCTTATTTACATCTTTTTATTTGATCCCAACAATAGGCTCCAAATTGATAATTAATCTGTTAGGTTTAACTCTAGTCCTATCAAGCAGTCTGATATTTATCTATTGGAGAATTTCATCAAAAAAAATTTCAAAAACTGCCACATAATTTTTTATTGATTAAAATGGACGAGATATGAAACGTATTTTTCTCTTGGGAATCTTCTCCCTAATAATATTACTTAACTCTTCAAACGCCTACGCTATTCCTCCCTACTCCAGCGATATAAGGTATAAGCCGGTACTTGAAAAGGAATCCATTTACAACAACATTGTCGTCTATTATTCAGACATAGATAAACTGGTTATGGGGTTTAAAAGCAAAGGAACAACCTATAGCGAAACCGAAATTGATTTATCCGATCCGTTAAACCTTACTATTGAATACACTCGACTCTTTATGTCGACGTTATTTTTTGTTCCAGAACCCAAAAACATTTTAATTATTGGGTTGGGAGCGGGAGCCATGTCAAATTTCCTCCAACATTATTATCCGGAAACAAATATTGACATGATAGAAATTGACGAAGATGTCGTCAAAATTTCGCGAGAATATTTTGGAATGAGAGAATCAAAGCACACCAAAGTTCACGTTCAAGACGGAAGGGTGTTTGTTAAAAGAGCCAAGAAAAAATACGATATCGTCTTTTTAGACGCATTTAGAGGAAGTTTTGTGCCTTTTCATCTTAAAACCAAAGAATTTTACAAAGAAATTAAAAAGAAATTAACGCCGAATGGAGTAGTGGCGTCTAACCTTTTTGGCGCGTCGGCCCTCTATCCTTACGATGTAAGAACGTTTAGCGAAGTTTATAAGAACCTTTATTCTTTCAAGGGCCAGGGCAATGTCATCATAGTTGCAGGCAACGATGAGGCTGTCGAGCTTGACGATAGCGGTATGGTAGAATCCGCAAAAAAACTAATGACCGAAAAAAAATTCAATTTTGATTTTGGTTATATCGCTGAATGTTATTTCCCGCTCAAATCCATCGACAAAAACTTAGATGTATTTACGGACGATTTTGCTCCGGTAAATTTTATCAATAGCGTGAAAGATCACAATCAAGAGTGCTTCGCCTGCCAATACGACACGCGAAAATAAAGGATGGGAACGAAAGTTACTCGTAAATCTCAAATTTTTTGAGGTATTTTACAAAGTCGGCAACATCGACAAGCTCTATAGACTCTTCTTTGACAATTTGACGAGCCTCGTCAGAAAAGTATCCTGTCGTAATCATTATTCCTTTAGCGGCCCCTTCCCCTTTAACGGTATCCAAAAACCCAGTTACCATAGTTCCAGGTATTGTATTGTTGACAGGTTCAAATACGCAAAGGCCTAAATAAAGACCGCCTACAACGGGAGTTTCGTCTTTTAACGACACCTCAAGTTCATTGTCTTCAGCCCAAACAGAATGTTCGTAATCGAGATTAAATTTTGAAAAAAAAGCTAGGCACTTTTCCTTGAATTCATTTTTTTCAGTCAGGAAGAGGGGAAGATCGTCTCGTACTTCGTCGCCTAATCTTTCTCTGGGAGGGGGGGGAGCGGTATTTTTTAGCAATAGAATTAGAACAAGTCCAAGCATTATGCCCGCAAAGGCAATTATAAAAATTCCCACTACTTAATCATTTCGTCGTAAACTTTTTCCTTCTTGCCCGCTTTTATCAATTTATCATGTTTAATCATTTCTTTAATCGCGATCCAGAAAAGGAAAAATACGATACCCAACATAGCTCCAATAGGAATATTATCGGGTTTAGTAGCAATTAATAGGAAATTTTGAAGAGCTGAGTTTTCCATTTTAATTTATTTTCTCAAAGTTCAAGGTTTACAAAAAACAAAACAAAGGTTTAATAAATAAAACGATAGTTAACTATTCTTCATCCTCGTCGTCTTCGCCTTCATCATCGCCGCCTTCTTCATCCTCATCGTCTCCATCTTCGTCGTCTTCGCCTTCATCATCGCCTCCTTCTTCTCCAAACGCTAAATCGAAGTTAATGTCAGCGGTGTTATAGGAAACGATATAGTCTTTAAGACGATCAACTTGGCGATCAACATTTCCATCTTCAACCTGCTCTAGGTCGCTAAACTTCGAACTGATGACGTATTTATCGCCTTTTTTAGGCCAATGAGATGGCATTTTTGTTTCTGGAATCAAATCTCGAGTATTTTTAAGCCATTTAGGAATCCACTCGTGTCGCAAACGAGAGCTGGCAATAGAGAAATCAATTCCTTTCTCGCCATCGTCATGACAATTACCACAATCCATGTAATTTGCCATTTTAACGCCCGTATTAATAGACTCCATTGGCTTCTCAACATTTTGGTCCGATTCATAGTTATGATCTTTTTTACCAGGAACCAAAGCTTCAAAATAGGCGGTTAAAGCCATTGCCTCTTCTTCAGTAAAGTTAAAAGTAGGCATTTTAACTTTAAGCCAAGTTCGAACGGGTGTCGGATGCTTTAAGAAGGAGAAAATCCAAGAAGATTTAATTCTTTCGCCAACATGGTAGTCGCCTTTTTCTAACGGCGGCGGATACATATTTTTGGCTCTAATATATTTTTGTATGATGCCGCCAGCTCCTTCAACCACGTGACATCCCTTACAATTATACCTATTAACAATTCTTCTTCCTGTTTCTAAGGCTTTTGCTTTAGGGCTCAAATGGCGCTTATATTTTTCTGGAATGTTCAATCCACTCCAGCCCTTAAGGAGCACTAATAATGAATGAATCTCTTTATCGTTCAAACCAAAATTAGGCATTTTATCCAAAACGCGTTCCGTACGAAACGAGTCTGGTTTTTTTAGTTTAGTAGCTGCCCAGGACTTCCAGGTATGAGGTATATGAGTATCCCCAAATTCTAGCTCCCAGGTTTGCTTACCGCCAAAGGATGAAAGTTCAGGAGCAATCCGCCCTTCCTTCTCCATGCCTTTGATCTCATGGCAGGCGAAACAACCTCTTCTTCTAACTACAGTTTCGCCATAAGCAATAAACTCTTTAGCGCGAATTCGTTGTTCAATCCCCTTAATATGCCTTGGCTTGCCAAATTTAATTAAATAAGCGGTTATATCAGACGCGCTTTCCAATCCAATACGCAAATTAGGCATTTTGCTCTTTGAATTATAATGCGCTGGGTTATCAATCCAACTAACCAACCAATTAGCATTTACTTTATTAGCTATATTAGATAAGTCTGGAGCAAACTCTTCTCCCTTACCATTCACAGAATGACACGCCTGACAACCAACGGTTTCAAATAGCTTTTTGCCATTCTCCGCATCTCCGCCTTTAAACTTTTGGGCAACTTGATAGCCTTTTTCAGAAGAAGCCATTAAATAAGCCGTAACGGCTAGGGCGTCTTTGTTATCAAAACCAAAGTTCGGCATTCTAGTTTTAGGAAGGTAGCCTTTAGGATTTTTTACCCACTTGTAAAGCCAGGTAGGATTTACCTTGGAGGCTATTCTCAACAAACCCGGTCCAACTTTCTGAGCGTCTTGAAACCCATCCGCAAGATGACAACCGTGACAGCCTAATTCTAAAAACAATTCTCTACCGTGAGAAAGCTCATCAGCTCCTTCTAAATGAATGACTTCCGAATGACAGTTCATGCACATAGATTCCATAAACTGTTCATGGACGATTGGCTCGTTAATTCCAGCCGATTGATCCATTTCATGGTGAGAGCCATGGGCGTCTTCTGCTGGGGCAGTTGCTGCCCCTTGACCTTTATGACACCAGGTACAACCTGTTTTTCCAGGAGGATGTTTACCAATTAAGATTTCTTGACCGGGATGAGTCTTCAAAGGTTCGGCATGATGTTCATAACCCGGCTTGTCATAAGCTATATGACAGGTCATACACCGATCTACTTTATATGTAATTTCTTTAAACTTATTAAGCCTAGCTCCAGGTATTACCGCCTGCAATATTTCAGTCGGCTTCCAAAAGAAAGGAAAAGGCTTATAAAAATCCATGGTTCGGACCAACCCATCCCTTTTATTAGTGAGCTTTTGAAGTTCTTTTTCTAAGGTCATCGACTGGGCTTTTTTCTCTAAAAGCCTTCCTTCAAGCTCGTCGTATTTAGCTTGTAACTTTTTGATTACTGGATCAAAAGCGTCAATTTCCTTTTGAGTGTTTTCCCAGGTAGCTTTTTGAACGGCGAAATTTTCACCTTCATGTTGAGCCTTTTTAAAATAGTAATAGGCTTCGTCCAGCCGACTTCCGGCAAATTTCTTTTGCTCTACCGTTTCGTCCAAATGAATCTTTGCTTCTAAGGTTTCATCGGCTAGTTGCCTAAACTCCGAGGAACCATCGAGCTTCTCGCCTTCTTTTTCTAAACTCTCACGAATCTCTAGTTCCTTTGTGATAATCTCGTCATTGACGCTCTTCCACTCTTCTTTCGCCTTAGCAAACTCTTCTTTATAATATTGCTCTTGATATTGCTTGTAGCCACGACGCGCATATTCATCGTCCCAAAATGACCACAAAGTGACGACTAATAAGGCGCCGGACATTAGAAAGAAAAGGAAACTATAGGAAACTTCTTCTACCGGGATGTATTCCTCGGTATCTTCTTCTGGTGTTGTTTTTTCTGGAGTATCCAAGAGAAAAGGCCTTACTAGCTAAACGTTAAACCAAGGGGTTACCCATATATACTTTATGTTAAAACCCAAACGAAGGACAATTTTAACCACGATACCAATCATGATTAAATATAAATTTATTTTGATTAACATCCTCACAATACCGACGCTTTTAATCGCTTTTCTTTCCAAAAACATATAAGCGGCAGTCCCAGCGGCAAAATAGCCTAGAACGACTACCCCCCCAAATAGAGAGGCCATCCAATAATCGCGGACGCCAAATGCGTAGGGTAAATCAACGCTGGTAAGAGCGACAACTTTATGAGGATCCCAATATTGCCAAGGCATGAACAGGTTCCAACCCGGACCCCGTAAAAAAACGCCCATGATAATCAAAGCAATCCATAAAACTAAAAACCCAAAAGAATAAACCCAAATAGCGGTTTTTCTTTCCGTATATGTATAGTAACCATTCCCTTTAGGGTTTACATCTAAGTATGGAATCAACATCAATCCAACAATGATCAACACAGGAGCGACAACGCCAGCAAACCAAGGATCAAAGTAAACCAAAATATCCTGTAGGCCTAAAAAGTACCAAGGAGCTTTAGAAGGGTTTGGAGTTTTGGTTGGATTCGCCGCCTCTTCAAGAGGGGCATCAATAACGATCGACCACGCCGTTAAACCAACAACTACTAAAATGGAACACAAGAACTCCAAACGAACAAGATAAGGCCAAACATGAACCTTATCGTGTGTGATCTCGGCTCCTTTTTTCTTTATTTCCTCTGCCATGATTTTTACCTATTAAATATTCTTAACGTTCAATCAATTTAAAGCGGACCGGAAATTCCACCATCTTTTCGTATACGCCAGAAGTGGACTATCATCAACGCTCCGGCAACCAAAGGAATAAAGATACAGTGTAAAACGTAAAAGCGTAACAATGCGGGAGGTCCAACAATACTTCCTCCTATCAGTACGGATCTGGCGTCATAACGTTGCGAAACCCCTACAAATTCTGCAAAAGGACCTTCATGCCCTAAAAATGGAGTCGCTCGGGCCATGTTCGTTCCAACAGTAACAGCCCACATTGCCAATTGATCCCATGGCAATAGGTATCCTGTAAAGCTCAATAGCAAGGTAAATGTTACTAGAAAGACTCCTATAACCCAGTTAAATTCTCTAGGAGGTTTATAGGATCCGCTCAGGAAAACGCGGAACATATGTAACCAAACCGTAATTACCATAGAATGCGCCGCCCATCGATGCATGTTTCTCATCAACATACCAAATGGAACGTCGTATTGAAGGTACTTCATATCAAAATAAGCGTATTCGCCTACTGGGCGATAATAAAACATCAATATGATGCCGGTTACAACAGTGGATAAAAACAATAGAAATGTAATTCCACCCATACACCAAGTAAATCGGATTCTTAAAGCATGACGAGAAATTTTAACGGGATGTAAATGCAACCAAACGTTGCTGGCAATTTGAAGTACCCGGTTTCGAGGTGTGTCTGCATAGCCATGCCTAAAAGACGACGTCCAAATTTGAGAATCGGTAACGGCCTTGGCTAATTCTTTCCAAATTTCCCCGCTTTTGATCTTATCGACCAAATCGGTAATACCGGGAATGCCTTGAGTCTTGTTTGCCAAAACGTATTTCCTCCAAAGCTAAATACAAAGATTTAGCGCAAAAATTTATTCAAAGAGACTATTTATAATGAATATCTTAGAAAGTTTTAGACGGACAATATAGATCCAGGTTTACCCCACTCGCCTTTTTCCATAAGAAACTTTTTACTTTTATCTATTTGGATAAGCCCGTCAGGCCCTAATGAAATTTTCAATCTTTCCAAAGCCCTGGGAGCAGGACCTTCAAAATTAACGCCTGTCATAGTAAAACCGCTTCCATGACAAGGGCATTTGTATTTACTTTCCGTTCTCAACCATTTGGGAGTACAACCTAGATGGGTGCACAAAGCAAAAATCGCATAAATTCCAGCTTCTTCGCGGACAATCCAAACCCTTTGGTCCTTAACCCATTTGGTGCTCACTTCGCCCAGAGTATAATCTCCAGGACGACCAGCCTTAAAAACGGGGGACGGTTCAAATAAAACTCTAGGGAATAATAATCGGGTAAAAAATGCCCCAGATAAACCTAAAGAAGCCATAAACCCTGCCCAGCCCGCTAATGAAAAGAAATCACGCCGAGACCATAAAGTATCTCCGCTTTCTTCTTTCTTCTTCTTTTCAGATTTTTCTTTTGCGGCTGGTTTTGCTGTAGGTTTGGCAACCTTTTTTTCTTCGCCTTCTGCCATGGACTACTCCCAAATTTTCTATAAATGGATTTCTTATATTTGATTACGGGACGTAAAAAGCTCTATATACATAAGAAAAAAGGGTTTTAACATATATAAAAAAACGAGTCAAGAAAAGATATATATTAATAAAATAACTGTTTAACGCGAAGCTTTCAAGTCGTTTAAGATTTTTCTGGATGCATTGACAATTGGCTTAATAGACTCCACTATTCCAAATGGAAGATTCGATAAGTCCTTTAAAGTCAAACCTTTTTTAATAGCTAAATATAATATTGGCATTAATTCCGAAGCGTTTTGATCAACAACTTGCGCTCCAATCATTTTTTTTGTTTCTTTATCAATTGTCAGTTTCAATAAACCTTTTTGAACCAGAGTTCCATCTTCATTTGTCCCTTCAATTATAGAACTTCCTCCAATCGCTCTAAAACCTTTGTGATGGGCATTGTCAAAATGGCAACCAATTGATGCAATTTGAGGATCTGAATAGATTATTGATGGAATTTTATCACTTTTGAATGACCTAGACTTACCAAGACAATTATAAATAGCTACTTTTGCCTCTTCATAGTTAAGGTTGGTTATTCTTTGTTGCCGCGTTAGGCTACCAATAGCAAATACTCCTTCCGTGCTGGTTGACATCTTTTCATCTGTTAAAACTTCTTCATATTCGCCCAACCTAATACCAAGACTTTGAGTATTTAAAGTTTCCGATCTAGGAGCTCTAATTCCGCCAAAAAATATTTTTGAAATGGGAAACTTGATCCCTCCATCAAGCGAAACGTCTATTTCTCCGCCTCTTTTATATATGGAAACGATTCTTTTGTTTAGAATGACTTTTAGTCTTTTTTTTCGAATCTGTTCTTCATAAAAATCCATTATTTCAGGGTCTTCATCCTGCAATACTCTAGAATTTTGTTCGCATAAAAAAGGTTTAGATCCCAATATTCGAATTAATGAAGCGGCTTCAGCCCCCTGAATTCCTCCATCGACAATTAAGACTTTTTCGGGGAGTTCTCGACATTTCCCCAATTTTTCCAAGGGACATATCGTTTCATCGTCAAAAGGTATCGTTTCTGGATGCTTAGCCTCTGATCCAGCGGCAAGAATAATTTTTTCCGAAGAAATTAACTCCGTCCCATCGGGGGTTTTGATTTCGATTTTCTGAGCGGTTGCTAAACTCCCCTCTCCTATCTCAATATGAACGCCTTTGCCTTTTAAGTCAGTTGCCCACTTTTCTGAATAAGCTTGTTTAAGCGTTTCAGCTTTTTCAAAAACTTTTTGAGCGTCCAATTCACCGTTAACGTCGGATAAATCTTTTACGCTATATGAAGAAGGATAAAAACCTAAAGCAGACAACGTTTTTCTTAACGTAAAAACGCCAGAATTCAAAAAGCTCCCTCCTAGGGTTTCCTTTTCGATTAAACAAACTTTAGCTCCTAAATCAGCCGCTTGACTAGCGGCAAAATACCCAGATTCGCCTCCGCCAATAATTGCAATATCAAATTTATTCATTATTTTTTAGATTAAAAAAGCTTCAATAATTCCACTAGAAAACGCTAAAGCAGATAACAACCATCAACATAACCAAACCAATGGAAGCGATTACCGCATGTAAAGTGACGTTAATTTTTCTACTCCATTGAACCACAACCGCAAAATAAAAGAACACAAACCAATCAAAATAATTGTTCTCTAGCAATCTATGGTTATAAAACAAAAAAATACTGTATAAAACCAATACCGACCAAAAGCCAATTTGGTGAGCTAAATATCCTTTTTTCCTTTTATCTTTTGGAAGAATGCTAACGCCGATAAAAACATTTGCAATACAAGCCAAAATTGTCAAAAACAAAGTAAAAATGTTTGGATAAGAGAAAAACTCTCCTATTGTAGTCGCTTGCATAGGGGAAACAATCGCTAATTTTTATCGGAATTCAGTAAATTAGGACCCAGGTTGTAATCCTTAGGTTTTATTTTTTCTTTAGTTAATACATGGAGCTTAAGTAATTCTTTTACTCTTTTTTTGTCGTTCCCTGTTTTGGATTCAATTATCGCCAAATTATAATAGGGATCAGGGTCTTGTGGGTTTAATTTTTGGGCTCTAATAATATAGGGTTTCGCCCTTAAATATTGACCTTGATCTGATAATGTGGCTCCGTAATTATTTAGCGCTTTAATCAAATCAGGATTTTTATTCAAAGCCTTTTGATAGAAGTAAACTGACGATTCGATATTTTTTGCATTCCGTTCAACCAAACCTGCCTCAAATTGAGCTTCCGCCCAATTGGGGCAAATTTTAGCTATATGCAACCAGTATGGGCGAATATCTTTAAAAACTTTCATATATTGCAAGGTTACTCCAGTAAAACAACAACCAATAAAAAAAGTTAGACCATAAAAAAACGTTTTTCGCTTCAAAAGACGACTATTACATAATCCCCAAGAAATAAAAGCTAAAATAGCAATGGCAGGTAAATAGAGATACCGATCTTGGCGGAGTGTATTTAAGGGAATAAAATTAGAAACTGGAACTAGCCATAACACAAACCAACCAATGCCAAAAGCTATAAGCGGGCGCTCATTTTTATATTTTATAGCCCAATAAATAATTCCGGGAATAGCAATATAACAAACAAAAGTTTTTGCGCTTTCTAAATCCGAATAAATATAATGATAATAGGGAGAGAGCCCCACAGGAAAAAATACTGTCGAAACATAATCTCCATATACTCTAAAAGTATATAAAAAACTTATCCAAAAACTTCCTCCCGCATAAGGAACCAAAGCGCCAGCCTTTTTACCTTCATAAACCAAAGTCAAAAAAACCATAATCAAGGACAATAAAAAAAACGGGACTTTTTCTCTTAGACGCCAACCTCTTCGAAAAATACAGAAATCAGCCCAAACCATAACCGCAGGCATAACTACGGAAATCGATTTACTTAATAATCCACAAAAGAAAAATAAAAAGGACAAATAATAGTATTTTCTATTAAACAAATTCTCACTTTTGACAAACTGAATATAATAAAAAAACGAAAGTAATGAAAAAAAACTTGATAATATATTTTTTCTTTCAGATATCCAAACTACAGTTTCTATATTAAGCGGATGAATGGCAAACAAGATTGCGGTTAAAAAAGGGACCGATCTAACCGCAATTAAACGGTTTAAAATAACAAAAATTAAAACAGAATTTGCCCCATGCAGCAAAACTTGAGTCAGGCGAAATCCCGGAGCATATAAACCCCAAATTGAAAAATCTATCGAATAAGAAATATTGGTAAATGGAATATAGGTAAAAAACACATGAAAGTTTGAAAAAATATTCCAAATATTTTCTAACGAAATCTGCTTTAAGTAGGGGTTTTGAAAAATATAAGCAATATCGTCGGATTCATATAAAAAATTATAAGGAAATGAAAAAGAAAAAACCGCAAACGCAGTTAAGAAAATAATTAAAAAAGTAAAACGAGATTTTGAAATTGGCATTATCCGAAACAATTTAAATTAAATACCGAAAACTTAATGATTTATTTTACTTCAAGGGGCTCAGAGCAAACACAAAATTAAAAAATATAACTCCAATATATTAAAATGACCAAAATCTTTTAAAACGGCTCAATTTTGGCGGCCTTTAAGATTGTATTTTTCAGCTGCATAACTATCCTCAATATTATAAGGACTTTATATGTTTCGAAGCTTTTTAGCTGTAATATTGGGTTTCTTTACTTGGGGAGCGCTTTGTCAAATCGTAAATCAAATACTCTACGCAGTGGCCCCAAATTCTTTTAATCAATAAGGAATAACTGACAGCTCTACTATTTTACTTTTCTTACTTTTGATGAGCGTTATTTATTCGATCTTGTCGGGTTTTGTAACTGCAACGGTTGCCAAGAAAAAAGAGATATTCCATGTTTTTAGCCTAGGCTTGATTAATTTGTCTTTTGGAATATTTATACAATACCAATATTGGAATAAAATGCCCCTGTGGTATCATTTACCTTTTTTGGCAATGCTAATTCCAGGGATACTACTTGGCGGGATACTAGGCAAAAGAAGAAAAATCGTTTTTTAAAAATAAAGCCGCTAGACTTAGGTTAGACTCGTAAGCAGAACCGAAAAGGTCAAACTCTTTCCATTTTTACATTGGCAAATCAAAAAACAGAAAAGATAGACTTTCTCGAGTAATCTACCCTCAACACAAACAAAACTGTCAACTTTCGAAACTTCCTGAAAATGGGAATCTTTAATCAAGTAAAAAATTTACAAAGATCCCACCCATAACGTCATCCAACTTAAAATTACTTTTAGGACTACTAGAGTGGCTGTTGTGACAATTTATACATCCCTTCGTTACAGCTCGATCGGGATAAATTGCTTTGAAAGCTTTTTTGCGGCCTATACGAGCGTAACGACTATAGGGGCGAATTGGATGAACCTCTACCGTTTCTAAACCACGCCGCTCGAATTCGTTAACAGGGCTATTATCAGGATTTATTGGAAAAAGGCTAATCAGCTTAAAATCCAAACCAATCTTTCTTTTATTAATAATTTTCGCAGTATTTAATAAAAATTGGGCTGGAAGCATTATGGTTTTATCGTCCTGCCAATTTTCTTTTGCATAAATAACTTTTCTTTTTTCCAATCGGTTGACGATATGTTTTGCGTAAATCATCCTATTGGCTTCCAAAACCGAATGTACGTAATCCGCTACTACTTCGGGCGCCAACAAAAATTTTTTATCCGCGTTTTTTGGAGTCCGCCTACCCAAGGGGAAATCGATAAAAATACCGCCCATTACGTCGTCTATTTCGAAATCTGTTTTGGGACTTTTGGGATGATTATTGTGACAGGAAACGCAAGTTTGGGAAACTGCGATGTCAGGGAATATTGCTTCGTAGTACCATTGTCCATCCCTAGCAATAACCCAAGAAAACGATTTTTCAGTTTTTTTAACAACCTCTTCAAGCCCAATTTTTTCATTCTCGGTTCGAGGCAAATAATTTTTATTAATGGGCCAAAGGCTTAATAACCTATACTTCATTCCAATTCCTCTAGAATTGGAAATTTCAGAAGACATGGAAAGGAACTGGGCGGGTAAAGGCAAAGCGTCTTCTTTTTCCCAGTTTTCAGAAGCTTTGATAAAAGTTCTATCGTGCAAATGTTCTACGACTTTTTGCGAATAGGTCCTCCTTCCCGCTTCGATTACTTTATGAATAAGCTCCGCAGCCCTACTTGGTGAAACTCCCAGCAATTCATCTTCATATCCAGCATCAGAAAAATTGGAACAGAGAATGAGTATCAGGGCGGTAATGAAAATGATTCTTAACTTAAAGGTTTTCATAACTGACTACCTCCTTTTAAAGTCCATTTCCATTTTTACAGTTACATTTAGGAAATTAAGTTAAATATATCGTCTCCAATCTTTTGCCATAAACCTTAACTTTAACGAGTATTTTGAGCTCTGAAAAATAGTAATGCTTTTGCCTACTGAGCGCGAAATTTCGAACTAAAAAGATAATTAATTTCAAACATTTGGAATATGTTTAAAAACGCGAGACCAAGCTATCCAGTTATCAAACTGCGTTCCCTCCCGCTTCTTTTTCAACCAAAAAGAGAAAACCAATCCCAGTCCCTGGAGACGCCCCAATAAACTTAATATGGGCCCAAAATAAAAACTTCTCAACCCAGAGGAAATAATTTTAGAATTGAGGTGAGCCAAAAGAAGAATAAATGTTTAAAAAAGAACCACCCAAATTGAATAAAAGCTTAGGCTAAACTTGGTAGAGAAACTATAAAATGGATATTTTTCCAAATTAGCTCTGAACTTTTAAAGCCTCATAGTAATAAAACAGCTACACTCAATGAGCTTTTTCTTAATGATTTAAAATAAACTTGGAAATAAAGTTTAGAGAGGGTTCTCTAAAAAATTATGGCAGGATACTTCTAGTTCTAGCGGGGAACGATTATTCCCCCTCAATGTGATCCAATCTAGCAATAGCGCGGAATAATCGAAGCTGAGCTTCCTCAAACTCAGGTTCGGAAAGCTTAGCGTCGGCTAAAGCTTTTTCCGCTTTGTTTTTAGAGGCTAAAGCTCGTTCTCTATCTATTTCATTTGCGAACTCAGCATTTTCAGCCAAAATAATGACCCTGTTTTCCGCAACCTCCATAAAACCGCCAGATACGACCAGCATTGTCGCCTTGCCAGCTACCTCATATGAAAGAGAACCTGGTCGGAGCGTAGAAATAATAGGCGCATGATTTGGCAAAATCCCCATATCTCCATTAACCCCAGGAATATTAACCTGGTCAACCTGTTCGGTCACCAATAGCCTCTCTGGAGTCACTATATCAAGCTCTAACGTTTCCTCAGCCATCAGATTAACCTTCCTTCTTCATTTTAGCGGCCTTCTCCCTAGCTTCTTCGATACCGCCAACCATATATAGGGCTTGTTCTGGCATATCGTCACAATTACCGTCTAAAATTTCTTTAAAACTTTCAACCGTATCCTTTAATTTGACGTATTTCCCAGGTGAACCCGTAAAGATTTCAGCAACAAAGAATGGTTGGGAAAGAAATTTCTGAACCTTCCGAGCGCGAGCAACAAGAAGTTTATCTTCTTCAGAAAGCTCGTCCATTCCTAAAATAGCAATGATATCTTGTAAGTCTTTATAACGTTGCAATACACGTTGCACGCCTCGTGCAACATCGTAATGTTCCTGTCCGATAATTGCTGGATCTAAAATTCTGGAAGTGGAGTCAAGTGGATCCACAGCCGGATAGATTCCTAACTCAGAAATTCTTCGATTCAAAACGGTGGTAGCGTCTAAATGAGCAAATGTAGTCGCCGGAGCTGGGTCTGTCAAGTCATCGGCAGGTACATAAATCGCTTGTACAGATGTGACCGAACCATTTTTTGTTGAAGTAATTCGCTCTTGCAAATTACCCATCTCCGTAGCCAATGTTGGCTGATAACCAACGGCTGATGGTATCCGACCTAAGAGAGCCGACACTTCAGAACCGGCCTGCGAGAAACGGAAAATATTATCAACAAAAAGTAAAACGTCTTTACCGCCAACATCTCGAAAATATTCTGCCATGGTCAAACCAGTCAAACCAACTCGCATTCGCGCGCCGGGAGGCTCTGTCATCTGACCATAAATCAAAGAGATTTTATCGATAACGCCAGAATCCATCATTTCATGGTACAAGTCATTTCCTTCGCGAGTTCTTTCTCCTACCCCCGCAAATACAGAATAACCGCCATGTCCCATGGCGATGTTATGGATTAACTCCATAATCAAAACAGTTTTACCTACGCCGGCTCCGCCAAACAAACCCGTTTTACCGCCTTTTAGGTAAGGTTCTAAAAGATCGATAACCTTAATCCCGGTTTCAAACATTTCCATACCGGTATCTTGTTCTTCAAGAGGAGGAGCGTCACGATGAATGCTCCAAGTTGTTTTGGATTCCACCGCAGGTTTTTTATCGACAGGTTCGCCAACAACATTCAAAATTCGACCTAAAACTTCCTCGCCAACAGGAACCATAATAGGGTTGCCAGTATCTTCCGCTTCCATTCCCCTAACCAAACCATCTGTAGGTTGCATGGAAATAGCTCGAACAGCATTATCGCCAAGATGTTGAGCGACTTCGGTAATAATATATTCACTATCGCCTTCTTTTGGGTCTGGATGCTTAATCCTAACTGCGTTATTCAAAGCGGGCAATCCATCTTCAAACCTAAAGTCGATTACGGGACCCATTACCTGAATGATACTGCCTTTATTCATTTCAATTCCTCGCCTTATAAAACCGGATTTTTGATTAACCTTTGAGAGCCTCAGCTCCGCTGACGATTTCAGTCAATTCTGTCGTAATATAAGCCTGACGCGCTTTGTTATAAAACAGAGTGAGCTGTCCTATCATTTCTTTCGCATTTCGGCTGGCATTATCCATAGCGGCCATTCTTGCTCCATGCTCGCTCGCTATGGATTCTAAGAATGACTGATGAATCACCGTTTCAACATACATTTTTAACAATTGCTCTAAAACACCTTCCTGACCCGGCTCATAAATATAGTCAACTTCCTGACCACTTTCTTTAACCTCGCCTGGAACTATAGGTAATAATTGCTGAGCAATCACCTCTTGCTGAATAACGGATTTAAACTCATTATATACAATGTAAACTTTGTCGGCTTTTTCATCTAGAAACACATCGGTTAGCTTCTTAGATATTTCTGCCGACATATTAAACTTATAACCTTTCGTCCACCCCGAATAATCATCGACAACAGGAAACCCTTTATTCTGAAAAAAAGCATTTCCTTTTTTTCCAGCAAATAAAAATGAGATCTCATTACCTTCATTTTCCTTGATTAACTCGTTGGTCTTACGGTTTAAATAGCTGTTAAAGCCGCCACACAACCCTTTGTCCGAAGTAATAAGAAGAATCAAAACTTTTTTCACTTCGCGAGTATTTAATAACGGGTGTTGATCTTTATCGCAACGCGCTGACAAAGAATTCATTACATCTTTGGTTTTTAAAGCATAAGGTCTAGCGCGAAGCATAGCTTCTTGCGCTTTACGTAACTTTGAAGCGGAAACCAGCTTCATTGCTTTTGTAATTTGCTGAGTATTTTTTACGCTGCGAATTCTTCTTTTAATATCACGTAAATTCGGCATATTTTATTAGCAAAACCTCTTTAATGACAAATTCTAACAGTGCGGTTCATTAAGAACCGACAAAATTTATTCTCTTAAGAAAACAAACCTTTATACTCTTCAATAGCCGCCCTTAAAGCGCTATCAGTTTCGTCGGTAATCTTCTTATCTTTATTAATGGCGTCAATCAAATTAGAATACTTTTCTTCAATAAAGCTGACCAATCCAAGCTCAAATCGTTTGGCATCGCTAACGGCAACATCGTCCATAAACCCTTTTACTCCAGCAAAAATAGAAACCACTTGATTAGCCATAGAATATGGTTTGTACTGGTCTTGCTTAAGGATTTCCACTAGCCTTTCGCCTCGCGCTAACTGGGCCTGGGTAGCGGCGTCTAAATCACTACCAAATTGAGCAAAAGCCGCCATTTCTCGAAATTGAGCCAAATCTAACCGCAACTGACCCGCAACTTGTTTAGTCGCTTTAGTTTGAGCCGCTCCACCAACCCGTGAAACAGATAGCCCAACGTTGATTGCAGGGCGCACGCCGGAATAGAACAAGTCTGTTTCCAAATAAATTTGTCCATCTGTGATAGAGATTACGTTGGTTGGGATATAAGCCGATACGTCTCCGCCTTGAGTCTCAATAATAGGTAAAGCCGTTAGAGAACCCGCTCCCAATTCATCGCTTACTTTAGCGGCACGTTCTAGCAACCGAGAGTGAAGATAAAAAACGTCTCCAGGATACGCTTCCCGTCCAGGAGGTCTTCTTAAAAGCAATGAAAGCTGTCTATAAGCCGCCGCTTGTTTGGAAAGATCATCATAAACTATGAGACAATGTTGACCATTATCTCGAAAATATTCACCCATCGCGCAACCAGCATATGGCGCAATATATTGCAGTGGCGCTGGATCGCTTGCTGTCGCGGCAACGACGATCGTATACTTCATCGCGTCATGTTCTTCTAAGGTCTTAACTACGCGAGCAACCGTAGAACGTTTTTGGCCTATAGCAACATAAACACAAAAAACATTTTGCCCTTTTTGATTAAGGATCGTATCTAGGGCGACAGCGGTTTTCCCTGTTTGCCGATCGCCAATGATCAACTCGCGTTGACCGCGACCAATTGGCACCATTCCGTCAATTGCCTTAAGTCCCGTTTGCATAGGTTCGTGAACAGACTTTCTATCAATAACCCCAGGCGCTATTCTTTCAATAGGCCCGGTAAGCTTAGAGTTAATAGGTCCTTTACCATCAATAGGTTGTCCTAAACCATTTACCACGCGTCCTACCATTTCAGGCCCAACAGGAACCTCCATGATACGACCGGTTCGTTTTACCTCGTCGCCTTCTTTTACTTCGGTGTCGCCACCGAGCAGAATAGCGCCAACATTATCTTCTTCAAGGTTTAAAACCATCGCCGAAAGATCGTTTGGAAACGCTAACAATTCCCCCGCCATAGCATTTTCCAAACCATAAATACGGGCAATTCCGTCGCCGACGGAGATAACGCGTCCGGTCTCCTTGAGTTCGACAGTTTCTTCAAACCCTTGAATTCGTTTTTGAATCAGAGTACTGATTTCATCGGCACGCAAACTCACTTAGGCTACCTCCTCTTTCTGGATATATCGTTTCATTATGGCCAAGCGATTTTTAACCGAGGCGTCTGCGACTAAACTTCCCATCCGCAAAACGATACCCCCTATTAAGCTCTCGTCAACAACTGTCTCGACCAAAACGTCTTTTCCTGTTATTTTTCTCAATGATTCCGTTAAGTTCTCAATTTGTTTATTGCTAAGCTCTTCTGCCGAGTTAATTTGAGCCCTGACTCGACTTAACCGCTGATCGACAGTTACCTGAAAAAATTCTAAAACGTTTTTCAAACGAAGAATTTTTCGTCTTTCAACTAACAAAGCTAAAAGATTTTTAACTTCAGGTTCAATTTCTAACTGCCCTTCCAAATCCTTCAAGAAACCCATCTTATTTTCATCAGAAATAGCTGGGTTAGAAAAAAACCTAGCCAGTTGGGAGTCTTCTTGGAAGATGCCGCAAATATCGGTTAGGTTTTCCAACGCAGAACTAAGGCGCGAATCTTCTTGAATTGAAGAAGAAAGAGCCTCGGCATAACGCTTACCAATAATATTTTCAATCATGGAGTTATTTTCCTAATACGATGGACTTAGCTTAGTAAAAAGCTACTCTCAAAACACGCAATCAACCTTTAACCAAAAAATAAAATTAATTCTTTAGCTGGCCTAAAGCTTCGTTAATCGCATCGTCCACCAATCGCTCTTTATCATCATCTGAAAGCGATTTTCGCAATATTTTTTCAGTAGACACAACGGTCAACTCAGCCAAATGTCCGCGGATCTCCCCCATAAGCTTTTCTTGATTCCTAGCAATCTCTTGGGTGGCTTGCTCTTGCATCTGCTTACACTTAGCTTCTGTTTCGCGCAAAGTTTTTTCTTGAATCTTCTTAGACTCAACCTCGGAAAGACGGACGATCTCTTTTGCTTTTTCGTGCGCTTCCTTTAGTTGACGGTCTAAATCTTCCTTCAAATGCCGTGCGTCTTCTTTTTGCTTTTCAGCATCGGCTATATCTCCCTGTATTTTCCTCTTCCGCTCTTCCAAAATCGCCAAGATTGGCGGAAAAGCATACTTATTCAGTAAGAAAAGAAAAATACCAAAAGAAACAAAGGACCAAAAAATAAGCGAAGCAAAAACGCTCGTTTGCTCTAATTGTGGCATAGTCTAATATCTTCTATAGGTTCGGGAATTAACTATCGGAACAATAATAGTAAGGCAAGTACCAAACTAAAAATACCAAACTGCTCAACCAACGCCAATCCAATAATCAAAAACTTAAAAACTTTAGGCTCAGAATTGGGGTTACGTCCAACCGTTTCGATCATTTTCCCGAAAAGAATACCCATCCCAAGAGAAGCGCCTAAAAAACCAAAAGCGGTGATTCCTACTGCCAACAAAGCCGCTGCGCCAACATCCATGCTCTTTTCTCCTTCAGATTATAAAATTAAAAATCAATGTAACTTAATAACATCGCCGATATAAACACATGTCAGCAATGTAAAAATATACGCTTGAATTGCGGAAACAAAAACTTCCATTCCATATAAGAGGACCGTAAATCCAAAAGGCAAAACATTAACTACCATTGGGGCTGTCATTGCCATCCCAAAGATAACGCCCAAAAGAATATGTCCAGCAGTCATATTACCAAACAATCGCAAAGCTAAAGTAAGCGGCCTCGACAATTGACTCAGCAATTCAATTGGAACCAAAAATGGAACCATAACTTTTGGAACTCCAGGAGGAACCAAGATAGAAATAAAATGCCCTCCATGCTTAGAAATCCCAATGATCAAAGTCATGATAAATATGGAAACTGCAAAAGTTCCCGTCACAACCAACTGACTTGTAATCGTGTAAGACCCTGGCACCAAACCAGCCAAATTACAAAAGAATATAAAAAGGAATAATGAGGCAATAAAAGGTAAATACTTATCCCCTTCTTCTCCAATATTATCGTCGGCTATATCTTTTATCATTTGGAGATATAATTCCAAAATACTTTGAAGCTTTCCAGGCGCCAAACTAAGCTTTGACTTAACTGCAATCATAAACAAAATAAATGCGACTGCCAAAGCGGCCCACATCACAAAAATTCCTTTGTTCAAGGAAAGGTCTAATCCTCCTAAATGGATAGGGATAATTGGATGTAACTCAAAATGATGTAAGGGGTTTTCCATAACCTCTATTCTTTAATCAGTATCAATTTCGTTTGTTTTGCTTAATTCTTGGGCAACTCGGTATAAATTCAAAAAACCGGCTAAGATCCCAAATATCAATCCTATAATCAGTAGCCATGGACCCGTTCCTAAATAATGGTCCAATGTATAACCGATCAACGACCCTAAAAGAGTGGCTACAACTAACTCTGTCCCCATTCTAAAGGCAATACCAATACCGCCTTTAAAATCGTTGTCTTTACTCATCAATTTTTGGAAAAAATCAGGAAAGCAAGGTAAATGAGCCTACTTTATACCCTATTACCAACCTATTGTCAAAACCGTAACTACAAAATTTACACGGATTAGTGAGATTGTTTAATGAGGGAAGATTTTCAAAAACTTGAAAATTCTTATAGGCAAGTTAACTTTCCAGGGGATTTTCCAAATGTATTCTTAAAAAGATGTAAAAAATATCTTCGAAAAAGTTCTATGTCAAATCAAAAGTATATAAAAAAATAACAAATCGCTTTTGTGCTAAAGCGCTTTATTTTTTTATATTAGAATCGCTATTTCTTAATATTCAAGCACTCCATGCTCGGCTTCAAAATCAGCCAATGGCACCATGTCAATTGCATCCCAAGGACACCCCTCTAAATAAGTATCCATTGGTCCTTTGGAAATACATTTTTTGCATCCAATGCAATTTAACGCATTGACTTCTATCCTAATGAATACAGGAGCGTCTGGATTAGGCACGATATTCATACAATCATCAATTGGGCATTCAGTCACGCAAATAGGCGATCCGCTGCATCCCGTACATGCATCATTGATAATAGCTAGAATTTTCGGCTTTCTTTTTCTTTTTTCCTTTTTTTTCTCTTGTTCTCTTACGATAGTTAACGCCATTTCCTAAGTCCTTTTAAAACCATTTATTTTCTGGGTTTTAATATTAAATTAGAAAAAAATTTATAACAAAATATGAACCTTTTTGCAAAAATTTTTACATTAAAAGCCACATTTTAATTTTATTTATATTATATCCTAACTTTTAAAAATCTTCTCATGTCAAAAATAAAGAAATTTTCTTAATTTACTCCAAATAGAAGTTCTATAGCAAAATTAGGCTACCCTCTTTATTATCATCTAATCTGATTGAATCAAAAATTCTATTAGAATTGGAAATAAATGAAAGGAACTGATTCCATGGGGTAAAAAACGAAAACGGTGATTATCAAAAAGATAATATAAAAAAAGCAGAGAAACGAGCCCTTCTCGAAAGAAAGATGATCTACTTTCTTCAAGTAAAATAATATGTGCACTACCGCCATAACGGGAATGAAAAAAAGATGTTCGATGGTTAAATAATTCCAGTTTACTTCGGAGGCGTTCAAAAAGAATAAATTTGTAAAGATTTGCTCCGCGATTTGGAGATTATCAGATCGAAAAAAAACCCATCCTAAACAAACAAAAACATATGTCGTAAGCCACTTAAAGAAAACTAAAACAAAGTTTGACGGAACATTTTTTAACAAAGAACCCAAAATACGCGCCACTAGAAGCCCAAAACCATGAAGAGCTCCCCAAATGACAAAAGTCCAACTAGCTCCATGCCAAAGCCCTCCAAGCAGCATCGTTATAAAAACATTAGAGCAAGTCCTTACCGTTCCTGACCGGTTTCCCCCTAAGGGAATATATAAGTAATCGCGCAAAAAAGAAGATAATGAAATATGCCATCTTCTCCAAAAGTCGACCAAATTAGTCGCTAAATAAGGCAAACGAAAGTTTACAGGTAAAACAAACCCAAGCGCTAATCCCACACCTATTGCCATTTCTGTATATCCCCAAAAATCGCAAAAAATTTGAACTGAAAACCCTAATACCGCCACCCAAGTGACAATGGGACCATAATTCTGGGGAGTCTTAAATATATCGTCAATTTGTAGCGCAATACTGTCTGCTACGACTACCTTTAAAAATAACCCCAAAAGAAAAATTTGAAGACCTTTTACAAAGTTTTCGGACGTCAAATGAACTCGATTACTCAGTTGCGGTAAAAATTCTTTGGCCCTCATGATTGGTCCTGCCAATAACTGAGGAAAAAACGCCACAAATACCGCAAAATCAATAAAATTTTCAGCCGGTTTCAGCTCTCCACGATAAATATCCAGGCTATAGCTCATAGACTGGAACGTGTAAAAGGAAATTCCAATTGGCAAAATAATTTCTAAATTTGGTAGGGGAGTATTAAGATTGGAAAGCGCTAAATTAGCAGAATCGATAAAAAAGTTAAAATACTTAAAGAAAAATAAAATGCCTAAATTAATAAATAAGCTTAATCCAAGAAAAATTCTTTTACGTTTTAAGTTTTCTGTTTCATAAATGCAGTTGCCGGCAAAGTAATCAACTAAGGTAGAAATAATTATTAACGAAAGAAAACGGTAATCCCAATGCGCATAAAAATAATAGCTCGCCCCTAACAAAAACGGTTTATTAAACTTCAAAAATAATGCCCGCCACCCTTCGGATTTACCTAATGAGTTCAATACAAAAAGGACGGCATAAACTGCTACAAAAAACTTAAAAAAGGATGAACTAAAAAATTCCATTGATTTTCAATCTTTAGATTCGTATGAAAAAATGAATACGCAGAAAATAGTGATTTGAGGGGTTTTAACAGCTTAACTTATTAATAAATTTAGCCTTATATAACACTAAATATGACTAAAAAAAACTTTCAACGAAACACAAAACTCACTTCTTAAAACTTAAAAAAAATATTAATAGACTCAATAAGGTAGCTACCTAGTCAATCTCAGTTTTTATACTCTACAAAACACATCAAAATCCATTAAGTAAAATACTATTAACACTAATTAAATATAATAAAAAGTACTAAAACACATCTTTAAAATTATTGAAAAATTCAAAACTTGAGCCTTAAAAACCAAAATTCAGAATCAGTTATTTAAAATTGATCTTTCTTTTATTAAGCTTTAGACTTTCGATTAGCTTGTCCACTGAAATACCTTTAAATGCCTCCAATTAATCTATCCTGAGACTTATTGGCAAGTTGGAATCAGCCAAATTCGCCAACAAATTATGATGCGAAACTTATTCAATTCTAAATCACTCCAATTCACCCAACAAAATACTGGCAAATCGCTTGTGTATTTTCAAATTTCTTTTCTCCTTTTATTAATTTTAGGTCTTTATCTACGTTTTGATTGTTTTGAAGCGACCCGAATTACCGAATGGGTTGCCCGAGATTTCGATAGATCGTTTCACCTTTTTGATGGGGATTACATTCCCTTAGCGGGCCCAGAAAGAAATGGTGGCGGGCGTTTATTAGGACCATTCTTATATTTTTTTACTGCGATTCCACTTTTCTTCCACTACTCATATGAATCCATTTACTTTTTTAATTTTTTATTAAACGTATTTTCGCTTTTATTTTTTATCTGGATAGTTAATCGGTTTTTTGGAAATACAACAGCCTACTTTTCAGGAGCATTTTTATCTATAAGCGTTATTCATATTGATATGGCGGGGTTTCCCATTAACCCTGCATTTATGTTTCCTTTTTCATTGTTATTCTTGGGACTTCTATTGGAGTTTACGTTTAACAAAAAACTCCATTATTTCTCTTGGATATTATTAGTCGTCTCTTTGGCCATTCAAATTCATTTTTCAATCGCCACCTATTACCTCACCGTATTTGCAATATTGTGCGCATTCAAAATTAAATTAAATTGGAAATTAGTTCTTAAAACTTTCGGGTTATTGATTATATGTTTTCTGCCTTATTTGCTTTATAAAAATCAATTTTATGAGCCCAACATACAAATCACAAAAACTTTTTTTAACCAGGAATACTCAGCCATTGGTCTAATCAAATCGGCGCTTCTAGGCAATCTCCTTTTTAGACTAAATCAAGGGACAAGCCTCTACGAATATTATAGCTTCCCAACCTATTTCGCCCAATTACAATTTCTTATCCTATCTATCAGTTTCTATGGTCTAACCGCTATAACAATTTGGGATCTAAGAAAAAAAAGTTTTAATTCCTGTAAGGAAAACGTATTTATTCTTCTGTCTTTTTATATTCCCGGCATTATTTATGAAATTATGAATCCGCCTACAGGATGGCATTTTTGGCATTATTTCATCTTTATAGCCCCCGCAATTCTGATCAAGGGAAGATTCTTTTATCTAATTTTCAGCAAATTAAAACAAAAAAGCTTCAGGTTTTTTATTTTTCTCCTTACCCAATGCCTGTTTCTATTTATAGGAACTTCAATTATCAATTATGTAAAACAATCGCATTATTTAACCTCAACAAATATACGTACTGGAGATTTTTATAGTTCAAAAAGATTAAAAGATTTCATTGGAGAAGCAATGGATCTTTTAAAACTATCTCCTAAAGAATTTTATGAAAATGTTTACATTGAAGGAATATCTGCAGAATCAAAATATAATTTAAAACTATCTCATAAGAATATTATTTACAATCGCAACAAAACGCCTAATAAAAACCTATGTTATTACTTATTTAAAAAACAAAAGGTTTCACGCCGCTATCCAAAATCTAATCCTTCGGCAAAACAAAAGCTAAGTTGGTTCCTATCGGATCCTTCTATTAACCTTTTAACCCCATCAAGCTACCCACTGGTTGTAAAGGGGAAAAAAACTGTCAAGGTTTTTGATGTCTATACCTATTCAACCAAATTGGGACAGCCTTGCTATAGAAATCAATTTAATCGTTTTTTGGTTGATCCAGAAACAAGAGAGTATTTAAAACAAAGTTTTAATATAAATAAAAATAATAGAAAAAATAGCGTATGGAAAACCATCTCAAACGATATCAAATTTGACTCAAATTCGAATTTGGAAAAGTTAAACCAAACATCAATTGCCTTTGACAAAAAAATAAACACCCCTATACAAGTAAAAACTAATATAGAAATAATAAATAACGAGTTATTAATTCAAAACAAACTAAGATTCTACGCTTGGGCGCTCAAAGAAAATAAGTTTCAAATTAAAGAAGCTGTTTTAAAGATCTCTGAAAATGCTCCTAATACCGAAAAAACTGAAGTCTCATTTCAACTTCTCGATCCAAAATCTTGGATAACTAACCCTAAAGTCTCCAAAACCTCGGCAAACTTCTCTTGGAGTAGAGAATTTAGAGTAAAAACTCCCTTTCCTCTAAAAAAAGATCAGTTTAAGTTAGAGCTAACAATTAGATTTTTTTTCCCTCAAAAAAAAGACTCTTGCTGCGAAATGATTTCTCTAATTATCCCCATTGAAGAATATTTATAGCGGTATTCTTGGAACCTGAATGCCGTCTGTGCTTTTATAAAAGTGTTACTTTTTTAAAGCAACACTCTCACAAGCTTCACACATTAACTCTTGATACATAAATTGATTTCTTTTGTTAAACCTGGTTGTAGGCTAAAATTGATATTTAATATAGTTGTCCTTAGTTTCATCGATTCATAAATCCTAAGTTATTAGTGTTTTCCAATATGTCATTTAAAAAAATATTAGGCCAAAGACAACCTATCGAGATTCTTCAAAATTCGATTAAAACTCAAAACCTTGCCCATGCTTATCTGTTTTTTGGACAAGGAACGGTCGGCAAAAGATCTACAGCTTTAGAGTTTGCAAAAGCTATAAATTGCTTAAATCCTATTTATCAGGATAGCTGCGGCGAATGTCTTTCATGCGAAAAAACTAATAAACAAATCCACCCTGATGTTTTTTTCTTAGAACCAGTAAAAACTTCGGCGACCGCTCGCGAAGGGTATATTAGAATCGACGATATTAGGGAGCTTCAGAAAAAAATCATCTATCTTCCATTCGAAGGTAAATACAAAATAGTTATTATCGACCAAGCGGAACAATTAAATTTACAAGCCGCAAACGCCTTCTTAAAAAGCTTAGAAGAACCTCCTAAAGCGACTATTTTCATTCTAATCGCGTCTAATATTTACAGATTGCTTCCGACCATTTTATCTCGATGCCAGGGAGTTCGTTTCAATTTATTAACGCCAGATCTTATTGAACGCATTCTCTTAAAGGAAAACCCAGAGGATGATCCGAAGCTTTTACGCTTAAAAGCTTCAAAAGCCAACGGCGATATAGAAAGAGCAAGAGACAATTCATCCTCAGATTATTCTGATTTCCGGGAAAATGCGATTGAACTGATCAATAAAATCTCATTTAAAAGGATGGATCTTATATTTAAGTTTACGCGCGAATGGAAAAAAAGAAGCGACCAAATACCCGAAATGCTAGACGAGTTGTCGTATATTCTAAGGGACCTTGCTATAATTAAGCTAGGATGTTCAAAAAAGAATATTTTTAATTCAGATTTGTATGAAAGTCTACAAACTACGGCAAAAAAAAAACAATTGGACACTTTATATAAAATGTTCGAAGCCACTATCAAATCCAAAGTCGATCTAAAAAGCAACCTAAATGCTCAGTTAACTTTGGAATCAATGCTTATTAAATTTTGCGAAGAAAGTTGATTGCAAATCTTAAATGGAAGCCACTGCAAGTAAAGATTGTTCGAAGAAACAAACGCCTTCTTCAAAGTTCGCAATTGGTATTAGACTGGTAAGCCAAAATACCTCCCAACAGTTTGATCCCCAAACTCTTAAATTGCGCGTTGGAGAAAAAGTGCTTGTCGCAACTGGTTTTGGGGAAACTGTCGGCACAGTCGCTTCTAATAAGATTCTCAATCTAAATCCCGACAAAAAACCTCCCTTATTCAAGGTGCTAAGAAAAGCTACGGCAACAGATTTAGAATTGGCCGCTAAAAAAGAAACTTTTGAACAAAAGGGTAAACTTTTTTGCCTAGAAAAAATCCAAGAACTCAAATTGTCTATGAACTTAAGCCGTGTCGTTTTTTTTGAAGAAGAAAAAAAAATCACCTTCTTTTTCACTGCAGATGGACGGGTCGACTTTAGAGAATTAGTACGTATGTTAGCCGCATTTATGAAAAGTCGAATTGAGATGCGACAGGTTGGGGTTAGAGACGAAGCGAAAGCGATTGCCGGTCAAGGGATTTGCGGTCAAGATCTGTGTTGCTCTCGTTTTTTAGAAGGTTTTACACCGGTCACAATCCGAATGGCGAAAGATCAAGGCCTGGCATTAAATCCAAGTAAAATATCGGGCGTTTGTGGCAGGTTGATGTGTTGCCTTCAATATGAACACGAAGTTTATAAGGAGCTCGTGGATACAATGCCTAAACCTGGCGCGCGCGTTAAATCTCCTGACGGTCCAGGAAGAGTTGTGAAAAATATTATTCTTGAAAAACAAGTCACTGTGATCCTTGATGACGAAAGTTTTATGACCTATGATGTGAACGAGTTGGAATTCAACCCTAATTCTGCGCCTCCTGAAAACGACTATTAATTTTTTGGGTTTTGCCGAAACCTGGCGCTTCGGCAACGGCCTTTTACCCTACCCTTTTGAACACCAAAATGAAAGCAACAAATAAAAATTTTTATATAACAACACCAATATATTACGTCAACGACGTTCCACATATCGGACATGCCTATACAACAATAGCGGCAGACGTTTCGACTCGATTTAAAAAGTTAGACGGTTACCAAACCTATTTTTTAACTGGAACCGACGAACACGGACAAAAAGTTCAACAAGCGGCTGAGAAAAATGGTGTGTCCCCTAAAGAACATGTCGATTCTCTTCACAAAAGGTTTAAAGACCTCTGGGTTCGTTTCGATATTATCAACGACGACTTCATTCGGACGACGGAAGAAAGACACAAGTCTGTTGTCATTGATATTCTCAAGGATTTATTTGAAAGAGGCGAGATCTACAAAGACACCTATGAAGGCTGGTATTGCATGCCCTGCGAACGTTTTTGGACCGAAAAAGACGTCCCTGAAAAACTTTGTCCCGAATGCAAGCGTCCTGTAGAAAACATTAGCGAATCCAATTACTTTTTCAAAATGGGGAATTATCAGGATTGGTTGATTGAACATATCCAAACCAATGAAGATTTTATCAAACCCGTTAGCCGCAAAAACGAAGTACTAGGTTTCCTAAAGAAACCGCTTGGCAACCTTTGTATATCGCGACCTAAAGTAAGATTACCGTGGGGAATCCCTCTCCCTTTCGATCAAGACTATGTGACCTATGTATGGTTTGACGCCTTAATTAACTATATTTCAGTTCACGGTACCTTGGAACAAATTAAAGAAACGCCATTCTGGCCCGCTAGCCATCACTTAGTTGGCAAAGATATCTTAACCACCCATGCCGTATATTGGTCTACGATGTTAAAGGCAATGGGCTTAGAATTGCCTAAAAACATTTTTGCCCATGGTTGGTGGACGGTAAACGGTCAAAAAATGTCTAAATCTCTTCGCAACGTTGTCGAGCCTAATCTACTTATTGATCAATTTGGATCTGATGTAATTCGATATTTTTTAATGCGAGAAGTTCCATTTGGACAAGACGGCGACTTTTCGCATAAAGCCCTGATAGGAAGAATTAACAGCGATTTGGCAAATAACTTAGGAAATCTGTTAAGCCGTTCTTTAAATATGATAAAAAAATATTGCGATGGGAAGATTCCGACTCCAGGCGATACAGACAAATCGGACGAAACATTGATTGAAAAATCAAAGGACGTTGTTTCGGAAACTTTCGCGCTCCTTGACCAACTCGCATATAACAAAGCCCTCACAAAAATTTGGGAATTACTTGATGCCGCAAACCTGTATATAAACGATTCTGCTCCATGGAATTTAGCAAAATCGGACGACACGAAAGACCGACTTAATACCGTTTTATATAACTCTGGAGAAGCCATTAGAATGGCGGCAATTCTTTTATACCCTTTTATGCCAAAATCGTCTGAAAATATGTTGAGGCAAATTGGCGTTGAAACGCCAATTCTGGAACTTGGAACCCAATCTTTGCAAAACTGGGGAGGCTTGAAAGCTGGAACTCAAATTAATCCCGGACCTCAACTCTTCCCAAGGATTGACGATAAACAAGCGGCTAAAATATTAGAGAATGCCGAAGCGGACGACAAAGAACCTGAGAAAAAATCTATTGAAAAAATTGAATCAGAACAAGTCGCAATAGATGACTTTTTCAAAATCGATTTACGCATCGGTAAAATAATTGAAGCGGAAAAAATTAAAAAGTCAAAAAAACTCGTCAAACTTAAAGTCGACATAGGAATTGAAACGCGTCAGGTTGTCGCCGGTATTGCGGCTAGTTATGAACCCGATCAATTAATAGGTCGAAAAATAATATTAGTAGCAAACCTTAAACCGGCTAAACTAATGGGTATCGAATCCCAAGGAATGGTTCTGGCCGGAAGCGATGACGAAAAAATAGTTTTAGCGGGTTTTGACCAACAATTAGAACCGGGAACGCGAGTGAAATGATTATTGACACACATGCCCATGTAGATATGGAGCAGTTTAACGAAGATCGGGAAGATACCATAGAAAGAGCAAGAGAAAGCGGCGTTGAATATATTTTAAACGTGGGTTGCGATATTGCTAGTAGCGAACGATCTATTGAATTATCTGAAAAATACGATTTTATATACGCTACCGCCGGAATTCATCCTCACGACGTCAAAGATGTTGACGATAATACTTATCTAGCGCTTAAAGAGCTTCATACGCATCCAAAAGTTATTGCTTTTGGCGAAATGGGGTTGGACTTTTTTAAAAATTATTCTCCGCATGATATTCAGATTACACATTTTCGCAAACAAATTGAATTAGCTTTAGAATTGGGCAAACCAATAATTGTGCATTGCCGAGACGCCAAAGAAGAAACGATCAAAATTCTTTCTGACTATTACCCTAAAAATGGTCAAAAATCCGGAATTTTCCATTGTTTTTCAGGAGACCTCGAATTAGCGGAAAAAGGTCTGGAAATGGGCTTTTATATTTCCTTCGCCGGACCGGTTACATTCAAAAAAAACCAAGAACTACAAACAGTCGCCAAAGTAATTCCTCCCGATCGCTTATTTGCGGAAACAGATTCGCCCTATCTCTCTCCGGTTCCCAAAAGGGGGAAACGAAACGAACCCGCCCATGTAAATCATACGGCCCAATTTTTGGCGGATTTGCGTGGCGTAACTATTCAGGATTTAGAGCGAACAATGTCCCTTAACTTTTTCGAATTGTTTGGAATAGGAAGCGAAGCCGCATCTGGAACCGTATCTTACAAAATTAGAAATTCGCTTTATTTAAACCTGACACAGCGTTGCACAAACTCCTGCGTATTTTGCTCGCGAATCACAAGACCCGTTGTTCAAGGTTATAATCTCAAACTCATCAGAGAACCTTCTCCTAACGAATTATGGGAATCGGTAGGCGATCCAAATTCCTATGATGAAGTTGTTTTCTGCGGATTTGGCGAACCGACTTTACGCTTGGACGCAATTAAAGAAGTCGCAAAAAAAATAAAAGAAGCAGGCGGTAAAACCCGGTTAAATACAAACGGTCATGGTAACGTTATTAATAAACGTAATATCCTTCCAGAGTTAAAAGGATTGATTGACTCGGTATCAGTTAGCTTAAACGCCGACTCTTCGGAAGCTTACGACGAAATTTGCGTCCCTCTACCCTCTTTTCGAAACGGGATTTATGAAAAAGTAAAAGAATTTATTGAAGAATCTAAAAAATACATTCCAGACGTTCAAGCGTCGATTGTCACCCACCAAAATAACGTGGACGAAAATCGTTGCGAAGAAATTACCAAAAACGAATTAGACGTCAATTGGCGGGCTCGCCGCTTTAATATGGTTGGGTAATCATGAGAATATACATTGCCATTGGGGCTTTACTTGGAGGATTGTCGGTTTTACTAGGAGCTTTTGGCGCTCATTCGTTAAAAGCGGTTCTAACTGAAAAAAGTCTGGCAACCTTTTCAACTGCAACACAATATATGATGTACCACTCACTGGCTCTTCTCGCTATCGGAGTTTTATCGCTACAAGAAGGACATCGAGAAAAAGTTAAAACGCCTGCTAAGTTTTTCATGGCTGGCATTTTACTTTTCTCGGGAAGCCTTTATGCTCTTGCGCTTGGAGGACCTAAAATCTTTGGCCCTATCACTCCATTAGGTGGGCTTTGTTTTATGATCGGCTGGTTTACCTTATCAGCAGCCTATTTCAAAAAAGCATAATCGCATTTACACTTCTCCCGGGTTCCTGATACCACCGTTATTTTTCTTAAAGTTCCACACCAAAAAGCTAGCCAAAAAAAAGAAAGCGACGGCATGAATCCAAGATATGGATTGGCTCCAAGGCAAGTGAAATGTTAGGTTGGTTCCTACCTCGTCGGAGTAATGCTTTTGCATTTCGCCATATTCAATCATCAAGTGGATGGGGTAAGTTCCTGGTAACCCTTCCGGCTCTCTTTCTACATTTACTTCAAAAGACTTTTCTTCTCCGCCGCGAATAGTAAACCCTAGCATTTGATTAAAACTCTTTGAAATCAAACCTGGAGGCAAAAGTAACATTAAACGAATGTTCTTAAAGGATTCAGCTGGGTTTTTAATCCATATCCTCAAGCGAGAGCGATCGCCTGTTTCCAGAGTTTCAATTTCTCCTTTTACTGCAGAGTGTAATTTCTCTTTAAAGTAAAAAGAGTCCATCAAAGTCTGGGTAAGCCAGGAGCCTTTTATTTCAGTTTTATATTTAAATAAAACGACAAGAGGGTATCTTCCAACTCGCAATAACTTTGGATGATTTTTATTGATTACTTCTTTACTCTCTCCGGGTTCTAATTTCATTGCCATGGGAGCCATATCCATAGAATGATGAAAATGAAACATCGGATGAACGTGAAGTAGAGTTTTGCCAGAAATATTCTTGTAGGTTAGACGAATTGACACGTCTCCCTTTGAACTTACTACAGATTTGATCGATACTTTTAAGGGACGCTCTTCGGCAAAAGAAAAGTTAGTTTGCAAAACGCCTATAAAGAGAAAAAGTAAGCAATGGTTTCGCATAATTTTTTCCTCAATATAAACTTTATTTAAATATATCGTTTAATTATTATTTTAACTTTTTAACAAACAAATAGATTTTATGTAAGAGGAACAGAAACTGCGTGTCTTAATAAAGACGCGCAACAATTAGAAGTTTCATCATAATGAAATTCCATTGTGACCCCTAAAGTAAACTTTTCTTTTATTAATTCAATGTTTTCATTAGGTATCACTTCTTCTGCAAACCAAAATTGATTATAGCTCCAATCACTTACATCTTTCATATTATTGACAGATGACGCCAAAGTTTTTTCAGGAAGAATAGTTATAGGTTTAATCAATTGTCTTTCTTCCAAAATTCTCCATGAACTTTCTTTCGTCTTAGGTATAAAGTTTAACTTTAGCTTTGAAAGATGATAATCTTTATTTCTCCAGAAAAAAACGTTAATTAATTCTCCTCTCACATGGTAACCATCAACCTTTTTTTTAATTGACACGTTAAATTGGAAAGGTAATTTGCTCATTTTATTTAGAAAAACATAATTTCCATCAAATTTAATAAGCTTATTATTTTTGTCATAATTTTCTTTTTTTAGCAAAGACTTACTTCCTAAAACAAAACCTTGGCCTTTAGAAAGCGACTTAACTTCCTTAAGCATTGAACGAACTCTTTTATTCACAACAAAAGAGTTAAATAGATTATTATAACAAGATCTATTTCCATTGGGTTTATAAGTCGTAACGCTTAGAGTTTCATCAAAGCCAAACTTATGAAATGAAATCTTAAAGTTGTCAATTTTTTTAATCGATTTATCGAAAAGAAAAATTTCCAAAAGGTATTGTTTAACAATGTTTCTTTCGCTATTTAGATTTAGTAACAAATAGCATAATTCCGTGTTTCCTTCGCTTATATCTTTTTTTTGTTTTTGATTTAGCAGATTATATGCTAACTCCAGTCTTTTAACTGATGATGGACGAGCGTCAAAAAAATAAACTTTTTCGGAAAAATTTTTGGGGTTTAGACGCAGTTGAACCATATGAAATCCCAACATTTTTTGGTAATTCTTAAAAGAACCTTCAAAAACTCCCCTAAAAACTTTATCTTTGACTACACCAACACTTTTTTCCACATGAACGATTGATAAATAACATTTAGAAACTAACAGAAAAAAAACGAGACATAAGAAAATACTTTTTAAAACTTTACCTTTAAGAAGGTCAAAAATTATTATAGCCGCTTGAGTTATAAGAAGGGCTGTTGGAAAAACGAAAATAAAAGCGTACCAATAATGACCTAGCCCAGGATTAACAATCTCATAAGTTAACGCTGGTACATAAAAGAGTAAAAAAACCGCTAATTGTTTTTTGCAGGAAATCAAATCATTCTTTTTGTACTTAGAAAAAATAAATAGAAATAATGTCAAAATTGCAATGTAGATCGCTATTTGACTTACTAAGACATTAATTTCAACAGGTGAACTCCAATATTGTTCTGCACTATTTGAAGTGATATTAACAATAGTATTAGGAATCGCAAGAGCTTTAAAAACTCCTAATAGAGACAGATCCCATAATCCCGACCCTGTAGTTTCGCTAATAGCAGGATAATAAAAAAGCTGCTTGTAAATGAAATAAGGCGTTAAACAAGTAATACATATTCCAGCCACTAAAAATAAATGTTTTAAAGGAATTTTGATTTTAAATACAATTATTGAAAAGACTGTGACTAAAATAAACAGAGCCATTGTGTAATGTATCTGAATTGCTAATAAAATCGCCAAAATCTGTAATGGGAAAAATATAGCTTTATTTTTCAGAGTACACTCAAAAAAAAACCAGATAAAAAGGGAAACGAATAAAAAAATAAAAGAAGGGTTTATGGGGAAAAAAACGCCTGCAATATGGAAGGTGTTTACGCAAACTAACGCAGATACGATGCTGGAGAACGTATGCCCAAAAAATTTATTTAATGAATAAAATAAAATTCCAATCGAAGCAATATTCAAAATAAGATTAAAAATGAAAATCGCGTCGTATGAGTAGTGAAACAAAATAGGAATAGCCAGCAAAAAATACAAAAATGGTCCCGGTAAACGCCCTCCATTAGTAGCCTCTGGTCCTGCCAGAGGAATATAATTACCGTCTATCAAATTAAACGCCCTATCAAAATCCCGCATTACCCATTCATTGACTATCACGGCATCCAGAGCTTCAAACCTCAATAATAGACCTATTAAGATTAATAAGAAAAAAATAGCCGAAAGCAGAGTTTGTCCAGGTTTATTTTTAACGTAAGTAATCATAACAATGAATAATTATGCTTAATATTAATTTAAATTTTTCGGGGGGGGGAGAGAAACTAAAACTAGAAGGGATTAGATATCCATAAGAAATCATAAGAAACTTCTATATTTCTATATTAGGAACTAATGAGTTTACTTTCCTCAGTTCGATTTTTTGAAGAATCGCAAAAATCCGTTTACTATATGACAACCACTTTAACTCAATGTTACTAACTCAAAATAATATAAAATAACATTCCTAAATAAATTAATTGAAAAACAAGTCCTATCATGGTTCTAAAGTAACGTAATAACCTCCAGTTCCTCTTTGGACTAATAAAAGGATGCTACTTAGTTTTCCAGCTTCGATAATTGCTTCGTTGAAATCTTTCTCATTTCTAATATTTGCCTGATTTATTTGTCTTATTACATCGCCCGACCGAATTCCTATTTTTCCGCTGACTCCTTTTGGGTCGACATAAACCACTACAACACCCTTTCGAGTAGATAGCCGAAACCGTCTTATCAAAGCTTGATTAACGTCTTGCACGCGAACTCCAAGCCAATGCAAAGTAAAATCTGGAGCATAAGCTTTAGGGATAGATGAAACTTTCATCCGCAAAGTGCGTTCTTTTTGATCTTGAATAATTCCTAGACTTAAAAAATCGTCTATTGTGTACGAAGATATGGTTTGTGCATAATCCGATTTGTTACGAATTTCGTGATTATCAATAGATAAAATGACGTCTCCTTGTTTTAAGCCGGCCCTTCCCGCTGGCCCCTCTCTAAAAACTTTTACCGCTAATACCCCAATAGGTCTATCTAGTTTAAAGTATTGATAAAGACTTTCCGTCATATCTTGAACGCTCGCTCCCAACCAACCGCGCCTAACTTTGCCAAATTGGATTAATTCGTTTACTATTCTTTTAGCGTGATCTATAGGAATAGCAAAACCGATACCTTCGGCTTTTTGGTAAATAGCGGCGTTAATTCCAATTAAGGAACCGTTAATATTTAAAAGCGGCCCCCCGCTATTCCCTGGATTAATTGAAGCGTCAACTTGAATAAAATCATTATAAATAACATTTTTGCTAGCCTTAATTGTTCGATTTAAGGCGCTTATAATTCCCTGAGTCACTGTATGACGCAATCCGAAAGGATTGCCTATAGCCAAAACCGTTTCCCCTATCATCAAATCGTCAGATTGTCCCATTTTGATAAAAGGCAAAGAGTTGTCGGAATCTATTTTAACTATGGCCAAATCCGACTTAATATCCGCCCCAATTAATCTAGCTTTAAATGTCCTCCCATCGGACAAAATTACTTTTATTCCGGCAGCCTTATCCACAACATGTTCATTGGTTATTACATAACCTCTCGGATCAATAATGACCCCAGACCCTAAACTTTGTCGTTTATTGCCAAACTTGGGCAATAAATCCTTAAAAAAATTTTCAAATGGATTATCGCGTAATCCTCTAAATGGATTGCGAAATTCTTGCAAAACTTCTTCGGTGTATATATTTACGACGGCAGGGCCCGCTTTTTCAGCGGCAACAACTACTGGAGTTTTACGGTTAAACTTAGGACTAGCAAACGAATCCGTTGAATAACAAAGTAAAACAACTAAAAAAACGCTAGCTAGGCGAACTATAAGAAAAAGGAAAGGATTTTTCATAATTAAAAAGGACGGCAAAATTATTTTTTGCCGTCCTTTTATTACCTAAAGAGGAATAAACTTCAACCCGTTTTGACTGCAATATAAATAGTACTGCCGCCTCTTTTAACTAATAACAATACAGTGCTCCCTTTTTTCAATTTAGAGGTAACACTCTTATAATCAGCCATACTCTTTACCGGCTTACGGTTAACTTCGGAAATAACATCGCCTCTACGAACACCCGCTTCGCCAGCGGCATCGCCTGCCTGCACATCTGCGACTAAAACGCCTTCAGAATCTTCCAATTCTAAAGTTTGGGCTAGCTCAGGAGTAATGTCTTGAACCTGAAGTCCGAGGGGGTCGGCTAAAGAAGCAACCTTCTCTTCGCCGTCCTGCAAAACTTCGATCGTGATGTTAATTATTTTTTTAGCGCCTTCGCGAACAACTTCAACAGGAACGGTTTTTCCGGGAGAAGTTCCAGCCACAATTTTAGGCAACATTTCCATCTCTACAACGTCTTTATTGTTAAACTTAACAATTACGTCGCCACGTTCAATTCCGCCTTTTGAGGCAGGACTATTTGGAATTACGTCGCCCACCAAAGCTCCTTCGCTCTGCTCCAAACCAAAAGAATTCGCCAATTCAGGAGTAATTTTTTGAATCATTACACCAAGCCATCCACGAGTTACCGATCCATGTTCTTTAAGATCCTCCAAAATATTTCTGGCTAAATTAATCGGCAAAGCAAAACCTATTCCAACGTTTCCGCCGGTATTACCAGAAATAATTGCCGTATTAATACCAACTACGCGACCTTTAATATTGATTAAAGGCCCGCCGCTATTTCCTGGATTAATCGAGGCGTCCGTTTGAATAAAATCGTCGTAGGGGCCTGCGCCTATATTTCGCCCTTTAGCGCTTACCACGCCTACGGTAACTGTATGAGCCAAACCAAATGGATTTCCTATAGCCATTACCCACTCTCCAACTTCCAAATCTTCAGAGTTTCCTAATTCTAAAAATGGAAATTTCTTTTCTTCCCCCTCTTTTAAAAGTATTTTGATTAAGGCAATGTCTGTTTTTGAATCAGCTCCAATCAACTTTGCGGTGTATTCTTTATCGTCTTGAAAGGTGACTTTAATTTCGTCCGCCCCCTCAATGACATGATGATTGGTTAAAATATGTCCTTCTTCATCGATAACAAAACCCGATCCCATTCCGCGTTTTGGCCTTTCGTTGCCTTTTTCACCGAAAAAGCGGTCATAGAAATCTCGGAAAGGATCTTGCCCTTTTTCATTTGGACCATTAGGCCTTCGACGAGGACTTCTTACTGACTTTCTTTTAGACTTTATGCTGACATTAACAACTGACGGGTTTTCTTTTTTCGCAATCTCCACGAAAATATTAGAACCTAACGGTCCATTACCGCCACTTAATGCAATCGCAGAATTTATCATTTGAAACTTTTCCCCATCAAAAGTGGGAGAAAAAGGTAAAATCAAAAATAAACAAAAAAGAAATCTTACAAATAACCGGAAAAATCGCAATTGCATGAAAATCCTCCACTCATTAAAACCATTGATTTATGGCGTAGGGGGAATTAAAAAATTAAACTATTAAAAATCATATTAAAATAATACGATCACAATATGTAACACATTATTAATTTGAAGATCTAAGATTCGTTAAATAATCTCTAATAGAATTGATATCAAACTCTTTTCTTTCACAAATCTTAATTCTTGGAGTTTCCTAAATAAAGGAAATTTTGATAGAAAGCTTTACTATTAGCTTTGATGGAATCTTACCGCTTTGTAATTATATAATGCTAAATTAACTGATTACAACATGAAAACGTTCAGGCATCTATTCATAAAAATATAGCAAGACAACAGTTTTCATGATAGTTTCATTTCCAAATTAGATTGGTAAAACCAAATGAATTTTTTTATTACAGCATTAGGTTTGATGATGATTTTTGAAGGTTTTCCATATTTCTGCTTTCCAGAAAAGGTTAAAGAATTTGCTCAAAAAATACCGGAGTTTGAAAACGGAACATTGAGAGGATTTGGCTTTTTTCTCATGATATTAGGCTTAATCGTTGCTTACTTAGGAAGGGGATCCTAATTAAATGAATTTTTACAAGTACCTCATAATCTTCGCTTATTTAATTTTTTTTTCAGGTTGTGCAAATTTTCCTATTCAAGACGGCGAACAACCGGCAACCACTGAAGTTTTAACACCCTCAACAGAATCGTACCCCAGTCTTCATTTTGAAGATCTTCCAATTCCCGGTGGATTTACTTTTAATCGATCCAAATCCTTTATCTACGAATCCAGAAGCGGCTCCGTGAAAGTCGGCCACATATTTTTTTCTGGTTGGAATAACCTCGATGAGACTATTGCTTTTTTTCAAAATGAAATGATTAATAAAGATTGGACCTTTGTCAGAACTATGGAGCATAGCGGCACTCAACTACTTTATGAAAAAGCCGACAAAGTTTGCCAAGTAACTCTAAGATCAACATTGGGACAAACTCATATTGAAATAACCATCGGCCCCAAATAAATCATTTTCGTTATTAACTTTTTTAGGCGCCGACCAGACTTAAAAGTCGTTGAACGCTTTTGGAAATGGCATCTCAAAACACTTCTTTCAATGAACAACAAGTATTTTGCTTTCCTCCCTCTCCTGAGTATTCCTTTTCAAACTTTATTCAATACGAAGAATCCGATTTCGCTTATCAATCGGCAAAAGACTTATGCAAATCCGAATCTATTTGTAATACTCTTTTCATCTCTGGAGATCAAGGTTTAGGAAAAACTCACTTATTAAAAGCCATTGGAAATCAAATTCAACAGAATGACTCATCTAAAATAGTTATCTATTCCAAATGCGGCGATCTAATTAACAAAATAGAAGCAAAAAAACATACTCTTGATAACATTATCGATCAAATCCTAAATGCCGATATTTTTCTATTAGACGATTTAGATGAATTGAGAAAAAATATAAATTTTCAAGAAGCGCTCTACCATATTTTTAATACGCTCAATGAAAAAGGGAAAAAAATAGCTTTTGCGGGGAAAACTTCTCCTTCTCAGCTTAAAGATACTGCAGATTATTTAGTGTCTCGATTTAATTGGGGAATTATTGCGCCAGTAGGATCAATGAACGACCAAGCGGGTTGCAAACTAATCCAAAAAATGGCCTTAGATTTTGGATTAGAAATATCGGATGCAGTCGCCGAATTTATAATAGTTCGAATACCCAGAGATTTTATATCGCTTAAAAAAGCAGTCGCTTCAATTAACCAAGAATCCTACGTACAAAAACACAAAGTTACCATTCCTCTTTCAAAAACAGCCTTGAAATTGGTCTAATTTAAAAGTTAACTCATTTCTTCAACTTGACGACCTTTAAAAAAAAACCCTGTAAGCGACAATTAACTTAAAATAGAACTCCGCTAACAACGGTTCACATGAAATTCCAAAACATAGTTGCCAGACTAGAAGATAACGCTAAATCCATTCCAGACATTCCCGCAATTATTGATCCACGAAAAAAAAGCATACGCTCTATCACCTTCGAGGAACTTTACTTGGAGGTAAATCGCTTAGCTTTTGGATTTTCAAAAGCTGGCCTGAGAAAGGGAAGCAGAGTTTTATTATTTGTGAAGCCTGGTATTGATCTAATAGGAATTACGTACAGCCTATTTCAACTAGGAGCGGTGCCGGTGCTTATCGATCCCGGTCTTGGTAGGAAAAATATCCTAAATTGCATTAAAGAAGCGCAACCTGAAGGCATGATAGGAATACCATTAACTCATATCATAAGATTATTTTTTCCAAAATATTTCTCCAACGTAAAGCTATTTGTAACTCTAGGAAAACAAAAACTTTACAGTAATTTTACTCTAAAGGAAATTCGTAAACTCGGACAAGAAAGCGTTACTTTGGAAAAAACAGAACCTCATGAACCTGCCGCTATTCTATTTACAAGTGGAAGCACAGGCCCTCCAAAAGGCGTGGTTTATTCTCATAGAAATTTTTTTGAACAATCCAACGCTTTAGAAGCTATTTATCAGTTTAAAAAAGGGGATGTAGATTTACCAACTTTTCCTTTATTTGCCCTATTTAGCGGAGCTTTTGGAATGACTAGCATAGTTCCAGATATGAATCCTACCCGCCCCGCTCATGTTGACCCCTTAAAAATCCTATCAATTGCCGAGAAATTCAAAGTAATTAACAGTTTTGGATCGCCTGCATTGTGGGAAACCATAACGCGTTATTGTAGAAAATCTCAAAAACCCATTTTAAATATTAAACGTATTCTAATCGCTGGAGCTCCGGTTTCTGGAAAACTTTTGGAAAGTTTCGATTCCTTCGTAGACAAAAACTGCAAGATTTACACACCTTATGGTGCGACAGAAGCTCTCCCCGTCGCCTCTATTGAAAGAGAAGAAGTTTTAAATGAAACCTGGGAAAACACGAAAAATGGTTTGGGAGTTTGCGTTGGCAAACCTGTTCCCGGAATGAAGGTAAAGATAATTAAAATCACAGACAGCCCTATTCCTCAATGGATAAACGAACTTGAAATGCAAGAAGGCAAAATTGGAGAAATAATTGTTCAAAGCTCTTGGGTAACGCAAACATACTTTAATAGACCCAATGCGAATGGACTTTCAAAAATCAATGACGACAATTTATTCTGGCATAGGATGGGCGACGTTGGTTATTTAGACTCGGAAGGTCGCATTTGGTTTTGCGGGCGGAAAAGTCATCGAGTTGTTTGTATATCCGAAACTTTATTTACTATCCCTTGCGAAGCGATATTTAATCAGATATCGGGAGTAAAACGAACCGCTTTAATTGGAATTGGAGAGAAAGGAAATCAAAGACCCGTTTTGGCTGTTGAACTAGATATCTCAAAAGGAAAAAAAGATAAGGAAGAATTAAAAATCCAACTTCTAAAAATAGGATCTGAATTTGAATTGACTCAAAATATTAAAGATATTCTTTTTTGTAAATCGTTTCCTGTCGATATACGCCATAACGCCAAAATATTTAGAGAAAAACTTGCCGTTTGGGCAGAAAAAAAGCTGACTTGAAAAGAACCTTTAAAGGATCGTTCCAACAATTTAAATTAAATCGCCTTCAACCCAATATCCCTCAAAACTTTTTCCGAAGGCGGTTATATACTTGCCCTCTCCATGAGGTATTCCATCTTTATATTTCCCAACAAATCGGTCGCCATTGGAATAATAGTAAGTACCAAGTCCCGACATTTCTTCTTCTACAAATTCGCCTTCGTACCGATCTCCGTTTGAGTAATTATAGACTCCCCTTCCATTAGGTTTTCCAGCGCGAAATTCTCCTTTATATTGACAACCATCTAAGTGAGTATAGAGCCCTAAACCGCTCCTATTCCCGCCAACAAAATCGCCTTGATAAAAATCTCCATTGGAAAAGTAATAAGCGCCAATACCATGCATTTCCCCATTTAGAGTTTCTCCTACATAACGATCGCCGTTTGAAAACTCAATAGAACTCTTTATAGTTTCTTCATTATTATCATCTTCTGTGGCAGTTTTTTGGGACGAATCAGGTACATTCATCTCCTCTTCCAATTTACTAGAAGAGTCTTCGAAGGAAGATTCTTTATACAACTCGCATAAATAATAATAGGCAAGATTTATTTCTTTGAATCTTTCTTGAGCTCTTGAGATCAAACTGGGACGTTTGGTTGCGTACAAATCTGGATGCCAAACTTTAACCAATTTTTTATAAGCGCCCTTTACTTCAGAAAAGTGAGCATGGCTACTCAAACCTAAAATATGAAAAGAACGGACAGTGGAGTTCATAAACTTTTCTTTGAAACTACTTCGGGTTAAACCGGTTTAATAAAAGAGAATTTCCGACGACGGAAACCGAACTTAAAGACATCGCTGCTGCCGCGTATACTGGTTTTAACGCTATTCCCCATATCGGGAACAAGGCTCCTGCGGCTATGGGAACAGCTAATATATTATAGAAAAAAGCCCAAAATAAATTCTGGCGAATGGTTTTCATCGTCGCTTTAGCTAGATCAAAAGCCTGAGCAACGCTATTCAAATCTCCGCTCATAAGAGTAATATCAGAAGTTTCTTTAGCGATATCAGTTCCGGTCCCCAGGGCAATTCCAATATCTGCTTGAGTTAATGCGGGTGCGTCGTTTATTCCATCGCCGACCATTGCTATATTTAAACCCTTATTTTGTAATTCTTTGATAATTTCCGCTTTTTGGCCGGGTAACTTCTCTGCATATATTTCGCTAATCCCAAGATCCTTTGCAATGTATTGAGCCGTTTGAAAATTATCTCCCGTAATTATAGCTAACCGAAATCCCTTTTTAGTTAATCTTTGAGTTAATTCTCTTGCCTCAAGTTTTAGCGAATCTGCAATAGAAATCATGCCTAGGATTTGCTTTTCTTTTGCAATGAAAATGGGAGTTTTTCCCTCCTTAGACCATTTTTCCAAACGATCATTCATGGAAGAAATATCGATCCCATTATCTACCATTAATTTTGCATTGCCCAAAAAGATAACTTTATTGTCTGCAACTCCTTGCACTCCATATCCCGCAAGGCACTTAAAATCAATACAATTTATAGGTTGGACCTCTCTGTGGTCGGCTTCTTTTTTAATTGCATGAGCTAAAGGGTGTTCAGAGCCAACTTCAACTCCTGCCGCATAGGCCAAAACTTCATCTATAGAAATCGGTAATTCTGAAACAGACCAAATATCAACAACCTTGGGAACGCCAAGAGTTAAAGTCCCGGTTTTATCAAAAATCACCATTTTAACTTTTTCGATGGTTTCTAATATTTCCCCACCTTTAATAAATACCCCGTGCTCGGCGCCCTTACCTGCCCCAACAATAATTGCGGCCGGTGTTGCTAAACCAAGTGCGCAGGGACAGGCAATTACCAATACAGACACAAGCGTCATCCACGCAAATTGACTTTCCGTAATTGGTAAAACCGCAAATTCATTTCCCCATGTGACCCAAAACCCAAATGTTAAACTGGCGATCACTAAAATAAATGGCGTAAATACTCCCGCAACCTTATCCGCAAATCTCTGAATAGGAGCTTTTGACCCTTGAGCTTCTTCCACCATTTTTACAATACGTCCTAAAACTGAGTCATCTCCTAAACCATCCGCTTTATACTTCAAAAAACCAGTTCGGTTAAAAGATCCTCCTATAATTTTGTCTCCTACTTTTTTGTCCACGCCCAAGCTTTCGCCAGTGATCATAGACTCATCAATATGGCCAGAACCTTCAAAAACAATTCCATCTGCGGGGACTCTTTCTCCAGGACGAACACAAACAAGGTCGCCTACCCTTAACTCGCTCAATGAAATTAGCTTTTCGGAACCTTCTTTAAAAATTTTTACTTTTTCTGGGCGTAAGTTTAATAGTTTTTTTATCGCTTCCGACGCCTTGGCTTTGGCTTTAGACTCAAGGTAGCGTCCTAATAAAATCAAAGTAACAATCATAACCGCAGAATCAAAATATACTCCTGAAAACTGACTTGACGCTAAAACGTTCCCAGAAAAAAAAGCGGTCCATACGCTAAACCCAAATGCTGAAGTCGATCCTAAAACGACTAAAGAGTTCATGTCCGTATCGCCATGTTTTAAAGCTTTCCAGGCTCCTGAGTAAAACTGGCTACCCGCCCAAAACTGTACTGGAATAGCTAATAAAAACATAGAAAACGGCGTCAGTAACTTAAAAAAGTTTCCAACCATCATAATTGAAGCAAAAATTAAAGCTCCAATTAACTTAACGGTCAATTCTCGTTTGGCTTCTTTTTTATCAAGGTTTCCTGAGCTATTTATATATTTTTCTTCTTCAACTAATTTAAAACCCATGGGGTTCAAAGCGTTTCGAAAAGTTTCTATTTCAGGAGTCAATATAGTTTCAACTTCAGCGCTTTCAGAAGCCAAATTAACGCGAGCCTCCAACACGCCATCCAAACTTTTTAACTTTTTTTCAACTCTAGATACGCAAGCGGCGCATGACATTCCATGCACAGAAAATTTCTTTTTTTGTTTTAAAAAGTCGTAACCCAATCCATGAATAACGTCCAAAACGCGAACTAAGACATCTTTTTTAGGACTATATCGCAGGTCTACCGCCCCTTTAGTAAAGTTCACCTTGGCATACTGAACTTCCTCTAGTTGGTAGAGTTTCTTTTCTATTCCTAAAGCGGATTCTTTATCCTTAATGCCATCAATAAGAAAAAACCGTTGGGAATTATCTTTGACTTCAGTTGAAGCGCTCATAAACTTTTAATCAAGTTTTTAATTTTTAATTACTAAATCAAGTAAAACTAAGCAAAAAGGGAGTGGTCTTATCTAAATAAGATTATTTTCCTGAAAATAAATTTTTTAAAGTAAAAAAGCCATAAAGCAGGAGAAGTATTGAAATGATTGCTGTGGAAAAGGAATTATGCGATAAGGAATCTATGAAGAGATAGCAACCAAATCCGCTAAACCCCATCCCTAGAATTAAAAAACCCAACTTTTTTGAGAAAAGAAGAAATGGGTTCTCGGCTTTTGACCGCTCTTTTCTCAATTCCCATCTCCATTTCAAGATCAGAAAAGTTTGTCGAAACCAAGAAAAAATCCCATTAGATTTAGTTAAATCTGTATTGCAATACATACACCGCGTTACGGCATTTTGATTTGGAAACCCACAATTCAAGCAAAGAGTAAAATCTTCGCGCTTATTTAATGGAACTTGTTCTTTACTTGGTTCATCCATTATATTTAGCCATTAAAAGCATATAAAAATAAAATTTTAGACAAATCAGAACAGCTTTTTCTCTAAAAGTGTCTGAAATTCAATTAGTTAAAAATGATTTTTAAGGTTTCATTGTATCTTGACCGATGACGCGCGTCAATCCAGACAAAAACTAAATTTAAATTAAAATTAAATATGTCTTAGGGAAATTCCAAAATTATTTCTCCATTTTCTTCTTTCACTGAATATTGCTCTAGTTTAAAAAATGGTTCCCCCTTACATTGCCCAGAAGAAACATCATATTTCCAACCATGCATAGGGCAGGTAACCGTAGTTCCATCAAGTTTTCCTTCTCCTAAAGATCCTCCCATATGCAGACAGGTTCCATCAACGGCAAACAGTTTTCCCTTAACATTAAAAACAGCAATGTAGTATCCAAAAGCTTCTACCCCCTTGCCAGTTCCAGGCTTTAAATCTGAAGCTTTCCCAGCATTAAACTTCCTCATACCAAACTCCTTAAAAAAAATTCAAAATTATTGCCATTTATATCCAATTTTATGTTATATCTCAATCACGGTCTCAATTTAAGTAATTTTACTGATTGCCCATATTTTTTTGGGTTTACGTAAACCATATTTAATATTGGATCTCAAAAAGAAAAATGCTTTTAAGGTTTTGTCGCTCCAAATAATTTACTTTTGTAATATTGAATCTACAAGCTTATAGCTTATTTGTACGCAATTTTGGATAAACTTTATCAATCTTAGCCTCAGTTTCGCTTAAAATCCAAGGAGCCTCAATTTCGTAAAAAAACAATATAACTTTTGCTTTTTTAATCACTTAATCAACATTAACGGTTTTGGAAAATGTTAATCATTCTTCTTCGACAACCAAAGCGCGGAGGATCTTAATATGGCTACAACGAACTCTAAAAACGATCAAATGCAAAAAACCGAGAAATTTAAGAAAACCGTTGGAAAACGTTTGAGAACCTTTAGAAAACATACTGGCTTAAATGTAGCGGGATTTGCAAAAAAAATAAGAATTGGACTGGGAACTTTATCAGAACTAGAAAATGGAATTTCCGCTCCTTCAGCGCAAACCTTAGCAAACCTTCATCTATATACGGAAATAAATATAGCTTGGCTATTAACTAATAAAGGCAATATGCTAAGAGGGTAAACAAAATAAATCTAACTCTTAGTCTTTTTATTTTAAAATTAAAGCAAGACAAAGTAGAATTACTTGAATTTGTTACTTTACCTAGATTAAAATTATTCAAAATTGAAAATCGAACTAAAGTCTTTGCGTAATTTTTCTCTCATAATATTATTTCTATTCAGCTTGTTTGGTTCCATCAAAGCGGCTCATTCTCAACCTCTGCCGCCAAAAATGGTTTTAATCCCAAGCGGAACATACGAAATGGGCGACCTTAAATCGCTTTCGGAAACGAATGTTTTTGACCTTTTAAATCCGGATCGCCACGCCTTAGGACCTGAAAATCCAGCTCACAAAGTATTTGTAGAAGCTTTTTTCATTGATATTTATGAAGTTACAAATGCAAGCTTCGCCGAGTTTATAAAAGCTAAAAATAGAAAACCTCCAACTTTTTGGAATAATACCGACTTTAACCAGCCTCAACAACCTGTAGTAGGAATTACCTGGAAAGAAGCCCAATCTTTTTGCAAATGGAAAAATAAAAGACTCCCAACTGAAGCCGAATGGGAAAAAGCCGCAAAAGGGAAAGAGATTTATGATTATCCATGGGGCAACTCACTCCCCACTGAGGAAAAGCTAAACTTTGATAGTCATACGGGTAAAACCATGCCCGTGGGTTCTTATGAAGCAGGAAAATCTAGTCTAGGAGTTTATGATCTTTCCGGAAATGTTGCAGAATGGGTTTACGATTGGCATGGTCCAGAATATTATCTTTTTTCCCCTGAAAAAAATCCTCAAGGTCCTTCCGAAGGAACATATAAGGTTATCCGAGGCGGTAACTGGCGAAACAATAAAGACGACGTAAAAGTAACCTTTCGAAACGCAACAACTCCAAAACTAAAAAGCAAAACCGTTGGCTTCCGTTGCGCAAAAAACGCTAGTTAGATAATTAAAACCTCCCTATCTTACCGCAATCAAACCCGCTATTTCATCAAGTAATAGATTCGCCAATTCTATTTTTGGCATTCGGTCTAACTGTGTTACCTGTCGATCCTTATTTATTATAGTCGCCTCGTTATAATCCGAGCCAAAGCCTATTCCAGTTTTTACGATATTGTTGGCCACGATCAAATCCATAGATTTCTTTTGAAGTTTTTCTAAAGCATTTTCAAAAATATTTTCAGACTCAGCTGCAAACCCTACCACAATTTGTCCATCTTTCCGGGCAGCAATATCGCTTAAAATATCAGGATTTTGTTTTAGTTTGAGAACATTTCCGCCATTAGAATTTTTCTTAATTTTATTTTCTTCGTAGTTTTCTGGGGAAAAATCTCCAACAGCCGCAGTCATGATCAAAGCGCTACACTCAGGAAACTTATCAATAACCAAGCGTTGCATCTCTTCTGCTTTTTCGCAATAAAGAGTTTCTATACCTAGAGGGGATTCTAAGTTTGTCGGGCCGCTAATCAGGGTAACTTGCCCACCGCGTTTAGCCGCTTCTGAAGCTATCGCATAACCCATTTTCCCTGAGGATCGGTTAGAAATAAATCGAACTGGATCAATTGCCTCTCTGGTAGGACCAGCGGTCACGACAATATTCTTCCCAGCGAAATCGTCTTTTTCATAAAATTGTTTAACGACTTCTTTTAATATCGTTTCTACCTCGGCCAACCTCCCTTTGCCCTCAGATCCGCAAGCAAGCTTCCCATGTTCCGGTTCCACGACAACAATACCGCGAGTTTTTAGTATTTTGATATTTTCAATAACCGATGCGTTTGCATACATCTTGTCGTTCATAGCGGGAGCTATCAAAACTTTCCCCGCAAATGAAACAAACAGGGTAGATAACGCATCGTCAGCTAAACCATGAGCCATTTTAGCTATGGAATTTGCGGAGGCTGGAGCCACCGCCATCAAATCGGCTTCTTCCGCAAATCGGATATGTTCCATTGCATCGTCGCCAATTTCTTCGAATACATCTTGGTAGACTGGATTCCCCGATAAGGCTCTAAAAGTTAGCGGGGTAATAAACTTTTTAGCGTTCGCGCTCATCGCAACTTTTACCGTAGCGCCTTCTTTCATCAACAAGCGTAATAAGTCCGCAGATTTATAAGCAGAAATCCCTCCAGAAACTCCTAAAACAATATTTTTTCCTTTTAAAGTTCCACTCATAAAAGTCTCTTATCTTTCAAATCTATTCTGACCACTCAAGAATTTAAACTCCTAAAACCAACCCAAAAACCAAGCAATTCAGTTGATTGACTTTTCCTCTACCTTTGCTTAGTATGATCGCTTCAATTACTAGTCGCCATACAAAAACCCCCTTTAACAACAAAGGGTTCAGTTTGCTATAGGAATAAATAGTGAAAAGAGTTCTAATTTTCGACAATAACCCCAAAGTTATTGAAAATCAATTAAAAACAATTGAAGCGATTTCCGTAGAAATGGTTAAATCTGAATTTGAGATAAAAGAAATTCATGAAAAAAAACCAGATCTTATCGTCATCAGTCAAAATATTGCCAAAAATGGTTTCGGAGAAACTTTTAATTCTATTTTTAATAGCCCTAACCCACTTCCAGTTATTTTAATTACTGACAACGGGCCAGAAAAACAAACATTTGAAGCCTGGTCCAGTCCAGCTCATATTGTAAAACTGGGAGATTGGGATCAATTAAAGCTAACCGTAAAAGAAGTTTTAGGTTTTTATTAGTTAGAAAAATGAAAAAAAGCAAAATTGAACCGCGACTGATTGCCGTAGAAGGCTCCATTGGAGCGGGAAAAACGAGCTTATCGAAATTATTAAGCGAAACTTACGGCGCTAAATTAACTCTTGAAAAGGATGAGGAAAACCCATTTATTTCAAAGTTTTACGATAATCGCGAAACTCTAGCGTTTCAAACCCAAGTTTTTTTTTTACTAAGCCGATATGCGCAATATCTTGAATTAGCTCAAACTGATTTATTCAATTCCGTCATTTTAATTGATTACTTGTTTCAAAGAGACAGAGTATTCGCGGCTTTAAACCTAAAGCCGCACGAGTTAAACCTTTACGATCAAATCTTTAATATGTTAAAAGGAAAAACTCCAAAACCTGATTTGGTAATTTTTCTGCAGGCGAGTTCTGATACTCTCATGAAAAGAGTGAAGAAAAGAGGCCGCGATTACGAAAAAACTTTAGATTTTTCCTATTTAGATTCAGTCAATAAAGCATTCAATAACTTTTTCTTTTATTATTCAGACACTCCACTTTTAGTAGTCAATACGAACGAAATAGATTTTGTTGAAAAAAAAGGCGACCTTGACCAGTTGATAAATAAAATAAATAGTCATAAAATAGGTCGCGAGTATTACAATCCGCTTGGATCCTAACAGGACCGAGACGGGAACCATTTATAACTTCTGCTTCATCCATATGCCTTGGACCTATATAGCCAAGAGCGGATCAAAGTGTATTTATAATTAGAGTTCCAGTCTCAACCGCCTGTGGGCGGTTTTTTTTTGCTTAAATTCTTTGAGCCATGGATAAAATATCAATTCCCGCAATAATCGATAGAAAAAAAACAGGTAAAAAAATCGCGGCGCTGACAACCTATGACTACACTTTTGCGCGATTGTTAGACGAAACTCCTATTGACCTTATTCTAGTTGGCGATTCGTTAGGAATGGTTTCTTTAGGATACGAAAACACCTTACCCGTAACAGTCGAAGATATTATTTATCATTTAAAAGCCGTTCGAAGAGGGCTTCAAAAACCTGTTTTGGTCGGCGATATGCCTTTCATGTCCTATCAAATCTCCAACGAATCCGCGGTAAAAAACGCAGGCCGTCTAATTCAAGAAGGCGGCGCCGAAGCTGTCAAAATAGAAGGCGGAGGAAAAATGATAGAAAGAGTTCAAGCAACCGTTGAAGTTGGTATTTCAGTCATGGGACATATTGGGCTAACTCCTCAATCCGTACACCAATTTGGAGGCTATCGCGTTCAAGGGAAAAACTTTCAAGGAGCCCGTCAAATTAAAAAAGACGCTCTAGAATTACAAAAAGCAGGCGTCTTTTCTATTGTGCTAGAAGGTATTCCCATGGAGCTTGCCGAGGAAATTACAAACGATCTTGATATCCCAACAATTGGAATTGGCGCTGGTTTGCATTGTGACGGCCAGATTTTGGTCCTTCAAGATATGTTGGGTTTAAACAAGGGCTTTCTTCCGAAATACGTCAAACAATTTGCCGAATTAGGTTCGCTTACCCAAAATGCAGTGAATGAGTACATTCAATCGGTACAGACTGCTTCTTTTCCTACAGAAGAAAATTCTTACCATTTGAAAAACAAATCGCTAAAAAAGGTAGAGAATCAAACCCAATCCTGATAGCGCTAAGGTTTAACTTTCTTATAAATAATATATTTATCCCTAATCATTTTTTGAGTTCATGGAAATAATTAGTTCAATACAAGAAATGAAAGCCCGATCCCTTGATGCATTAAAAAAAGGAATCTCAATTGGTTTTGCGCCAACCATGGGTTATCTTCACGAAGGTCACCTCAGTTTATTTAAAAAATGCCGTGCAGAAAACGATCTTGTCATTGCAAGTATCTTTGTAAACCCAATTCAATTTGGACCTCAAGAAGATCTAGTTAAATACCCAAAAGACCTTGAAGGAGATAAAAAAAAGCTCGCCTCCGAGGGAGTAGACATCCTTTTTTTACCTAGTCAAGATGATCTTTACCCCAAAGATTTTAAAACCGTAGTCAACATCGGCGAAATTTCTGAGAAGCTATGCGGCCAATCTCGACCTACGCTTTTTAAAGGCGCGGCAACAGTCGTATTAAAATTACTAAACATCGTTCAACCTCAAAAAGCCTATTTTGGCGAAAAAGACTGGCAACAACTTGAAGTTATTTCAACAATGGTAAGAGATTTGAACTTAGATATCGAAATAGTCCGAGTTCCAATAGTTCGAGAAAACGACGGCTTGGCTATGAGCTCAAGAAACTCCTATTTATCGGAACTTGAGAGAAAATCGGCCTTATCTATAAATAAAGCATTACAAAAAGCCCAGTCCCTAGTCTCTCAAGGGGAAAATGACGCCATTTTGATCAAAAAAGAAATAGAAACAATAATTTGCAGGGAACCAGTCAACAAAATTGATTATATTTCGGTCTGCGATCCTTCAACCTTTGTAGAACAAAGAACCATTGATCAAAAAACCTTAATCGCATTAGCCGTTAAAGTAGGAGCCGCCAGGCTAATTGACAATTGCATTGTGGAGAAAAATTGATGCAAGTTACACTAATGAAATCCAAGCTGCACCAAGCTACGGTGACAGAAACACTCATAGATTACGAAGGCAGTATTGCAATTGATGAGGATTTATTGGAAGCTTCGGGAATTCTTCCAAACGAGCAAGTTCACGTTTTTGATATAAACAACGGCGAACGATTCATAACCTACGCGATTATCGGAACCCGAGGTAGTAAAACAATAGCGGTAAACGGCGCTGCAGCTAGGCTCGTTCATATTAATGATCGCATCATTATAGTCGCTTATGGTATTATGGGTACCGATGAGGCAAAAATATTCCAACCTAAAGTAATTCTGTTGGATTCAGAAAATAATGTTGCTGGGTAAATAATTGGTTTTTTGAATACCCTTCACAATAATTAGTATTAATTCCAATAATGGTAATAAAGGCGCCATGGATTTATTTATTATAGTTAGTTTCGTTTTTATGGTTTGGATGTGCATGGATTGTTTATCCAGAAAAGAACATATTATTTGGATAGTCATTATGCTGTTTTTATTTCCAGTAGGCGCAGTCGCCTACTATTTTATGGTTAAAAATAAAAGCGAAGGAGGGAGGAAACTCTCCCTTGTTACAGGTCCCGCTAAGGAAGTTGAAACGGACGAAACAATTCAACTCAAAGACCTCATAGGAAAATTTCATAAAGCCTACCATTACGAAAAATTAGGCCAAACTTACCTGGATTCAAGGCAGTATGACCGCGCTTTAGAACCGTTTCAGGAAGCAATTCAACGAGACCCCGAAATGTTAGAAGCAAAATATGGTCTCGCAAAAAGCCTTCATGGTTTAGGGCGTTTTGAAGAAGCGGCTGAAATACTGGAAGCTCTTGTAAAAGAAGACAAAAAATACGACTATGGAAACGCTATTTTTGGTCTGGCCGAATGTTACAGGTTAGCGGGTATAGAGGAAAAAGCATTAGAGGCCTACAAATCGGTAATCGACTCTTATAGATTCTTTAAAGCATACTATCACTACGGTAAACTGCTAGAAAAAAAGGGTCAAAATGATGAGGCCATTAGTTGCATGAAAAGCATCATAGGCACTTCAAAAAATTTACCCGACTACAAGCTTGAAAAAGAAAGACATTGGATCGAAGAGGCTTATAAGTTTTTACGGAAAAATGGAATCGAACTAGCCTAAACTTTAAGCTCTATAAAAGTTTATCTCGGTTGTCTTACTAATTTTAAGATGGGATTTTTTTATTTAGCTTTACTAGCCTCTAAACGATGTCTCAAATATCTGAAAATTTAAAAGTAGTTCGGAAACACCTGGACCTTACCCAACTTGAATTTTCAAAAGTTCTAGAAATTGGTTTCCGTACCTACGTTCGATATGAAATGGGTGAAAGAGAAACTCCCATTCCCGTTTTAACTAAAATTTCCAAACAGAATAAAATATCGTTAGACGATTTGATCTTGTCGCCTTTGGTAATAAATGATTTTAGAGGCTTATCTCAGGAAAGTCCTTCCAAGAAAAATGGAAAAAATCAAACGTCCTCCTCAATTGAAAATGAAACGCTGATCATCTCGAAAAAAGAAGAAAAAAATCTTTTAAATCTATTTCGAGGTATGAACCTGCAAACACGAAAAAAATGTCTAGTAGAAATGGAGTGGTTAATGAAAGAAGGTACGACTGCTTCAGAAAACAAAAACATCAAAAAAGTAGCAAAACTCCAAAAATCCTCCGATATACCTAAACGCGTGGGCGAAAAAAGTTAGTTTCAAATCGCCTTACTTCTGCAGCGCCCTTCCCCGCAACAACCTATTTCCTCAAAAACTTTTTTAGTATCCCATCCATCTCTATTAACAAAGAAATGGGTCGACCATGGGGACACGTATAAGGCATCTCGGTTTGCTCCAAATCATAAAGTAATTTACGAATCTGATCCATATCCAAAGCATGATTGATTTTGATTGCGTTGCGACAAGACATCATCACAACTAAATCTTCATACTTTTCTTTTACCGCGTCCACTTTTCCCTGGATTTGAAGTTCGTTCACAATGTCCCGAACCAACTCCTCTCCATCTTCTTTCTTTAAAATCGTGGGAACAGACCTCAGCAAAAAACCATTGGTTCCAAAAGGCTCCAATTCCAACCCCAACTCTAGTAACATTTCTAAATGCGGCAATAATGTCTCGGCTTCTTCAGGTAAAACCTCAATAGACTTTGGAAACAACAGCTTCTGTACTTCGATCGCTCTCTTTTTAGCGGAATCTCGAAACCGTTCGTATAAAATCCTCTCGTGCGCAATATGTTGATCGACAACGAGAATACCCCGCGGACCCTGCATAATAATAAAAGACTGATTCAATTGCCCCAGAGGTTCAAACTCGGAATACATTAAACGAGAAACGGGCAACAATTTTCCGTCAAAAATCGCAGTTTGGCCTAAGCAAGACTGAGCGCTCGCAGACCCCGAGCTTCCAGCCAGTTTTGGCTGATCGTTGGAATAAAATATATCTAAATTTTTTTGAGGCGCTTTAACAGGGTCGTTACCAGGCCAAAAAGGCTCAGCCGGACCGAAGTGAGAATGTCCCTGAAAGGACGGTCTTTCAAGATGTTTATTGGTCTCGTTTAATGGCGGGGAATCGCCTGAAAGGTTTTCGTTCGTTTCAGGTGATTTTATCGCTGGTTCGTTTTGCGCAATCGCCTGACGTATCGCCTCGCTAACAAACCGATGAACGTCTTGCTGATAGGCAAACCTAACTTCGGCCTTTGCCGGATGCACATTGACGTCGACCAAACGCGGGTCCATTGTAAAGTACAAAAAAATAACAGGGTACTGTCCCTTAGGCAATAAATGACTATACCCCTGCTGAATAGCGTGCAAAATGACTTTGTCTTTTATAAAACGATTATTTACGAAGAAATATTGCGACGATGGCGTTCCCCGCGTAAACACAGGGTTAGATACATATCCCTCCAAGCGATAACTGTTATCGGAACTTTCGACAGGAACCAATTCCTTAGTCAAATCCGCCCCCATAATTTCGGCAATCCTATATAAAAATTGTTCCGATTTCCGAACATTGATCAATTTCCTGCCGTTATGAGTTAAATTGAAATCAATTTCAGGATGCGCCAGGGCTTGTTGCGTGGTCGCTTGCACAATGTGCGACGCTTCGGTCGAATCTCTTTTCAAAAATTTTCTTCGAGCGGGAGTGTTATAAAAAAGTTCTCGTATTTCAAAAGTAGTTCCTTTAGGGCGCGCAGTTTCTCGTGCGGAAACGGTCTTCCCTCCCTCGACTTCAATTTCATAGCCGGAGGTATTTTCATCGTGCGAAGTCGTCAATAACACTTTAGAAACCGAAGCGATACTCGGCAATGCCTCGCCTCGGAATCCCAGAGTTTGAATCGCTTCCAAATCCGGCAAATCGTAAAGTTTGCTGGTAGCATGCCGTTGAAAAGCCATTTTGGCGTCTTCAACCGTCATTCCGCAGCCATTATCGGATATTTTTATACGTTCTTTACCAGCGGCTTCAATTTCTATGGTGATTTCAGTCGCTCCCGCGTCGATAGAGTTTTCCAATAATTCTTTTACAACCGAAGCCGGCCTTTCAATAACTTCGCCAGCGGCAATCTTATTGGCCATTTCGTCGGATAAAACTTGGATGCGATTTTCTTTTTCCATGAGGTAAGATAAAGGGGAAATCTAATGATTCAAAATTGCCAAGAGGCTAGACTTACAATTTAAGGCCAAGCGATGGCAAACCAGTTTAAATATCTATATGAACTAAAAAAATAAAACGATACGGTTTATTTTTCCAGAATTATATCAGGATAATGTTACGATTGGCATGACGCATTTAAATAGACTATGGAAAAATACTTCGACCGCAATATAAAAATCGTCCAATCCCGTTTCCCGGAAGTCCAAGGCATTGAAAACAAGATTTCCGACACCGTCGTCATAGAGGAAACCCGATCCGGCGACCAAACGCTTAAGTTTAACAACCTGTTAATCCATAGCGGATACGATCCCAAAAAAGAAGCAGAAAAATTCGCCTCAAAAATCCAAGAAGGAAATAAGGTTTTTTTATATGGGTTCGGGCTGGGATATCACATCAAATCCATTTTGGAAATTTTGGGCCCAAATGGATCTCTACTTGTCGTCGATTTAAATTCAGAAATACTATCCGCCTCCTTTTCCGTAATAGATCACGCAGAAATATTAGAAGACCCCCGGTTCTTTTTGATTTCTAACCCCGATCAACAAATCGCGGCGAAAGAAATATCCAAACAAATGTCGCGGTTAGGCGTATCGGCAGACGCAGAGAACACGGATATTTTAGTTCATAAGTCATCCTTCAATTGTTTACCTAAAGAATTTGAAAAAATAACCAACGCGCTCGAAATATTATTAATGGAACGCCGAGTGCCGCTCATATTTGGCAACCTGGAAAACCAAAACTACGCGCTCAATAAAGAAATCATAATTAAAAGCGAGGGTATCCGTTCTTTAAAAGAAACCCACAAGAACAAACCCGCCATCCTGGTAAGCGCCGGACCTTCTTTAGACAACGCCCTGCCCTATTTAAAATCTTTAAATAACTCGGCGATAATAGCCTGTGTAGACACCGCTTTCCCCATATTAGGAAAAACGCAAGTTCCGATAGATTATGTTTTTTCATTAGATCCACAACAGGACAGCTTCGAATTTTTTATCGATCAATTAGACGCATCGATAGACCTGGTTTACCTGGCCACTGCAAACGCGCGTATCCTGGCAAATTATAAGGGCCGCAAAATCGTCGCCTTCAAAAGCGGAACGTTTCAAGAAGAAGATAAAAACCTAACCGAAGAAAAAGGAACCACGGTCGCAGGCGGCTCCGTCTCGTGCTTTGGTCTCGATTGCCTCATCCAAATGGGATGCAACCCCATTTTTCTAATCGGGCAAGACTGCGCATTTACGGGCAATAGAACCTACGCGCGAAAATCCATTCAAGAAGACAAATTGATCATGCTGGTTAAAACGGAAACAACCGTCGCATCCGAACACCTCAACAAATCCAAACTCCATAAAAGAATCTCAATTGCAAACGACCAAGGGTGCGATATTCTATCTAATCAATTGTTATATAATTATTTAAGAAACCTTGAAGAACTAGCGGCAGAACGACCAGAAACAAAAATTTACAATTTATGGAGCCACGGCGCGCAAATCAAACAAACAAGCTCAGTCGGTTCCTATAGCGAATTGTTTAATATCATCGGCGGGTTGGCTAAATAATGAAGCGGCTTGAAGCGAATAATAAGCGATATGTGATAATTGAAAAAGGAAATAGAGCTACAAAGTTCCCCCCGCGCGTCATTCCGACCGAAGTGGAGGAATCTCGTTTTTTATACCGGTTATAACTCTTAGGAGGCACTCGAAGTAAACTGCGACGACCTTTCAGCCTTTTTCTGTGTATTTCTGTGCATTCTGTGGCCAATAATTTGCGAGGAATCTCGGCTTTCTAAGTAACTCTGTTTCAAGGAAAATGATTTATAATGGAAACACGAAACTAAAGCCGGCTTTGCTCAACACCATCCCCCCCGCGTGTCATCCAGAAGCGATACGCAGTATCGGTGAAGGATCTCGGTTTTTATACCGGCTTTTTTCTAAGGTTAAGAACCACAAAAAAACTTTATGAATAAAAACCAACTTCAAAACATTATATTCACAGCGCTAGGAATCGCGCTACTCATTGGAGCGGGATATCAATTCGCAAAAAACCGAAACAATTCCCAAACCAATCCAACTCCTTCTAATATCACAGAAACCAAAAACCAAGATCTGCAATCAGAAGGTTCCGAGGGTATGGAAGGATCTCATAACGACGGACCCGATGCAGACAAACACGACCACGAAGAAAACATCGATCACTCCGACCCCAAAAATCAACGCCGCATGGGAATCCATCATTACAACGAAGGCAATAAACTATTAGCGACTAAGAAGTGGAAAGAAGCCATAGGTAATTATCAAATGGCTTTAAAACACGACGAAAAATTATTTGAAGTCTATATAAACCTCAGCGTGGCGCAACTGAGAACGAAGGAGTATGACCAAGCCTACCTCACTTTGCAAAAACTTAGAAGCTTCCAACCGCAAAACCCATCGCTTTATTATAATTTGGCTTGCTACTATTCACTGACTAAGCAATTAGAGTTTGGAAGAGTCGCTATTCAAAAAGCGACACAGATGGGTTTTAGAAATTTTAAAACGCTAAAAACCGATCCCGATCTTGAAAATTTAAAAAACGATCCCGCCTACAACCAATGGCTCGCTACTTTGTGAATTTTAATTATAGATATTTTCCTATTGATAGTTTCACAAATCATCATTCAATACTTTTATTCTTAAAAATGGTTGGAAGAATATCTAAATTATAACGTTTTCCTTAATGACACGGCTTATTAAGCCGCCAGCCCATCAGGTTTTGGATTCCACATGATCGGCGTATAAATCAAAATATAAAGCGCAAAGCTAAGCGCCCAAAGCGCAGCGGAACCTATAAGCCACTCAACCGTATAGTCAGGAACCATCGACACACCGAATATCCGCATAATAGCGGCACACTGCAACAGAGAAAAACTTAATACCGTCGGTTTTGTTGAATTTAGTTTGCGTTTGGTATGGGTCAGCGCCAAACGGCACATCATCCCGAGCGTCATGGAACCAATAGCTCCAGCTGTAAAGGCATGGAGAGCAATTACGAAGGGAATAAAATCCAACGCCGAGATCCCCACTAAAAGCAACCCCACAACCACCCAACCATAACCGACATGAAGAATCCAAACCATCGGATCGCCCAATATTCTGCGCGTATGATAACGCCGCAGACGTAGCGCATGAATGATAGCGGATAAAAAAGCGGTACCGGCAAGAACAGCTCCTTCCTGACCTATAAATACCAGCGCCAGAATAATCAAAGCAAGCGATATAAACACCATAACATCCAGCTTCTCCTGCGGCGTTTGCTTAGCCTCTTCTCCGCGCTCATGTATTGCCACAACCGTGAAGGCCGGAATAATTCGTCCGCCAACCAGAGAAATCATGGTGACAATAATCATCACAGCAACATAAAGCAATATACTATCTTGCGTGATTAAGAAAGTCATATCGCATGCCAGCAAAATACTCAGCAAAACCAGAAACACGAAATTGCGATTATTCCATTTTTTTAAAAGTGGGATACACAGGCTGAGCGCCAGCGCCAGGATAAACGCTCCCTCGACAACGATAATGGCAATCTCCGGCAAACCTAGATCAAAATTCATAACCACCCGCCCGACAAGCCAGAGTGCGCACAACCCCGCCAGATGAATCTGCCGCGCCGGCTCTCTACCTGTCCAGTTCGCCACAGCCGTAAGCAAAAACCCCGCAACAATTGCCATGGTGAAACCATAGATCATTTCATGCCCATGCCAGGAAATAAAATTAATCATGAAGGAAGGCGGCAAGACATACCCGGCAAAAAACCCGCCCCATATCAGCAAAATGACAATGCTATATAACGCGCCTAAAAGGAAGAAAGGGCGAAATCCGCGCCCCAGAAAGGGATGATTCAATACGCCTGTAGATGGTTCTGGCATGCGGACTCTCCTGCGGTTTGTAATAAGCATCAAAACAGGCTACCGTCACTTCGGCAAAGAGCCTGCCTGCAGGCGTTATCATACACGCACCTTCCATCTTGACCAAATGATCGCGCTCTCAACTTCGCCACAGTCCCAAAAATTCCTTTTGTAATATACACATATTTCCTGTATTTTATGTGTATAAAATCAAGGGAGTAAAGACCATGTTAAGAACAAATATCGAAATCGACGAAAAGTTGGTTGCCGAAGGGTTAAAACTCACCCGCCTGAAGACCAAAAAGGATCTCGTAAATTACGCACTCAAGGAACTCGTGCATAAAAAAAAGAGAAAAAAACTCCTTGAAATGGAAGGCAAAGTGGAATGGACAGGAAACCTTTCTGAAATGAGAAAAACCAGAACATGATCATTGTGGACACCAGTGTCTGGATAGATTTCTTCAGAGGAAAAAACTCTGTTCAACAAAAGACCCTGTGCCGGTTGATAGAGGAAGAGGAGGAACTTGCCCTTACTGAGATTATTTGCACGGAAATCCTTCAAGGAATCAAGCAAGACAAAGACTACAAGAAGGTTAAAGCGTTCCTCCTGGACTTTCCCATCTACCAACCAAAGGGCACTGAAACTTACCTGAATGCGGCTCAGATTTTCAGAGATTGCAGGAAAAAAGGTAAAACCATCAGGAAAACCATCGATTGTATTATTTCCGCGATATGCATTGAAAACGATCAAGCTATTCTACACAACGACAGCGATTTTGACTTTATTGAAACCTGCACCGCGTTAAAGTGTTTCAAAACATAAACTCTACCCAAGGGTCATTTCGAGCGCCTGACTCGTTTCACGCGTTGATTTAAAAAGGAACTAGAGTTGCAAAGTCCCCACCGCATGTCATCTAGGTCCTTCGACTTTACTCAGGATAAACTCCGCCGAAAGATCTCGCCTCGATTCAATAGTCATTCCGAGCGCCCGACCCAGACCCTGGGTCTGTGTTGATTGAATAAGAAACTGGTAATGCTTTATCCTAGATTTGGATTTCGACAGTTATGATCGACCAAGCACTGGCGTTTTAATACCCGTTTTCGAGCG
>Ga0209992_10000147_pt1 | contig 98651 bp, 82 predicted proteins | sample 2SBtaG_2_FD_182564 | JGI IMG/M metagenome (GOLD analysis project Ga0209992, IMG submission 182564) | Deep subsurface microbial communities from Kolumbo volcano to uncover new lineages of life (NeLLi) - 2SBTROV12_ACTIVE470 metaG (SPAdes)... | ecosystem: Environmental > Aquatic > Marine >... | reverse complement strand
GGTAGAGGGCGTTGGTGGCCCGCAAGTCCCCGGTCACCGACCGCAGGCAGTCGAGTCCAGCGAGGGTCTCCCCCGGTTCCAGAGTGTCGAAGGTCAGCGAGCCCTCGACCCGATCGATGCGGCTGCCGAAGTCGCGAATGGCCGCGGCGTCCTCGAGCACGATCGAACCCACGTGAGTGGTGTGGCCCGAGCAGTCCAAGGGCCCGGTGTCGGGCTGGCCCGTGTCCGAAGGCGGCGGCGTGCTGTCCGTCGGTTCAGCCGTGTCGTGGGACGTCCCGGTCCACGACGTGCTGGGCGACGTGGCCCCAACCGTGTCTTCCGGAGACGAGCACCCCAGGAGGGACGCCAGGATCAAGGCGGCAAGCGTGGTCATCCCGGACCACCCGGGCAAGTCCCGTGCCAGCGCCCCTGCGCCGATTCTCCGTCAGGGCCCATTGTCCATCACCGTGACCTCGCCCCCGATCTGGTCCGCACCGATGGCGTCCAGGAGGGCGTCGACGGCTTCCGGCGTCAGGCGGGGGTTGTTGGTGATGAACACGTCGCCGTGGACTCGCGTGATCCCGTGTAGCGCCTCGACGCTGTACAGCTCGCGGTTTTGCGAGATCCTCAGAGTACCGACCTCGCGCACTCCCTGGAGACCCTCCAGCGTCTGCAGACCGATATTAGACCTGATGCGAAGGGTCTCTGTGATGTGCTCCAGCTGCCCGAGACCGGTCATGTCGACCAGGCTGCGCAGCTTCTGGATGTCCAGAGTGTCCACCTGGACCAGCTCCCAGGGCGGCAGCGTCGCCAGAGGCAGCTCCTGCAGGTCTACCGTGCCCATGGTCGGAGGCAGGGTCAGGGCCGACAGGTCGGTCAGTGCCTCCATCTGCCACAGCAACAGGTCTGGGTGTGACTCTGTGTCGGCGAAGCGCAACCCCTCCAGCCCGGACAAGGACGTCAGCCCCGGCAGGCGGTGCAAGGTCAGGTCATCGATCTGGAGCAACCCGGCCAGCGCGTCGAGGCTCGTCAACTCGTCCAGGTCAGACAGGCTCAACTGGCTGGCGACGCTCAGCCCCTGGAGCCCGTCCAGGCTCTCGACTGGGAGTCGGTCCAGGGTCACGACGAGGCCCTCCTCGAAGGCCACGTCGGCCATACCGGTGAGCTCGACCAGCGGGGTGTCCACGAGGTGGAGCTGACTGCGAATCTCGGTGACCCCCCAGTCGGCCAGCGTGGTCAGCGAGCTCAGTTCGTTGATCCAGAGTCTGGACAGGGTCCCCTGGAGCGCCGCCAGACTGTCCAGCCAGGGGAGGTCATGGAGGTGCACGTCCGGCTCCGCACCCGGGCCCAGCGACAGGGTCTGGATGCTCAGGTTCGACAGGGTCAAGGACACGAACCCGCTGACCCCGGGCAGGGAGAAGTCCCACATGTCGAAGCCGTGGGACCAGGAGATCTCGCCGACCTGTTCCAGCGAGTCCAGTGACCCCAGCCCGGTGAGGAAGACGGCGTCGGCGGCCAGCAAGGTCTCGGTCACCGACCGCAAGCAGTCGAGCCCCTCGAGGGTGTCCCCGGGCTCCATGGTGCCAAAGGACAGCGAGCCCTCGACCCGATCGAAGCGGCTGCCGAAGTCGCGAATGGCGGCGGGGTCTTCGAGCAGGACCGAGCCCAGGTGGGTCGTGCGGCCGGAGCAGGCCGACTCGGCCCCCGAAGGCGCAGCGGTGTCCGAGGGCTCGGCGGTCTCGGAGACCGTGGCCCGGCCCGCGTCATCCGGCGACGGACAGCCCAGAAGCGACGGAATCAGCAAGGCGGCAAGCGGTGTCATCTCGGCCCCTCATCGCAAGTCCCGTGCCAACGCGGGAGGGGCCAGGAGGGCCCACGCACCGGTCGGGGTCCCGTCCACGGGAGACGACCTTGGGTCGCGCCCAGACGCGCCACCGCGGTAGAAGATCCGGGTGAACCCGTCCGACCAGCGTCTGATCGTGCTGCTGGACCGGGTGTCGGCCGCGGAAGCCGCCCTCCTGGATCCGCTGTACGACCGCCACGGCATCATCCGGGGTGGCAGCGTCGAGACCCTGGTGCGGGCCATCCGGCTCGACGGCTCCAACACCCTGGCGTCGACCCTCCGTGGTGGCGTCGGGGTCGGGTACGACGCCGTCGTGCAGGGCGTCGCGCGGCGCCTGAAGCTCGACGTCAGCGGGAGCCCCACCGAAGTCCAGCTTGAACGGGCCGTGCTGGACGCGGTGCTGGGGCGGATCTTCGACCAGGGCACACCCGCTTGGCAGGCCGAGGTGCTCGGCGGCGTGCAGACCACCAGCCTGGCGGAGCCCCTGCGCACGGGCCGCTGGGTGCCCGGCTCCCTCCAGGTCATGGTCCGCGACGTGGGCTCCGACGAGGTCGCCTACGTGGTCGGGCAGATCGTGGCCCGGGCGGTGGGCTACGGCGCCGCACGAGAAGCCGCAAAGCGGCTGGCCGGCACCGCCGGTCTGGCCGTGCCGCTGGTCAACGTGGCCATGATCGGCTGGACGGTGTGGGATCTCGCAGGCCCGGCCTTTCGCAAGACCATGCCCACTGTGGTCGAAGTCGCCTTGCTGCGGCTGCGCTTCGGCGCGGAACGAGTGGCGGGACCCCCGAGTTAGCCAAGCCGGATGCTCGCCTCCCTGCTGATCGCCGCCGCGCTGGCCCAAGACGCCCTGAAGCTCGAGGCCGTGCGGCACGCCCAGGTCGGCCTGGGTGCGCCGTCGCTCACCTTCGTGCCCGGCGTGGCAGGCCGCCTGGACGCGCGACTCCGCTGCGGCAGTCGCGCGTTCTCCTGGGCCGGCACCATTCGCCCGGGACAGCCTCGGACCTTGACCCTGTCCGGCCTGGGACAGGGCAGTCACACCTGTCAGGGCTCGGTGACCCTGGAGGCCGACGACGGCACCACCGGCGAGCTGCCCCTGTCCTTGGACGTGTGGATGCACCCGCCCCTCAAGCTGTCCGTGGACAAGCAGGCTCTGGACCTCGCCGGTCACACCTTGGCCCTGACCGGCTCCCGCCCCATCGGCCGCGTCGAGATCGAGGTGCTCGGCGAGGGCGGTCACCGCATCGGCAGCGGCGCCGTGGCCGGCCTGGCCCCGGAGAGCCCGGTCCAGGTCCAGTGGCAGCAGTCCCCGGGCGAGGCTCTGAAGATCCAGATCACGGCTTGGGACGCCCACGACCTGCCGGGCCGTCTGGAGCTCAGTCCTTGGTCCTACACAATCCCCCACGAGGACGTCGTCTTCGAGAGCGGCCAGGCCGAGGTCCTCCCGAGCGAGCTGCCCAAGCTGGAGCAGGCCTGGTCCGAGCTCGAGACCGTGCGCGCCCGCTACGGCGACGTGATCGAGGTCCGGCTCTTCGTGGCCGGCTACACCGACACGGTCGGCGATGCCGCGTCCAACCGCGGCCTCAGCACCCGCCGCGCCCGCGCCATCGCCGCCTGGTTCCGCGAGCGGGGCTTCGACGGGCCGATCCACTACCAGGGCTTCGGGGAGAGCGTGCTGGCCGTGCCGACGGCGGATGGCACGGACGAAGCCGCCAATCGCCGTGCGCTCTACCTGCTGGCAGCCGAGGAGCCCGGGGTCGGCCCGGAACTCCCTCGCGCCGACTGGCAACAGCTGTAGACTGACCCCGATGCGGATCGTCGATCACCAATGGACCGGGCTCCCCTGAGAGCGGGGCGCCCGACCCGCAACCGCTACTGCGCGGCGGGCACCGACGAGCACTGGGTCCACGAGGCCTCGCCCGCGGCGAGTGCGGCGGCGTAGGGCTCGGGCGGCGCTTCGGGGGAGGCCCAGAAGGTCTCGAGGGACGTGCGGGCCGAGATGGTCGCGTCCCACGCGGCCTTGGGCTCACCCAGGGAAGCGTCCTTGGCGGCCTGGAGAGCGTCGGCCAGCTTGTCGTAGCGAGCGACCTTGGCGGCGGCGGCACCGGCGGCGCCGGACTTGGCGCTGGCGTCGGCACGGGTGGCGCTGCGCACCGCGCCGCCGCCACGGCCCATGGGGGCGTAGCGGGCTGCGCTCGCGCCGCTGGCGGCCTTCTTGGCCGTGGCCTGGGCCGCCGCGTGGGCTTCCTTGTCGGCCTGGGCCTCGGGCCCGTCCTTGAAGGCCATGGCAGCCGTGTGTGCCGCCCCCCACGCCGCCGACGCCGCGGTCTTGGAGTCGTTGCAGAGCTGGACCGGGTCGGGCTCGGCCTCGCCGCAGGCGATCAGGAGGGGCAGGGACAGGATCAGGCCGTGACGCATGGAGACTCCAGGGTGGAAGTCCCTTTCCTTACCGCTTGAGCAGGCACCGTCCAGACCCTCTCCCGAGATGACACCCGGGCGAAACCGATCCATGATGGATCAGCCAAGTGATCCATCATGGATCACCCAGGCCTCCTGCTCGACCCAATTCCAGGTACTTGGACGTGGCACGACCCTTGCGATTGATGTGGAGCGACCAGTCCTGGTCCTTGCTCGATCCAAGAGGTCACCATGAGAGTCCGCTTCTGGGGTGTGCGCGGCAGCATCGCCGTCAGCGATCCCCGCTTCATCCGCACTGGTGGCAACACCGCCTGTGTCGAGATCCAGGCCGCCGGCGAGCGGCTGATCCTCGATGGCGGCACAGGGCTCTCGGCCCTGGGCCAGTCCGTTGGCCACCGGCCCCTCGATGCGACGCTGCTCTTCACCCACGTGCACTGGGACCACATCCAGGGCGTGCCGTTCTTCGGCCCGGCCTTTCACCCCCAGTCCCGGCTGACCCTGGGGGGTGCGACCACGGCGGCGGGCACGCTCGAGGACGCGCTGCGGGCCCAGATGTGCCCCCCTCAGTTCCCGATCACGCTCGAAGCGCTGAACGCTCAGCTGGACTTCCTGGCGCTGGAACCCGGCGTGCCTTTTCGGCGGGGTCCCTTCCTCATCCTGCCCGAGGTGGGCCACCATCCCGATGGGGTGTTGAGCTACCGGGTCGAGGCCGAAGGCCGATCGGTGGTCTTCGCCACCGACGTGGAGCACGCCGGTGCCCCCGCGGACACCATGCTCACCCTGGCCGCGGGCGCCGACTTGCTGATCCACGACGCCCAGTTCACCTGTGCGGAGTACGCCGGTGAGCACGGCCCGAGCCGAGAGGGTTGGGGCCACGCCACGTGGCGCGAGGCGGTCCAGGTGGCCCAGGAGGCCGGAGCCCGGCGCCTGGCGTTGTTCCACCACGACCCCACCCGGGACGACGACGCCCTGGCCGTGGTCGAGCACCAGGCGCAGCGGGAGTTCAGCGCCAGCTTTGCCGCCCGCGAAGGAGCCTGGATCACCCTGTGAGCGCCGCGCTCCACACCCGGCCTTCGGCCCGCTCCGTCCGCCACCTCCTCGGCCTCGCAGGACCGACCGTGGCCGCTGAGGCCCTCCAGAGCCTGCTGGAGCGGGTCCGGGGTCGCGAGCTCGACCTGGATGCGGTCTTGGGGCTGGTCATCGACACCGTGTGCCGGGAGCTCGGCGCGGACCGCGGCACCCTGTACCTGGTGGACCACGCCAACCAGCAGCTCGTCAGTCGGGCCGCCCACCTGCCCGAGATCGCCGAGATCCGCCTGGACCTGGGGGAAGGCCTGGCCGGCTGGGTCGCGCGGCACCGCTCGCCCGTGGTCCTGCCGGACGCCAGCCAGGACCCACGCCACGCGGGGCAATTCGACGCCAGCACGGGCTACCAGACCGCGTCCATGATGGCCGTGCCGGTGCTGGGGCCGGACCAGGAGCTGCTGGCGGTGCTCCAGGTCCTGAACCAGCGCGACGGCGTGTTCGGTCGCCAGGACCTGGGGCGGGCCGAGCGCATGGCCCAGGGGGTCGCCGCGCTGCTGGACACCACCAGCCTGGGGAGCCAGCTGCGCCCGGACAACCGCCAGCGACTGAGCTGGCGCTACAACAACATCATCGGGGACTCGGCTTCGATGCAGGGGGTCTACGGGCGCGTGGGGCGGGCGGCGCGGACCGCCGCCACCGTGCTCATCCGAGGGGAGAGCGGGACCGGCAAGGAGCTCATCGCCCGAGCGATCCACTTCAACTCCCCTCGCTCGGACGGCCCCTTCGTCAAGGTGGACTGCGCCGCATTGCCCGAGCACCTGGTCGAGAACGAGCTCTTCGGTCACGTGGCCGGGGCGTACACCAGCGCTGCCCAGCAGGCCCGCGGCAAGGTCATCGAGGCCGAAGGCGGCACGCTCTTCCTGGACGAGGTGGGGGAGCTCCCGGCCGCCGTACAGGCCAAGATCCTGCGGTTGGTCCAGGACCGGACCTACTTTCCGGTGGGTGCCAGCACGCCATCCCAGGCCGACGTTCGCTTCGTGTGCGCAACGCACCGGGACCTGGAGCTCGAGGTCGAGCACAAGCGCTTCCGCCAGGACCTCTACTACCGGCTTCGGGTCGTCGAGATCGCGCTCCCCCCGCTCCGGGACCGGGGGCACGCCGATCTGGAGCGGCTGATCGATCACTTCCTGGACCGGTTCCGTCGGGAGCACGCACGGCCCGGCCTGGTCCTCTCCGCCGCCGCCGCCACCACGCTGCACGCCCACAGCTGGCCGGGCAATGTGCGAGAGCTCGAGAACTGCCTGGAGTCCGCCGTCGTCCTGGCCCCGTCGGACCGCATCACCCCGGACCTGTTGCCTCTGCGAAGTCCGACCACCCAGGCCCGGGGCCCAGACACCTTCTCGTCGGGCCTCAAGACCCTGGCCGAGGTCGAGCTGGCCTACATCCGCCACGTCCTGCAGCTCTGCGGTGGCAACCGCACCAAGGCGGCCCGGATGCTGGACATCGGGCGAAACACGCTGATCCGCAAGCTCAAGGACAGCTGATCAGCCGAGCACGCCCCGCTCCCAGAACGTCATGACGCCGTGTCGCTCGAAGCCCTGCCGCGACACGATCGGCGCCGAAGTGCCCACCCGGGCATAGAGCCCGATGCGGGCCAGCCCCAGGGTGCGGGCCATGGCGATCCGGGCGCTGACCAGGGCCGTATAGGCGCCACGCCCCCGCCCCGAAGGCACGGTGCCACCGCCCCAGCACATGCCGAAGCCCAGGTCGTCGAAGGCGGTCATCGCACTCGACGCCAAGGGCTCCCCCGTGCTGCGGTCGTAGGCCACGAAGCGCTGCACCCGGTTGCCCGGCACGGCTCGGGCCAGCTCGAGCGCCGTCTCCCCGGGATCTCGGTCCAAGGGTCGACCAAAGGCCAGGCCGTGGGCGTGGTCCCAGTCCGCGAGGCCTTGGCGATCCCGCACCGGCCGCACCACCAGGTCGTCGGGGGGCGTGCGGGCGTGGTCGTCGACGGCGATGGACATGCCGTGGTGGCGGTCGCCGGCGGCGTAGCCCGCAGCGGTCAAGGCCCGCTCCAGCGCGGTGGACTGGCACTGGGGATTGACCTGGACCTTGGACAGGACCCCCGCATGGGCGGCCGACAACTCCGCGACGAGCCCGGGCAGGTCGCTCTGGGCGCCCCGGATGCGCAAGCAGCTGTTCAGGTAGCCGACAGGCCGATCGCAGCAGACGTAGAGCAGCTCCGGCCGATCGACGACCCTGGCGTCCGGCGGCACCCAGAACAGGTCCCACTGGGTCCGCTCCAGGACCTGGTCCGGGCTCATGGCTACCCGTCCTCGGGGACGGCTTCCAGCAAGCGCCACGCGACCATGTCGCGGAACCAACCCGTCAGCTGGGACGCGAGCCACTCCGGGTCGACGCCACCGGCCACCACCTGTTGCAGGACCTCGCCCAGTCCGCGCCCCGCGCCAAAGGCCGACAGCAGCTCGAACCAAGGCCCCGGCAGCACCCGGTGGCGCATTCGCCGCTCCCGTCGGTAGAGCACAAGGGGAAAGTCCCCCGCCTGGAGGGGGCTCGGCTCGACGTCCCCCGCAGCCTGGGCGCGCCACCGGTGCACGTCTCGGGTCAGACGGCGCAGCGAGACGTGGGGCTGCAGCCGCAGGCGCGGCGCGGCAGACAGCAGCGCCGGGTCGACGTCGTGCCCTTCGCCCGCCGTGAAGCCCCGGTTCACCGCCACGTCGACCCACGCCAGCTCGACCTGCTCGACCGGCGCGTCCTGGGACGCGAGCCACCCCGGCAGCTGAACAGCCAGGTGGGCCAGGGTCCAGCTCTGGGGGGGGCAGGCATCGAGATAGGCCCACAAGACATCGCTCGCCCGGTCCCCCAGCAGCGCCACCAGGCCAGGGATCTCCCCCACGAGCGTGTTCCACATGCGCAGCCGGTACTGCTGGCGGTACACCGCGATCTGCTGCTCGCCACTGAGCACGGGGCCCCCGGTGAACCAAGCGCCCTCCAGCGGCGCCTGGCCGCGGATCATGGCGACCATGTGGTCTTGCCAGTCCGCTGGAAGCACGGGCTCAGACACCGGCGAGGGCCCGGTCGCGCAAGGTCCTGGCGGCTGCGGCCTCGGCCTGGAGCCGGGGGAATTCCGGGATCTGATCGTCCCACTCGATCAGCGTGCTGACGCTACCCAGGCGCCGGATCGTGTGGGCATAGAGCGCCCAGACCTCGTCGCAGACCGGGCCGTCGTGGGTGTCGATGCGGTAGCCCTCGCGGATGCTGTGGCCGGCCAGGTGGAGCTGCACGACCCGGTCGACGGGCACGTGGTCCAGAAACTCCGTGGGCGCGAAGCCGTGGTTCACGCTGGACACGAAGACATTGTTCACGTCGAGCAACAGGGCACAGTCCGCCGCTTCAGCCACCGACGCCAGGAAGTCCCACTCCGCCATCACCGAGTCCCGGTAGCCCAGGTACGACGACACATTCTCCAGGGCAAAGGGTCGCCCCAGCCGTTGTTGGACCTGGTCGATGCGGGCGACCACGTGGTCCCTCACGGCCGGGGTGTAGGGCACCGGCAACAGGTCGTGGACCCGGGTGTGAGCCGTGCCGGTCCAGCACAGGTGGTCCGAGATCCAGGGCGGATCCAGATCGGCGACGAGGGCCGCCAGTCCATCCAGGTGCTCCGGATCGAGGGGGCCAGCCAGGTTCATGGACACGCCGTGGGGCACCACCGGGTAGTGGGCCCGCAGACGGTCGAGGAAGTAGCGCGGCGACCCCCCGGCCACGCGGCCCCCCGCGATCATGAAGTTCTCGCTGATGACCTCGAACCAGTCCATCGGCGGGTGGTCATCGACCACGTGCCCGTAGTGGGGCACGCGAAACCCGACCCCGATGCCGAGGTCGGGCACGCCAAACTTCGAGACGGTGTCGGGCATCACGACTGGCGTAATGGCTCCGACACCGCGGCGGGGTCAGCCCTCGCTGGACTCGCCCTCGTCCGGGGCGGCGGCGGGCTCTTCGGCGCCTTCGGCCTCGTGGCCAGGACAGGTGGTCTTGTCGGCCATGGTGCAGCAGCCACCCATGCCCTTGCACTCGTTCTGGCCGGCACAGGAGTTGGCGCCTTCGACGCCACAGCCGCCCATGCCCTTGCACTCGTTCATGCCCTTGCAGGCGTGACCGGCGGCCTCTGCGGCCTGGTCGCCTTCCGCGGACGCTTCGGTGGCCTCTTCGGCAGGCGCGGCCTCTTCGGCGGGCGCGGCTTCCTCGGCGGCCGGCGCCGGCTCGGCAGCGGGCTCGGGGCTCTCGTCGGCCTTGCCGCTGCAAGCGGCCAGCATGACGGATCCGGCCAGCAGCCCGGCCATGGCATTTGAGATCAGCAGGTTGTGCAGGTTCTTCGACATGATCATCTCCTCGGGGGCACGCGCGATGCGTGTGCGCGAGGGTAGGGATGGCGGATCCCCGTGTCAATCCGGGGGAATCCATCGCGCGGCGGCGGGGTCGCCTTGCCCGGGCGGGTCGCAAGTGCAAGCATTCCTCGTTCCTCGGCCGGAGACTGGATGACCGCCCTCTTGTTGTCGCTCGCGACGCCCCTCGCCTTCGCCGGCGACATGCCCGACATCGACACCCCGCATGCGTCGGGGACCAAGTCGGCCAGGGACGGCGCGATCGTCCTGTCCGTCGAGACCTACGACAACCTGCCCGACGCCGACTACGCCGCCCGCGACGGGGCCGCCTTCAAGAGCTGGCTGACCGGGACCCACGGCGTCACCAGCAGCAAGGTCAAATTCAACAGCAAGGGCGACGCCGCCACCTTGCGCAAGACCCTGAAGTCCGGGGCCACCCGCGCCAAGTCCGGCGGCACCCTGTGGGTCTACTTCGCCGGCCACGCCGCCCAGACCCCCGAAGGCTGGATGCTCCTGGCCAGTGACGCGCCCGAGGACCTGGGCTCCCTGGGCACCCAGGGTATCTCCCTGGCAGAGGTCCAGAAGACCCTGGCCAAGTCCAAGGCCGACCAGGTGGTGGTCATGGTGGACGCGAGCTTCTCGGGCCACGACCGGGGCGGCGCCCCGATGTTCGACGGCGATCCCATCGAGCTGGACGGTCTGCCCGAAGCCACCTCCGACAAGTTCCTGTTCTGGCTGGCGGACACCAGCGGCGCCGGGGCCCTGGGCTTCGATCCCGCCGAGCACGGCCTGTTCACATACTTCGCGGTCGGCGCCATGCGTGGCTGGGCAGATGGCGCGGTCGAGGCCGACGGCACGGTCACCCTGGCCGAAGCCCAGCACTACGTGACGCGCCAGCTTCGGCTCCTGGGCCGCCCCCAGGACCCCTCGCAGCCCGCCCCTGACTCCGAGCTCGTGGTGGTGGACAAGACTCTGGAGAAGGGGCCCAAGCTGGCCACGGTCCAGCAGTGGGGTCTCGACGACCGCTTCAAGCGCGTGGCGATGGCGGAGTCGCAGGTGCGCAAGCAGGTCGCGGCGGCCTACGAAGAAGCGCGCGCCAAGGCCGAGGCCGGCGACCGCGCGGCGCTGGAGACCTTCATCACCGATCACAGCTACACCACCGCGATGGTGTCTTGGGCCCTGTTCGTGCCAGAGGTCGACGCCGCCCGCACACTCCTTGCCGACCCCGACGCCTTCAAGCCAGCGGTGGCAGAGGCCAGCTCCGAGGAGGCGGCGACGGAACAGGGCGGTGCCCAGGGCGCCTCACAGGCCTCGAGCGAGCCCGCCAAGGAGCCCGAGCCCGAGCCCGAGCCCGCCAAGGAGCCCGAGCCCGAGCCCGAGCCCGCCAAAGAGCCCGAGCCCGTGGCTGAGGCCGAGCCCGCAGCCGAGCCCGAGTACAAGGGACCGCCACGGCCGAGCGACTGCAGCGACTACCAGATGGTCGAGCCCTTCGCGCTCATGGGCCAGCTGGGCAAGGAGCTCCAGCACTGCCTCGAGGGCGAGTACGCCAAGGTCGACCTCCAGACCGACAAGGACAAGATCTCCAGGCTGCTCCTGATGGACGCCGAGGCCCGCGGCGACCGGGTGGCCTGGGGCCGCTTGCTGGGCCGGCACCTGGAAGAGGTCGACCGCTCGGACCCGGACCTGTGCTTCAAGTACGCCCTGTACCTGTCCAAGCAGGGACCGGACCGCAGCGAAGAGGTCATCAAGTGGGCCGACACGGCCCTGGAGAACAAGCAGGTCTGGAAGAAGGCCACCTTCAAGCGCCGGCTCTACGACCTGTACCGGCTGCGGGCCCAGACGGCGAACGACCTGTGGACCTCGGCCGAGGAACGGTACATCTCCGACCGCAGCGACAAGTCCAGCGCCCTGGCCGAGAAGTGGCGCAACGACACCAAGCAGTACGCCAAGGAGTGGCTGGACTACGCCTACGCCAGTGGGCAGAACCCCCAGCGGGCCTTGGCCATGTGCACGACCGCAGCCGGCACCCCGACATTCTGCGAGCAGTAACCGGGGTCAGCCGCGCTTCAGCCGACGCAGGATGCGGGCCCGTCGACCCAGCGACCGGGGCTGTGGTGCGCGGGGCTGGCCGGCCGTTCGACCGGCTGGTACCGGCTCGCCATAGTGGTCCTGGAGCCAGTCCACGATGTCATCGGACTCGAACATCGGCGTGCCGTCGATGACTAGGCAGGGGACCTGGGTGCGCCCGGTCAGCGCCAGCAGCTCCTCGCGGGCCTGGGGGTCCTGGCGGGTGTCGCGAAAGACAACCGGCACGTCCCGACCGTCGAGCCAGCTCTGGACTCGGTGGCAGTAGGGGCACGCATCGTACTTGTAGAGCACCAGTTCGTGGGTCATGACTCGCCCTGTATTCTGCCGACGATGCCAGTGACCGCAGACCGTTGCAGGAGGCCTGCCGAAGGGCCGGGTGTGGGCCGGTGAGCGCACCCTGGGCCGTCCCCCGGCCGGCGCCCTACGGCTCCCCGGCCCCGGACCGTGCCGACGTGATCGTCATCGGAGGGGGCCCCTCGGGACTGGCCACCGCCCTGTGCCTGGCCCAGGCCGGCACAGATGTGGTGTTGCTCGAGGCCCGCGACGACTTCGGCCTTGGCTTCGCCGCGCGAATTGCCGGCGCGGTGGCTCTCGGCACCGTCGAGCACCCCAACCGCCTGGTCGCGGGCCTGGGCCACGACGACACCCGAGGCCTGTTCGCCTTCACCCGCGCCAACCTGGCGCTGTCCCGGGACTGGCTCGACGCCGCGCCCACCGGGGGGGTGTACGCCGCGGGCATGCCCGGCGAGGACCAGGACCTGACGGCCAGCGCACACCTGCTGGCCCAGCTTGGGGTCCAGGCCACGCCGGTGGAACCGTCTCTGGTCCGCGACGAGACCGGGGCAGTAGGGCTGGGCGGCGGCCTGTTGCTCAGCGAGGAGGCGTCGGTGATTCCAGCGTCGGCGCTGCACCGACTGGCCGACCTGGCGGCTGCGCAGGGTGCCCGCCTGCACACGGGCCATCGGGTCGTCCGTGTGGACGAGGCCGATGAGCTCACCGTGCACCTGGCGGGGCGCTCCCTGTCCAGCCAGGTGGTGGTCTGGGCCGCCGGAGCGGCCTGTCAGCGGCTCCACCCCGACTTCGCCGACGTGGTCTGGCCCGTGCGCATCCAGTCGGTGGCCGGGAGCGACCCGGGCGTGCCTGCGTGGCAGCCCCACGGCCACGCCCAGCACGGCCACCTGACTTTCTGGCGCAACCCGGACGGCCCACTCAGCCTGACCGGCTGTCGCTGGGCCACCCCCCACCTCGAGGTCGGCGAGACCGACGAGCACACCCTGAGCCCGGCCGTCGACGCCAAGCTCCGGGGCATGTTCGACCGGCTGTGGCCGGGCCAGACCGTGTCCCACGCCTGGGCCGGCATCGCCGCCTTCACCTGTGACGGCCTGCCGCTGCTGGGGCCCCTCCCAGGCCACCCCCGCCAGGTCGCCTGTGTGGGCTACGGCGGCGCCGACTGGTCCTTCGCCCTGCGAGCCGGGCATGCGGTGGCCCAGGGCCTGCTGACCGGCGACAGCACCGGCGTGCCGCACCGGTTCAGCCTCGCCAGGTTCACCTGACTCGCCTCGCTAAGGAAGTATGAGCAGGTCGAAGCGCTTGTCCGCCGGCAGCGCTGCCCTCAGCAGGTCCAGATCGGCATCGGCCATGGCGATGCAGCCCAGGGTCCAGTCGCTCTGCCCTCCACCGCCATGGATCAGGATCTCGCCGCCCATGCGGGTCGTCTGGGGCGGCTTCTTGCCCTCGGCCAGGGCGGCGAGGATGCGACCGTGCTGGTCGTCGGACAACAAGCCGACGGCCAGGCCTCCGTCGGCGTCATCGCGGTTGGGGTAGTGCACGGCGATGGCCCCGTAGAAGTTGCTCCAGGGCTTGTCCGAGGTTCGGTACAGCCCCTCGGGGGTGCGGTTGTCTCCCCGGACGGCCTTGTCCCCCTCGGGCTCTCCTCCCAGGCCGATCTGCCAACAGGCGGGTTGCCCGTCCAGCAGGAAGGGCTGGTCCCGCTCGAAGAGCTGGATGCGACGGGCCTCCTTGCGCACGACGACCAGCGGCGACCGGGAGCGCGGGTCCATGGCCAGGCCGACCTGATTCAGGTCCTGCAAGCAGCCGACGGGCGGGTCGACCGCCTCGGCGGTGGGGGCGACGGTCAGGGAAAGGATGAGCGCGAACATGGGGACCTGCCGGGAGAGGTCGTCTGACAACGGCCAAGCCCCGAGGTTCCCGGCTCACCAGACCGGCACCGGGGCGCCGTCCGGGGCGTGGATCAGGTAGTGGTTGCTGACGTAGTGCCGAGGCGCCCGCTCCGCGAGTGCGCGGGTCTGGGCGACCATCTCGTCGAGCTGGTTCATCGCGTAGCGGGTCACCAGGTCGTCGGGGATGATGCCGCCGATGTCTGTGCGGGCCTGGTACACGACCAGGGTGCCCTGGCCTGGGACGGGCACCATCAGCCAGCCGCCATCGTTCTCGGGGGTCCAGACCGCGTCGTCCACGGACAAGCGCACGCTTGGGTCCACGTCGACCAGAGCCCCCACCCCCCGCGGGTCCAGGGACCACGAGCGCTCCCAGGCCCCCGTGGCGCCGTGGAGGGCCTGGTTGCTGTCGATCTGGAGGACCCAGTGCCGATCGTTGATCGGAAAGGGCAGGTCCAGCGCCTGGTACAGGACCTTGTGGGTCGGTGTGGTGCCCGGCAGCTGGCGCTCGGTCAGCCCGTCGACCAGGGACGCGTGCACGTCGTCGAGCACGCCGATCCAGACCTGCTCGATCGGGTGCGCGACCCAGGCCATCGCCACGATGCGGTCCACCGTCGCGCCCGAGACCCCGACCTCGCCCCGGATGCGCCGCTTGACGACGTCGCCCCGGGCCACGGTGGCCCACTCGTCGGCGCTGAAGTCCGGCAGCGCCAGCCGGGCTGTGCCCCGCGCAGCGCCCTGGAAGGCGGTCCAGTGCCCTGCCAGCTCGACGGCCGGCGGCCCCGCGAGGGTCGAGGAAGCGATCAACAAGAGGAACATGAGGGGGGTCTTTGACGGTTAAGCTGCCCACACTCTTCCGCGGAGGCCCCATGTGGATCCTGACCCTCGCCGCTCTGGCTGTGAACCCCGCCCAGGCCTGTGAAGGCGACGAGAAGTGCACCGACGAGAAGTGCACGATGGCCAACCCCTCAGCCGAATCCGACGCTGAACAAGTCGAAGCCGCCCAGGCCGAGCCCACGGCCACCACCGTGGTCCTGAGCGTCAGCGGCATGAAGTGCGGCGCCTGCAGCGCCAAGGTCACCGCAGCGCTCGAGGCCGTCGACGGCGTCACCGCCGCCGCCGTCAGCCACGAAGACGGCACCGCCGAGGTGGTGGTGGCGCCGGACACCGCCACGGCCGACGCGCTCGTCGCCGCCGTCGCGGACCTGGGGTACGAGGTCGCGGTCGCGACCGAATGAGGATCGCCGTCCTGGTGCCGGCCCGGGACGAGGCCGCGTCGCTCGGCGGGACCCTGCGCAGGGTGCGAGATGCACTGCCCGCCGCCGACCTGTTCGTGGTGGACGACCACAGCGCCGACGCCACCGCTGCCATCGCCGACGCAGCCGGTGCGACCGTGCTCACACCCCAGGGCACGGGCTACGCCGCGGCCCTCGCCAGCGGCTACCGCCACCTGGCGGCGCTGGGCTTCGACGCGGTGATCCAGCTCGACGCCGACGGCCAGCACCCGCCCGAGGCTGCACCGGACCTGCTGCTGGCACTGCAAGGGGCCGACTGGGCCATCGGCAGCCGGGATGGCACGGACAGCCCGGGCCCGCTCTCCCGTCGGGCCGGCAACGCTCTCTTGTCCGCGTCGGTCCGCCTGGCCGGGGTCGACGCCGCCGACGTCACCAGCGGCTTCTGGGCCCTGGGCCCCGCCGCCCAGACCCTCTGTGCCGAGAGCTTCCCGATCGCGGTCGCCGACGCCAACATCCGCGTCTGGGCCACCCGCCGTGGCATGCGCCTGACCGAGGTCCCGGTGGCCATGGCCGAGCGCGACGCTGGCACGTCGATGCACGGCGGCCTGCGCGGCGTGCGGAACCTGGGACGGAGCCTGGTCGCCGTCTGGGCGGCGGCCCGCGCCTGAGATCAGGGCGTGCCGTTCAGACAGTGCTCGGCGGCGTCCACGTCCAGGTCGTAGAGCCCGTCCAGCAGCTGCCGCTGGATGCCCTCGTTGTCCGCGTTCAGCAGATCGCTGATCCAGACGTCCCGCCACATGCCGTACAGGTGCACCAGCTCCCCGTCGGCACGCTCCCAGAAGGTGCGGATGGTGTAGTCCTGGTTCCACGTGGTGTCGGTCTCGTCTTCGAAGACGACCGGCTCTGGCATCGCCCGGCGGACCATGAGCACGTCGCCGTGGTCTTCGGTCGTGAACCGGCGGATCTCCTCGTTCAGGACCGTGGAGTAGGCCTCGGCCAACACCTTGGAGTCGTAGTCGACCGTCCAGGTGAGGTGGGTCTCGTCCCCCGCCCGGTAGCCGCTCTCGTCCCCCGTGAAGGTGCGCTGATACCCGTCGTAGATGTCGAAGAGCTCGTCCTGTTGCTGGTACAGCAGGATGTCCTCGTAGTGCTCGAAGTCACAGTCGAATTGGTTGAGCATCCAAACCCCGGACGTGGCCGCCACGTCGGCGTCGTCCAGGCCGACCAGGGCCATGTCGTCGGCCGTCAGGTCGCTGACCGTGCCGTCCTGGACCTCGGTCAGCGTGGACCAGCCAGCCACAGCCTCCAGGTTTGTGAGGGCGTCGTTGAGGGCCTGGGCTTCGCCGTCGAAGGCCGACCAGGTGAAGGTGATGAGGCCGTCGAGGTCTTCAGGGGCCTCGACGACGTCCTCGCAGGCGATGAGCATCAGGATCAGCATGGGACCCAAGCTATCTCTCAGCGCAGGCCCGCCGCCAGCCGGTTCAGTGCGACCCGGTCCACGCTGTACAGCTTCAGCGTCGCCTCGCGGCTCTTGAAGGTGCCCACCCGCTCGAAGTGCTCGGCCACCAGGCCGTCCAGGTCCGGCATGGGCTGGTCCCCGATCCCCGCCGTGTCCGACCGCGTGATGAGGTAGGGAAGCGGGCCGTCGCCGGGGCAGCTCTGGAGCACGCGCTCGATGCACTCGACCAGCTCAGCCCCGCCCCCCCGGGCACAGGGCGTGCCAGGACAGCTCTGACGGCGAGACAGGAAGGGCACCGCCTGGGACGGGGTGACCACCGAGCCCCCGGGCCCAAAGTGTTCGAGCACCGCGTCCCCGGTCCGCCGCTCCATCAAGCCCTTCTCGACTGGGGGCGACAAGGTCCACAGCGCCGTGAACGGCCCCTGGTAGAGACCCGCAAGGGCGCCCACCAGGGCGACGCCGAGCACCCCAGGAGGCCACCGCGGCCAGCGCCCCCGCGACCACCGCTCGACCCAAGCCGCCGGCGTGCACAGCCCGCGGACCACCGCCAGGTACAGGAAGGGTCGGGAGAAGAGCGCGTAGCGGTCCGGGGCCCGGGCTGCCTCAAGGGCCATCAGCGGGCCCATGAACCCGACCAGGAGCGCCGCCGAGCGCCAGTCCCAACCCCACCGGAAGCCGTCCTCACGGCGCAGACCCGGGGCCACGACCCCCAGGTAGAACAGCGCGACGAGCAGGCCCCAAGGCACCGCGGTCAGGTTCAAGCCCCGGAGTCCCCGCTGGACGGCGAGGGCCGGCGCGTTGTGCGCCCGGGACCAGACCAGGGCGATGGCGTCGGACGTGGACAGCGCGCCCCCACTGGTGCGTCCGTCAGAGCCGGCCACCCCTTCGGCATAGACGTTGGCGACCCCTTCGAGGGTCAGGCCGTCATAGGGCGCCGTGAGCCCTTGCCAGGTGAGCGCACAGGCCGCCGCGACAACCACGGGCCCGAGCCAGCGGATGCGCCAGCTGCGCCGGTGCAGGAGCACCCCCAAGACCGCAAGCACCGGGAAGAGGAGCCCCAGGTAGTGGCTGCCGGCCGTGATGCCCGCGACGACCCCCGCCACCACCGCCCAGCCCCAGCCCCGGGTCATCGCCAGCCAGGTGGCCAGCCCCAACAGGAGCACCGACAGCTGCAGGGTCGGGTCCACGCCGTAGTTGAGCTTGTTGTTGACCAGCTCCGGGCTCCAGGCGATCAGCAAGGCCGCCCCCAGCCCCACCGCCCGGGTGCTGGTCAGACGTCCCAGGGCATAGGTCGCCAGCGGCACCAGGGCGCTCAGCAGGTGGTTCATCAGGTGACCGCCGAAGACCACGTCTCCGGCCACCCGGCCACCCAGAGCCGCCAGGTAGGTGTAGACCGGCATCCGATGGACATCGAGGGGGTGTCCCTCGAGCCAGGCCCGGGCGTTGGCCGCCCAGTTGCCGGCGTCTGGGCCGGCCAGGAGCCAGTCGTGGAGCGAGCCCACCTGCCACCACCAGCTGGGCAGATCCCCCAGGCCGAGCACCTCGGCATCCGGCGCTCCCCGCTGTTGGGCAGACCAGCGGATCGCCAACAGGAGCACCACGACGGCCAGGTCAAGGCCCCAACTCCCCACTCGCCGCGCCCGGCTCGTCTCAGCGCCCATCGATCCGCCACACGCCGAAGCGCCCCTCCTCGTACACCAGCACGCCGTCCGCCAGCAGGGCCTGCTCCAGGTCACGGGCAGGTGCTTCGAAGGCCGTCTCGAACGCCTCGTCGCTCAGGAAGGGGTACGCCTTCTTGAGGAACCGCACGCGGTTGGCGAGCACGTGGGTGACCCCAAGGCTCTGCAGGTGCGCCAGCGCCCCGGGGCCGTGCCGCAGCATCAGGTACCGACTGGGGATGTGGTCCTCGACCGATCCGAGCAGCGAGGGGCGGTCCACGTACAGGGTGGGCCAGGCGAACAACAGCGCCACCGGGGCGTCCTGGGGGGTGTGCTCGTTGACCCAGCGAACGGCGCCATAGCCGTGCACACGCCGGGCCAGCAGCTCATCGCGGGCCTCGGCGCCGACCGCCGCCGGGGCCCGGTCCACCACGTCCGCGAGCCAGGGACCCAGGTTCGCGGGCAGCCCGAGCCACCAGACCATCCAGGCGCCGGACCGACCCAGCCGACCCAGCGTCGCGACGCCATCGGCAGCGCACACCACCAGGACCGGGGCGGCGGGCAGCAGATAGCGCAGCCAGTGGGGGCCCGCAGCCCAAGCCGCCCCAGCCACGAGTGCGGCGAGGAGGACGGGGTCCCGGCGCCGGAACCCTGCCAGGACCGCCACGGGAGCCAGGGCCAACGCGGCGGGTGTGATTCGACCCAGGAAGGCAAAGGTGTCCGTGCGCGCAGCCACGGTCGCGTTCCAAGGGAGCCACAAGAAGTCCAGAGGCGCCCGCCCCACGCCGTATTTCTCAGGAAACATGAAGGTGAGCGGCACGTCCTCTGGCCAGCCCAGGTAGGGAAAGAGCGGGTGCAGGCCCTCGGCCGCGTTGCGCAGCCACCAGGGCACCACCCAGGCCAGGGCCGTCGCGGTCAGCACGGCCATCGTGCCCACCCTGGCCCAGCCCAGGCGGTGCCAGGCCACCAGGAACACGCCCAAAACCGCGCCGGCGGAGGTGTACTTGCAGGCCAGAGCCATGCCGGCGAACAACGCCAGCCTGCCCCGGGGCGACCCCAGGCCGCCGGTGTCGTCCGGCTCCAACGCGAGCGCAGCGTCCAGGGCCAGCAGCACCCACAGCGCCGCCGGGAGATTGTTGTAGGCCAGCCCCAGCTCCCTCACGAACGTGTAGCTGCCGAGCAGCAGCGCGACGGCCAGGGCGCCGGCCTCTGGACCTGCGCGACGCTGGGCCAGGTCGCCGACCTTGAGGGCCAGGGCGATGGCCCACAGCAGGTGCAGCAGCTTGGGGGCCGCCTCGCCCCCGGCCCAGGACGCGGCCGTCCACACCATATGCACGGGCAGCGGTCGCGAGCCGTCCGGCTGCAAGAAGCCACCGACCAGGCCTCCGTGCTCCCACATCAGCCGCGGCAGCGCCAGGTGCTGGTAGACTTCGTCGGTGTCCACGGGCGGCGACAGCGCGTCCAACAGGCCCGGCACCGACCACGCCGCCAGCAGCAGCACGACCACGATGGACGTCTGGGGCAGGAGCAGCGTCGGCCGTCGGACCCAGCCGGACAGCCCCAGGACCAGCAGCACACCCAGGCTGACGGGGCCCAGGAGCCCCAGGCCCACCACCGGCAGCAGGATCAGGCCGAAGACGCCCAGCCCGCACGCCCCCGCGGCGATGGCCCCCACGGGCCGCCCGGGTCGCGCCAGCAGTGCCCCGCCCAACCCGGTCGCACTCGCCCCCCAGAGCAGTGCGCCACACAGGCCTCGCACCGCTCGGACCGCGGCTTCGCTGGTCCAGGGCTGGCCCTCCTGGAGCACAGCGGCCGTGAGCCCCACGGTGACCACCAACAGGCCCAGGAGCGCTCTCGTCATGGACGGATGGTCCCCCGATCCCCTCCCCAGGTCCAGCCAGGCCCGTCAGGGCCCGGTGGACGGGGCCTCTGGCAGCACCAGGAGCAGGGCGCGGCCCCGGTCCATCACCAGCAGCTGACCGCCCTGCCGATCCGGCGAGCGCTGGTGACCCTCGCCGCCCCAGCGCACCCCGTCGCTGCAAGCCACGTCCACGTCGACGCCGTTCCATGCCTCCCAACAAGCCACGCCATCATGCAAGCTCAGGCGCCGGGTGGTGTGGGCGTCGGTGGGCCACGCCTGCCGGGCACCGGTCCGTGCATCCCAGGTGTGCACGCCGTCGTCGCTGACCCAGCCCACCAGGTCTCCGGACACCGCCACGTGGCGCTCGTGGGCGGCGGTGGTCGCGACCGGCACCGCCTGGTCGTCCACCAGTGCCCAGATGTCCTCGGAGCCGTCCTGGCGGGTGACCCAGGCCACCAGCTCTCCGTCCAGGGCCGGCGGGTACCACGGCGCAGGGGACGCATCCCAGGTGTGGCGGATGCGCTCGTCCAACCGAAAGAGCTGCAGGCCATCGGCCAACGCCAGAGCCACGCGGTCCCCATCGGTCGCCGGCGGGGCGATGCCGGCCAGGGGCACCAGGGGCGCCTGGGGGTCGGTCTCGCCGCTGGGGAGTCGCCACAGGCCGTGGTCCCGGGTCGGCGCATAGACGACCCCGGGGGCGACCCCTGGGGACACGGCGCCGCCTTCGAGGGCCACCGTGCGTCGGGTGGCCAGGTGGAGCGCCCGGTCGACGCGCCCAGAGGGCCCACAGCCGACCGCCCACTCGCCGGCCAGACGGGGGTAGCGCGGATCCTGACAGGGGCCGTCGAGCCAGGGCAGGGGCAGGACCTGGAGGTCCGCAGCGGGCTCAGCGGCCAGGGCGACCGCGACGAGGAGCCCCAGGGGCCCGATCAGGACCCGGTGCCGGTGGTCTCGCTGGCGTCGGTGCCGCAGCACTGGACGCGCACGCTGGTGCTGGCCTTGGTCACGCCGCCTGTGCAGTCGGTGACCGTCAGGCGGAACTCGTACTCCAAGGTGTCACACACGGCCGGCTCGGTCGGGATGACGTCTTCGAGCTTCACGTTGGTGGTCAGCGAAGTCTCGTCGGAGATGGTGGCCTCCCCCTCGGTGAGCTCCCACAGCACGGTGTAGGGGTCGCCATCGGCGTCGGTGATCGTGACGTTGGGGCCCAGCTCGACCGTCTGGTCACCGCACTCCTCGCAGTCGTAGACGTAGCCGTCTTCCTCGCAGGGGGCCTCGCCGGCGTCGACGGTGTCGATCACGTCGATGACCACAGCGGGATCGGTGTTGAAGCTGCGCTCGGAGATGATCAGGAGCAGCGGGTCCGGGTTGGACCAGTTGGCCCCGTCGTACACGCTCAGCGAGAGCTGGTACTCGCCCGCGACGTCGGCCCAGAAGGTGGGCTCGGCTGCGGCGCGGTCGGAGAAGCTGTCGTTGTTGGCGAGGCTACCCGCGGGCACGTTCTGGACCTCCCAGAAGTACTGCAGCGCGTCGCCGTCGGGGTCGGCCGAAGCGGTCCCGGTGAGGGGGATGTTCGTGCAGTCCTCGGCGTCCAGGTCCTCGCCCGCGTTGGCGGTCGGGGTGTTGTCCTCGCCGGTGACCGTGACCACGACCGCGTCGGGGCTGGACTGGCTCAGGCCATTGCTGACGATGAGGTTGGCCACGTAGACGCCGCGCTGATCGGCGATGAACCAGCCGCCAGCGCTGTCGGAGTCGGACACGGTGGCGGTGCTGCCGTCGGGCTGCTCGACCATGGTCCACTGGTAGGTGATCGACTTGCCGTGGGGATCGTAGGACCGCGAGCCGTCAAAGGTGACGGTGTCGCCCACGGCCGCCGTGACGTCGTTTCCGGCCACGGCGATGGGCTGGCCCTCGGGGGCTTCGGCGGTCACGATGGCGAAGTCCGCCGCCGAGTCGGCCTTGCCATCGTTGACGGTCAGGCCGATCACGTAGGTGCCCTGGACGTCGGGGGTGAACGAGGTCTGAGCGGCGTCCGAGCTGTCGTTGCGGGCAAAACCCGTCGCGCGTTCCTCGCCGCCCAGGCTGGAGCCGTCCGGCACGTGGTCGAAGTACCAGTGGAAGGCGATCGTGTCGGCGTCGGGGTCATAGGACGCCCGGCCGTCGAGCTCGACCGCGGCATCGGCTGGACCGGACTGGTCGGCGCCGGCGTCGGCCACAGGGGGGTGGTTGACAGTGGCCAGGCCGGAGTCGTCTCCGCCGCCGAAGCAGGCCACCAAGCCGGCCGCCGCACTCAGGGCGAGAACTGGTGTGCGCAACATGGAGAGCTCCCGGGCCTAGTTTGAGCCGGTACAGGTGAAGGTAATGGAGACCGTGTCGTAGTCCGACTTGTCGCAATCGGACACGTCCAGGTTGACGTCCCACGTGTTGGTGGTGTCACCGAAGTCGGCCTCGATCTCTGGGGTCCAGGCCACGGTGCGGGCGCTGTAGGGCGCCTCGATGGCCAAGGCATTGCTGACCTCGCTCCAGGTGAAGCGAACGTCGTCGCCGTCCGGGTCGTAGGAGCCCGAGCCGTCCAGGTCGTAGTCCTGGGGCTCGCAGGGGTCACAGGTCCAGACGTAGTCCGAGGAGCTGCAGGTGACGGACATGGACGCCGACTCGTCCTCGCCGGCGTTGGCCACCGGGCGCTTGTTCTTGTCCAGGCCGACCATCTCCCAGGTGACCAGGTCCGGCGCCGACCAGAACTCGCCGTCGAAGACCTGGAGTTGGAAGGTGTAGTCGCCGGGCTCGTCCCACGTGAAGGTGGGGTTGGCGATGGTGGTGTCGTCGAAGTTGCCGTCGTTGGCGGTCGAGTTCTTCGGGGCCACCAGCAGCGACCACTCATAGGTCAGGGCGTCGCCGTCGGGGTCGTAGGAGCCGAAGCCGTCCAGGGTGGCGGTCTGGCCCTCGCACGGCGGCACGGCCAGGGCATCGCCGGCGTCGGCGATCGGAACCCGGTTGCCGGTCAAGGCGGTGATGCTGACGTAGTCCGGCTCGGACCACTGGAGGCCGTCGCTCACGACCAGGGAGACCAGGTAGAGGCCCTCGCAGTCGGGGATGATCGTGGGGGTCGCGCTGCCCTGGTTGTACAGGCTGTCCGAATTGAGCGCCGAGCAGTCCGGCACCTCGGTGAGCGCCCAGCTGTACTCCAGCTCGGCGCCTTCGGGGTCGTTGGAGGCGGAGCCGTCGAGCTCTGCTCGCTCCTCGACCTGGACCTCGACGTCGTCGCCGGCCAGGGCCGTCGGTGCGGCGTCGCCGTGGCTGACCGTCGCCACCACGATGTCGGTGTCCGAGCAGCTCACGTCGTCACAGGCCTGGACCGAGACCACGTAGCTGCCGACGGCGTCGGGCAGGAAGACGGTCTCCAGCGCGGTCTCGGTGTCGTTGATCGACAGCGCGGTCTCGTCGACCAGCGACCCGGCCGGGATGGCGTCGAAGCGCCACTGGATCACCAGCGTGTGCTCGGTCTGACAGCCCTCGTCGTAGCCGACATCGAGGATCGACAGGGTCACCGGGTTGCCCAGCGTGATCGACAGATCGTCGCCCGCAATCAGAAAGGGTGAACAATACGGTGTGCCCGTGTCGTCCAGGTCATTGCGGTTGGGGCAGGCCGTCGTGACGGTGACGGCACAGACCGCGAGCGCCAGAGTCCGCCACGGGGTGGGGAGGGACATGTTGGCTCCGATCGGAGAAGGAGTGGTCAGCCCCAGGTACGCGCGAAGGACGCGAAGTGTGAACGGGCTGCGGTAATCTACTGTGCTCAGGGAGTTTCCGTCAACGAGGCCAACACCGGCGTGAATCCAGTCAGCAAGCCGGACCGATTCCCATGGCGGGGTGCGGTGCTGCTGGGGATCGCCATCTGGCTGACTCCGGGAACGGCAGAAGCGGCAGTCTGGCCCGATTCACCGCTCCCCGCAACCGCTGAGTCAACGGTCTCGATCGGCGCCGGACAGGCCATGGGCGTGGTCCTTCCCTTCTACGACGAGGAACGCGACCTGGGTCACCTGGGTCTCGCAGGACGGTGGGCTCCGGCCGAAGGGGTGATCATCTCGGCTCGGTACGAGGTCTTCCGGGCTGTGTTCCCCGATGACACGGTGGTCCGGGGATCCGGCGATCTACGGCTCGGCACCGCTGTGAGGGCCTGGGCCGGCACCCAAGCCGCACCCCAGGTGTGGCTCTGGTGGGAGGCCAAGCTCCCCAACGCCAGCGACTTCACCGGCGACGATCCTCGCCAGAACGTGTACGGCTTGGGCAGCGACGAGACCGACGTGACCATCGGGGCCGGGCTGCGGTGGGCCCTGGAGCCCGTGATCCTGGACGCGGTCGCGGGACTGGCGATCCTGGGAGACCCCCGATCCTTTGCCAACCAGGACGACGCGGTGGTGGGCTGGCTCTCCGCGCGCACACCCCTGGGCCCCGTGGTCCTGCTGGGTCGCGTCGGTGGCCGGCTCCCTTCTCCCAAGAATCCCGCGGACGCGAGCGCCATGGTCGGGGCGGAGTGGGCCGCCCTCCAGGCCTTGCCCGGACTCCGGCTGGGCGGTCAGATCCAGGTCGGCTTCACCCAGGCAGCACCCGACGCCGCCGTCGCTCTCTGGGTCGGGCACGCCTGGGGGCCTTGATCGCGGCGGGCCGGGGGTTACTCCCTGCCGTCTTCCCAGGAGCAGCCCGTGGGCATGTTCGACTTCATCACCTTGAGCTTCGGCTCCAAGGAAAAACAGCTGGTGCTGCACGCCAAGCGCGTCAAGACCAAGGACGCCCAGCAGGAGGACCGCCAAGCGTCGGCGATCTGGTTGGCCCATCACGGCAGCCCAGAAGCCATCGTCGGGCTGCTCGGGCGGTTCGAGATGACCTACGAGCACCACATGAAGGACGCCCAGGAAAAGGCCGAGGTCGCAGAGCTCGTCGTCCACCTGGGCAGCGACGCGGTCCGGCCGCTGGAGTCCCACCTGGGGCGGTGCAAGAACTTCGCCCGGCCGCTGGCCCTCTACCAGGAGCTGGCCGGACCCGACCAGGCCATGGCCATCGTGATCAAGCTCCTGGACAAGGAAGCGGGCTCCGAGCTCCGGCCCGAGAAGAAGCGCCACCTGCTCATCAAGCTGGCCGAGTACACCCACGCCGACGCGGTCCAGACCGCCCTGCCCTTCCTGACCGACTTCGACGAGGGCGTGCGCTACGCCGCCGCCGAAGTGCTGATCAACAACCCCGAGGACGACGCCATCCGCGCGGCCCTGATCGCGGCGCTGGCCCACAAGGACGAAGACTCCACGCGGTTCCGCGGACGCCTGGCCGAAGTCGCAGCGAGCCGCCGCTGGCCACTCGGCGACCACACGGAGCACCTGACCCAGACCACCCCTGCGGGCTTCACGGTCCGCGGGGACCGACTGGTCTCCGCCTGACGCATCCCTCGGGTCCCGGTACAGTGGTCCCGTGAAGACCGTCCTCTTGCGTCCACCCCGTCGGGACGCCCGGGACCGGGGGCTGGCCATCCCGCCCCTGGGCCTGGCGTACCTCGCCGCGACGCTGCGGGCGCAGGGCCGCCCTGTGACCCTGCTCGACGCCTATGCGCTGGACTGGAGCTGGGAGGAGACCCGCCAGGAGATCGTCCGGCTGCGCCCGGACGTGCTGGGGCTCGGGTGCATGACCCCCGTCGCCGACGTGGCCTATCGGGCGGCCGAAGCCCTGAGGCCCCTCGTGGGTCGGATCGTCCTGGGCGGCCCCCACGCCACAGCCCTCGGCGAGGGCGTTCTGGCCGAGTGCAGGGCCGTGGACCACGCGGTGGTCGGCGAGGGCGAGGAGGTCATCGGCCCCTACCTGGACTGGCTGGAAGCAGGCGAGCGCGGGCCCCCGCCGCCGGGCGTGGTGCATCGCGGGCACGTCCTCCGGAGCCACGCTGTCCGAAGGGACATCGTGGACATCGAGTGGCCTGCCAGGGACTTGCTGCCTCAGCGGGCGTATCGCTACTTGCTGGCGACCCGGCCCGGCTTCGCCACGATGATCACCAGTCGTGGCTGTCCCTTCCGGTGCTCCTTCTGCGACAAGAGCGTCTCGGGCAGCCGCTGGCGAGCCCGCCCGGCCGACGACGTGGTCGACGAGATGGCCCACCTGGTGCGACACCACGGGGTCGGGTTCATCAACTTCTACGACGACAACTTCACCCTCTCCCGGCGCCGGGTGGCCGAGATCTGCGAAGCCCTGCTCCAGCGTGGCGTCGACGTGGAGTGGAAGTGCGAGGGCCGCGTCGACGGCGTCGACCCCGAGCTGCTGCAGCTCATGCGGCGGGCGGGCTGCCGCACCATCGCCTACGGGGTCGAGTCTGGCCACGCCGACACCTTGAAGAAGCTCCGCAAAGACGTCGACCTGGGCCGGGTCGAGGAGACCTTTGCCGCCACGCGCGACGCGGGCATCCGCAGCCTGGCCTACATCATCCTGGGCACACCCGGCGAAGAGACCGCCGACGTGGAGCAGACCCTGCGCTTCGTCCGAGAGATCCGCGCCGACTACGTGCAGTTCAGCTCCCTGACCGCGTTCCCGGGCACGGATCTGCACGCCGCGCACCACGGCGCGACGCTCCTGAGCGCAGCCGGGAGCAACCCGGTAGACAGCGAGTACCACCGGGTGGTGCTGACCGATCTCGCACCCGCCGAGCTGGCCCGCCTTCTGCGGCGGGCGTGGGTGGGCTTCTACCTGCGCCCCCGCCCCATGGCCCGCCTGGCTCGCGACGCCTGGCGCTCAGGGTCGCTCCAGGAGGGCGTGCGCCTGGGACGTTCGCTCGCCAGGTGGTCCCTGGACCGCTGAGGGACCCCCTCACCCACTACCAGGTCAGGTTCAGGATCCGCTGCCGGGCGTCCGAGGCGTAGCTGCTCGCGTCGTCGATGGTCAGGATCGCCTGGTACTGCTCGACAGCTTTGTCCAGCTCACCGAGCTTCTCTTCGTAGAGGCGACCCAGGTAGTAGAACGCCGTCAGGTTCTCCGGGCAGTACTGCAGCGAGGTCCTGAATTCCCGCAGGGCCAGGTCGAGCTTGTCCTGGCGGGCGTAGAGCAGGCCCAGGTTGTTGTGGGCCTTGCAGTAGGTGGGCGAGCGGCCCAGGGCCTCCTTCCACGCCTGCTCGGCCTCGTCTGCCTGGCCGGTCTGGACCAGCACGATGCCCAGGTTGGTCCAGGCATCGAGCACCGAGTCGTCGAGCGCCAGGGACTGGCGGTAGGCGGCGCTGGCTTGGGCCTGGTTTCCGGCGAGGCGGTGGGCGTCGCCCAGCCCATACCAAGCCTCGGCAGACTCGGGGCTGCGCACGGCGGCCTCGCCCCAGATCGCGACCTCGGTCGCCCAGGCCCGGTTTCGGGACTGGGTGCCCAGCACGCACAGAGCGACCAGGACGGCTGCGAGCCCGCTGCCCCGGGGCCGAGGGAGCCGGACGAGCAGCGCCGCGACGAGCCAACAGGGCCCCAGCAGCGACAGATACACCCGGTGCTCGGCCAGGGTCTCCTTGAGGGGGATGGCGGTGGCGGGCAGGAGCGCCACTAGGAACCAGAGCCACGCCAGGGCCCACAGCGGCGCCTGCTGACGGCGCAGCACGGCCAGTCCGGTGATGGCCACCAGGCCCAGGGCGGCGACCACGGACCGCAAGGTGGCGCCGGTCTCGGGGAAGTCGTGGAAGATCGTCTGGCCCACTGGCAGCACGGACAGGCCCAGGTACCGCCACAGGACCTCTGCCTGGGTCCACAGCTGCACGTCCCACGGCCGCAGAGGGTCCGCCGGTGTCGTGAGCGCCCCATAGAGCCACCAGCGCAGGGCGAAGAACGCTGCCAACAGCACCACTGCAGGGGTGTAGGCCCGCCAGCGCACCTGGCGCAGCTGACCCCCCCGAAACACCAACAGCTCCAGGAGCAGGAAGGCCACGGGCAGCGTGGCCGCGACCTCCTTGCTGAAGGCCGCGAGCACAAAGACGCCCCAGGCCTGGACCAGGGCCTGGGAGTCGTCGTCGTCGAGCCAGGTCAGCCAGCGCTGACAGGCCAACAGGTAGAACGTGCCCACCAGCTGTTCGCTGCGACCGGTCACGTAGCTGACCGCCTCGGTCGACAGAGGGTGCAGGGCCCAGAGCCCGGCGCTGATGAGGGCGAAGCGCAGGGGGTGCTCCAGGCCCAGCCGACGGCCGATCCGCTCGCCAATGAGCAGGACCAGCACCGCATTGAGGGCCTGGAGGAAGACGTCGACCAGGTGCCAGGTGAAGGGATCGGGCCCGGCCAGCTCCCAGTTCGCCGAGTAGGTCAAGATGAGCAGCGGCCGGGACAGGTTGTAGGTCACCACGGACTGCCACTCGTCCAGGAAGCGCAGCGTGCGGTTGCCGATCACCTCGACCTTGTCGTCATAGGTGAACTCGCCGTGCAGGCCGTTGGCCCAGGCCAGCAACACGAGCACCACCAACAGCGCGGCTGCAAGGACTCGGCGGACGACGGGGTCGTTCAAGACCGCAACTCCTCGTACAAGCGCTTGTGCTGGGCCGCCACGACCTCGAAGGACAGGCGCTCCTCCACGTAACGTCGGCCACGGCCGACCATGGCCCCGGCCGCCTCGGGATCGTCCAGGAGCGTCCGGATGCGCAGCCGAAGCCCCTCCACATCTGCGTGGCGGACCAACAGGCCCGCCCCGGCCTCGCCGATGAGCTGTCCGCAGCCACAGTCGCCCCCCACCACGACCGGCGTGCCGCACATCAGGCCTTCGAAGGGCACCAGCCCGAAGATCTCGTCGGTCGATGCATAGACCAGCACGTCTGCATCGACCAGCAGGCGCAGGCGCTCCCGCCCGGCGAGCAGCCCGGTGAAGAGCACGCCCTTGTCCGCTCGGGCCCGAGCCCGGTCCATGCCGCCCATGTCGTTGCCTGCGACCACCAGGGTGGCGTCCGAGATGGCCCCGCCGCGGAAGGCGTCGACCAGGTGGTCCACGCCCTTTCGCGGGGAGACCTGGCCCAGGTAGGCGACCAGCTTGCGCCGCTTCGGGAGCTTCCAGCGGGCCTTGAAGGTGCCGGCGTCGGGCAGGTCCTCGAATTCGTCGAGCATCAGGCCGTTGGGGATGTGCACGATGCGGTCCTGGGGGATGGCGGCGCTGCGAAAGTGTCCGATCTCCGGCTTCGAGACCGCGATCATGCGGGCAGCCCCGGCCGGGATGCGCCCGGAGATCGCCAGATCCCATGCCCACTTGACCCCCACCTTGTTCTCGTGGCGCGGCAGGGTGCCGTTGGGAGTCATCACGTAGGGCACACCCCAATCCCGCGCGGCGCGAACCGCCACGTTGTTGAGCAGGTGGCGGTGCCCGTGCAGATGGACCACGTCGACGCCGTCCACGTGTTCGAGCCAGGGCTTGCGCGGCACGAAGAGCTGGTGGCCATAGGCCAGGTCGTTCGACAGGTTCGGGCTGGTCAGGACCCGGACGCCTTCCAGCATGCGGTCCCGGGGCTCCTTGGACCTGCGCTCACCGTCAAAGGCGTCTGTGGTCCACACCGTGACCCGCACACCCTGGCGCACGAGCTCCCGGGTGAGACCCCATGCGATCCGCGGGATTCCGCCGTACGCCCAGGTCGGTGGGAAGTACGGGGTGACGTGCAGGACGTGCAAAGCCCCCTCGGGTGTCGATTGACGGTCCAGAACGGTGTAAATACCCTACGCGACCTACTCGAGGTGTCCGATGGCCATGCGCCTTGCTGTCCGTGCTCTCGGTGCGTCCCTCGTGGCGGCTGGCCTTGTCAGCTGCGGGGCGTTCTGCACCCCCGACGAGCTCGACGACGACACCCTGTTCTGCAACCCGACCTGTCAGTCGGTGTGCAACAAGGTCTACAATGAGCAGTACTGCGGCATCGTGCGCCCGGGCAAGGAGTCCGACGAGCTGATCTCGGACTGCATCGGCTACTGCGAAGAAGCCCTCACCGAGCCCGGCGAGCTGGGCAACTACGACCCCTACGAGCGCGTCAGCAGCTCCACTTCGGTCACCCTCGAGAACGAGGAACAGGCCGCCCTGTGGATGGACTGTGTCTCGGAGCAGTCCTGTGCCCGCCTGGGCCAGGGTTACTGCGCCCCCATCTGGTAGCTCCCCGGAAGACCCGTGCGCCTCACCACTGCCGCTTTGGCCCTCAGCGTAGGGCTGCTCGCCTGCAACCAGGTCAACCCGACCTGTCGCTCGGTCTGTCGCAAGCTCAGCCGCTGCGACGAGGTCAAGTCTGCGGACTACATCGCGACCGAGGAGTGCCGGGACCTCTGCGACGTCCAGGAGACCTACTACGACCGGCTCGAGGACGACGAGGAGCTGGTCTCGGACTTCGAGTCCTGGAACACCTACAAGTGGTGCGTGGTCACCGAGACCTGCGAAGATGTCGCCGACGGCGTCTGCTACGACGAGGCGCTGTACGCCTTCTAAAGGTAGGCCTGGTGGCTGAGCGCAAGAAGCTCCTGTTCATACACACCGGCGGCACCCTGGGCATGTTGCCCTCTGGGGATCCGGGGCCCTTGGTGCCCAGCCACATCGCCGAAGACCTGCTGCCGTACGTGCGCGGGCTGGAGCAGCGGGCCGAGATCGACGCCGAGGTGCTGTGCAACCTGGACTCGACCGACCTCACTCCGACGCACTGGGAGCACATCGGCCACTGCATCGCTGCCCGGCGGGAGCGCTACGACGGCTTCGTGATCCTGCACGGCACGGACACCATGGCCTACACGGCGTCGGCCCTGTCCTACATGCTCTGGAACCTGGACCGGCCCGTGGTGTTGACCGGCAGCCAGAGGCCCATCGCCGAGGTCCGCACCGACGCCCGCAGCAACATCATCCACAGCGCCATCTGCGCCACCCTGGACCTCCCCGAGGTCGGCATCTACTTCGGCCAGGTGCTGATGCGGGGCAACCGCGCCACCAAGCGCTCGATCCAGTCCTACAGCGCGTTCGACTCGCCCAACCTGACCCCGCTGGTGGTCATGGGGGTCGACGTGCAGCGCGGCACACCTGCACGGCAGCCCGCCGGTCCCTTCCAGTTCCAGCCGGGCTTCAGCGACCGGGTCGCGGTGCTCACCTTGTTCCCGGGCTGCCGTCCCAGCTGGCTCAAGGCGGCGGTTGGCGGCGGCGCCAAGGCCGTGGTGCTGCTGGGCTTCGGGTCCGGCAACGTGCCCCTCGCCGGGTGGCCCGAAGCCATCGCCGACGCCACCGCTGCAGGGGTCGCGGTCGTGCTGGGCACCCAGTGCCACAAGGGCCGCGTGACGCTGCGGGCCTATGACAACGGCGCCGTCGCCGAGGCAGCCGGCGCGCTGTCGGCTGGACCGATGACCACCGAAGCCGCGGTGGTCAAGACCATGTACCTGCTGGCCCAGACCAGGAACCACCAGGACTTCGTGGAGGCCTGGCCGGTGGATCTGGCGGGAGAGCTGACGCCCTGAGCTGGCTCAGAGCCCCAGGGCTTCGACCACGTGCTCGCCCAGGGCCCGGTAGTGCTGGGCGCCCCGAGACTCGGCGTCGAAGCGGAAGATGTCCTGGCCAGCGTGCTGGGCCTTGGACAGGGCGTTGTTGATGCCGATGCGCACCGGCATCACCGCTTCGCCGTAGACCCCCTCGACCTCGTTCAGGATCGCCTCGTTGAGGATGGTCGTCCGGCCATCGACCCGGGTCAGTAGCACGCCCAGGACATCGATCTCCGGGTTGAGCCGGGACACGCCGCGGATCGCTTCGACCAGGGCATGCACACCACCGAGCGCCAGGGGACTCGGGTCACAAGGGATCAGCACCTGGTCGGCCGCGACCAGCCCGTTCACCGTGAGGTTGCCCAGGTTCGGCGGGCAGTCGATCAGGATCACGTCGTAGAAGGTGCGGGTGACGCGCAGGGCGTCCTTGAGCAGGAGCTCCTTGCCGATCCGGGTGCTGAGCAGGCTCTCGGTGTGCACCAGCTGCGGATCCAGCGGGGTGACGTCCAGCCCCTTCACCGACGTGGTGGTGACGCAGTCCAGCAGCTCGGCGCCCTCTGTCGTGAGCACGTCGCTGAGCGCCCCGCCGCCGAGCTGGATCTGATCGGAGAGCGCGGTGTTCACGTGTCCCTGGGGGTCCAGGTCGACCAGCAGCACGCGCTTGCCATGGTGCCGGGCCAGCGCCGCCGCCAGGTTCACGCTGGTGGTGGTCTTGCCCACACCGCCTTTCTGCGCAGCCACCGCGATCACCACGGCATTGCGAGGTCCGAGGGCACGACGCGGGGTTTCCCCGGCACTATGTCCCACTACGCGTCGGAGCCCTGACTTCAGCAAGCTACGCATGATTCTCCTAGACCGTTCCCAATGGATGACTTGACACGTCAAGTGTACCACGCGCGGTAGGGTGTCGCACACGGCCCTTCCGGGACCCGCCCATGCACCTGCACCTGAAGAGCAACGTCGCGGCTGGCGAAGTCCGGGTCCAGGCCTTCGAGGCCCTGGTCCAGGAGGTCGCCGGACGGGCAGGTTCGTTCCAGGCCGAGCACGCGACGCTGGGAGAGGACTTCCTGGGCTACCGCTTGAGGGTCGCCGGCCAGATGTTGTCCCTGAGCCACCGCCCCACCAGCCGCAGCGCCCTGGTCGCGATCCACCAGTCGACAACGGGCACTCGGCGCTACTGCCTCGAAGCCGGCGCCTGGGCCAGCCTGCGGCCCCGAATCGAGGCGACTGTGGACATGCTCCACGGTCACGAGCTCGAACAGGACCTGACCCTCGCCGCCCGCGAGCCACTCCACGCCGACGGCACGGTGGTGTTCCAGGACCGCTGGTGGGACCACTGGCAGGACCATCCCCACGACAGCCAGCAGAGCCTGGGCGCCCACTACAAGCACGACCTGCACCCCCTGATCCACGCCCTGGCCGAGGGCCAGCTCTTCCCACGCCTGCCCGAGCACCCCCGGATCCTGGACCTGGGTGGGGGCACCGGCAGCCTGCTCATGCGGATGGGCCGCTGGGGCCACCTGGTGGACCGCAACGCACGCCAGCTCGCCGCGGCCGAGGCCCGCCCCGACGCATGCTTCGAGGTGCACGCCGGAGACATCCGAGCCCTGCCGGACTTCGCGGCCGTGGTGGGCGGACCGGTGCACCTGGCCCTGGCCATCGGCTCGCTGCACCTGCACGTCATGGAGCCCACCCAGGCCTGGAAGCTGGCCCACGGGCTCTTCGGGGACCTGGCGCCCGGGGGCTACCTGGTCGCCGCCGGCCACTCCCCGCTGCTGTTGAACCGCGACGACCTGGAGCTCATCGGTTTTGAGGTCCACAACTGCATCGTGCCGGGCCGCGACGACAAGGGACGCCGACAGCAGCTCTACCTGGCCAGGCGTCCCCCGGGCAGCTCCAGCTGAGTCGACGGGTCTTGGAGCAGGGCACGGGCCCGAGCCTCGACCTCTTCCACGACCGGGTCACCGCCGAACAAGCCACCGAGCACCGCGACGCCGTAGGCCCCCGCCCGCCGGGCCCGCTCGACCCGATCGCCGTCGACCCCTCCCAGCGCGAACACGCGGAGCTGTACCCGCCGGGTCGCCCGCCGCAGACCGGTCGTGCCCAGGCAGCGCCGGCGATCCGCGGGCTTGCTGGTCGGGCGCCAGATGGGGGACAGCAGCGCGTAGTCGGCGCCACCGGCTTGGGCCGCCAGCACCTCGGCGGCGCTGTGACAGGACACGCCAAGGCGGTGGGGAAAGGCCACTCGGACCGCGGCCACGTCGGACCCAGAGGGCAGGTGGAGTCCCCAGCCGGTGGCGGTCGCGATCGCCCGAGCCCCAGCCATGCGGTCGTGCAGGACCAGCTGGGGCAGGCGAATGGACAGGGCGCAGGCCAGCCGCACCACGGAGCGCTCGGCCAAGTGGAGCTCGCGCAGCAGCAGCTGGCGACAGCCGGCTCTCGACAGTCCCTCTGCCAGCCAGACCATGTCGGCGCCGTCGCCCTGGGTCCCGGGGGAGATGGGAAGCAGTCGCTGCACAGAGGCAGCGTAGTCGGTCAGCCGCGCCCGATGAGTCCGGTCATGGGGCTCGACGCCGACGCGTACAGCTTGCGGGGGATGCGCCCCGCCTCGAAGGCCAACCGGCCGGCCGCGGTGCCGGCCTGCATCGCCGTGGCCATCTTGGCCGGGTCGTCCGCTCCGGCGATCGCGGTGTTCATGAGCAGGGCGGTCACGCCGAGTTCCATCGCCAGAGCCGCGTCGGACGCCGTGCCCACGCCGGCGTCCACGATCACGGGGACCCCGGCGTGCTCGAGGATGATCGCCAGGTTGTAGGGGTTCCGCAGGCCGAGCCCGGAGCCGATGGGCGCCGCCAGTGGCATGACGGCCGCGCAGCCGATCTCCTCGAGCCGCATGCAAATGATCGGGTCGTCCATGCAGTAGGGCAGCACGGTGAAGCCGTCCTGGACCAGCACCCGGGCGGCCTCGAGGGTGCCCTCGGGATCGGGGAAGAGGGTCCTGTCGTCTCCGATGACCTCGAGCTTGATCAGGTCGGTGCCCAGCAGCTCCCGGGCCAGCCGGGCGGTCACGACGGCTTCGTCGACCGTGTAGCACCCAGCGGTGTTCGGCAGCAGGGTGATCCTGTCCCGATCGATGAAGTCCAGGATGTTCTCGCCCTTGGGCGCGTTCAGGTCCACGCGACGGATGGCGACGGTCACCATCTCGGTGCCGCTGGCCCGGTGACAAGTCTGCATGGTGGGGAAGTCGACGTACTTGCCGGTGCCCACGATCAGGCGCGAAGTGAAGGAGTGCTCACCGACGGTCCACATGGAGGGGCTCCTGGGCGGGCGGCGGCTCTAACCGCCTGTGTGGGTTGACACGGTCCGGCCGGCGGATATCGATCCGTCCCCACTTGATTGCCTGGAGCGATCCCCCGATGCTGAAGACCCTCTTCGCCGCCCTCGACACCGTGTCCCCCGCACCCATCGCCAGCGCCCACTGCGACGGGCCCTGTGGCGTCTACGATCCCGCCTCCGCCCGCATCGCCGCCGAGGCCGTGCTGTCGATGACCAAGAAGATCCAGGCCCTGCCCCTGCCCGATCCCAGCGACGCTGGTGCGGTCCAGGCCTACCACAACACCGTGGCCCGCTTCGTGAAGATCAAGGAAGAGCAGGCCCACCTGGCCAAGGAAGAGCTCCTGGTCCTGTGGACCGACTTCTTCAAGCCCCAGCACCTCGAGGCCGTGCCCGACCTGCACGACATCTTCTGGAAGGCCGCCAAGGAGGCGAGCTCCGCCAAGCAGGAGGTCTCGCTGCACCACGCCCAGGCACTGATGGACGCCTGCCAGAAGGTCCACGAGATCTTCTGGGGCATCAAGAACCGCGACATCGCCTGGTACACCGCGTCCTGAGCGACGACCCCGCGATGGCTCCGGCCGGTCCCGTGTCTCGCACCGGGCCGGCCGAGCTGATTTTGTGGCTGCTGCGACGGCGGCGACGCTTCCGCGTGGAGGGGCCGAGCATGGCGCCGACGCTGGTGGCGGGGGACTTTGTGCTGGCCCAGGCCGGTGCCGCGGTGGAAGTCGGGGACGTGGTGGTGGCGGAGCATCCCGGAGAGTCCGGGCGGGTGGTGATCAAGCGGGTGGCCGGCATCTCGGACGGCGGAGTGGACCTGCGGGGCGACGCGGCAGAGCAGTCCACGGACAGCCGGTCGTGGGGGCTGGTGCCGGCGTCCCGGGTGTTGGGCCGCGTGACGAGCCGGGTCCAGGGTTGGTGAACACCCATCGACCAGGGCCCTCCGCTCTGCTACCCTCGTGCCACCGGTCATGACCTCTTCCCGCCTGCGACACCTTGCCCTGGTCCTCACCCTGCTGAGCTGGTTAGCGGGCATCACCGGCGGGCACGTGCACGCCCTGGAAGTCGCCCACGTGCGGTGCGCGGACCACGGCGAGCTGATGGAGTGGTCCGGCCACGGTCAGACCGCCGGGGAGACCACCTGGATCAGCGCACCGGACGCACCGGCCGGGCACGACCACGGCTGCAGCCTGGCCCAGGCCCTGGACCAGGGCACCCCGGTGATCGCCCCGGCAGCTGCCCTGCTGGCCGCGATCGCCACCGCCCAGGCCCCCACCGGCCCTCCCCTGGCACCCCCGGGCCACCCGCTGGCCTACGCCCCCAAGACTTCGCCCCCGACCTCCTGAGCTTCCCGGTCCTCGCCGGCGACGACCGTCGGCCGCGTCCCGAACGAACCACCAGGAGGTACGGCCATGCTCGTGCTCTCCCTGGGGCTGCTCCTGCATCCGGTCTGGGCCGATGACGAGCCGTCCCCTCCTCCATCGCCGGACGGCGACGCCGAGGAGCTCCCCACAGACGATCCCCCAGAAGAAGACACCCCCGAAGTCCCGGACATCGCCGCGCTCGAAGCGCGCATCGCCGCCCTCGAAGCGACCCAGCAGGCCGCCGCCCTGGAGGACCTGCTGCGCGACGCAGAGGCCGCTGCGGCCGAAGCCCCGGCCCCGGTTCCCCCCGCACAGGTCGGCCCGGGTGCCTTCAACCCCGCGCTCACCGCCTTTGGCGACGGCTTCTGGTCCGTCGGCTTCGACGGCGACGGCGTGGCCCCGGAGTCCGGACCCTGGATGCGCAGCCTGGAGCTGGACCTGCGGGCCGGCGTGGACCCCTATGCCCAGGCCGTGGCGGTGCTCGCGCTCCACCAGGACCCGCCCCTCGGCGGAGCCCATGCACACGACACGGTCGACACCCACGCGACCGAGGACACCCACGCCGAGGACCCCGACGACGACACCCCGCTCGAAGCCCAGGCGGAGGACCTGGGCTGGGAGGTGGCGGTCGAGGAGCTCTACGTGGACTTCGTCGCCCTGCCCGGGGGCCTCACCGCCCGGGCGGGGCTGTTCAAGCTGCCCTTCGGGGTCGTGAACCGGCAGCACCCCCACGACCTGCCCTGGACCCAGGCGCCTCTGGCCTTTCGGGAGCTGCTGGGACCCGAAGGGCTCAGCGACACCGGGGTGAGCCTGACCTGGCGGCCCCGCTGGCAGGCCCCGGTGACCTTGACGCTCCAGGGCGCCGCCGTCGCCGGCGAGACCTTCCACGCCGCCGGGATCACACCCGGCTGGCTGGGGCGGGGTGAGCTCTTCGCCGACCTGGGCGCCGTCGACGTCTCGGCGGGTGCCAGCGCCACCGGTCGCGAGAGCGACGCTGTCTTCGGCGGCGACCTGATGGTGCGGTGGAAGGGCTCCTCCTGGCGCTCGGTCCTGTTGCTGGCCGAAGCCCTCGCCACCACCGAAGGCAGCCGTGGCGGCTATGCGGCCCTGCAGGTCCAACCGACCCGCCCGCTGTACCTGGGCCTGCGCCTGGACGCAGTCGACGGAGAGCTCGGCGGCGAGGCCGCCGCGTCCTGGTACACGTCGGAATTCCTGCGCCTGCGCCTGTCCCTGGCCCGCGAAGAGGCCGCCTGGCTCGCCCAGGGCCAGCTCACCTTCGTCTGGGGCTCCCACCCCGTCGAGCCCTACTGGGTGAACCGATGATCGCGCTCCTGCTTCTTGTCGCACAGGCCCTTGCCCTCGACGTGGTCGCCACCTTGCCGGTGTACGGTTCGCTGGCCCAGACCCTGGCCCCAGACGCCCAGGTCACCGTGCTGGGGCGGGGGACCGAGGACCCGCACTTCCTGTCTCCGACCCCGGCGTTGATGGCCACGGTCGGACGGGCGGACCTGTTCATCGAGAACGGCCTGGGCCTGGAGCTGTGGACCAGCCGCCTGCTCGACGGTGCCGGCAACCCGGGGATCCGTCCCGGGAGGCCCGGCCACGTCCTGGCGTCCAACGGCGTCGCTCGCCTGGAGGTCCCTGTCGAGCTGAGCCGCTCCCAGGGCGACCTGCACCCCCAGGGCAACCCTCACGTGTGGCTCGATCCGCTGAACCTGCCGCTCATCGCCGACAACATCGCGGCGGGGCTCGCCCGCGTGGACCCGGCCGGGGCCGACGGCTACGCGGCCCGGGCGGCGGCCTTTCGCGACCGGGTCTACACCTGGGTCTTCGGCCATGATCTGGTCGACTTCATGGGCGGCCCGCTGCTGGAGCGGTTGGCCCGCTCGGGCAAGCTGCACGACTTCCTGGCGTCCAAGGGCCTTGCGGACCGTCTGGGCGGGAGCCTGGGTCAGCACGCGGGGCTGCGCGGCCAGCCGGTGGTCTTCTACCACCGGAGCTGGATCTACCTGGTGCAGCGCTACGGCCTGGACGTGGTCGGCTACATCGAGGACCGCCCGGGCATCGCCCCGAGCGCCGCTCACAAGGACGCTCTCGCGGCGTCGATGACGGCAGCCGGCGTCACCTGGATCGGCGTCACGGTCTACTACGACGATCGACTGGCCCACGCTCTGAGCAGCACCACCGGTGCCCGGGTGGCCCGCATCCCCGGCGACGTCGGGGGCGTGCCGGCTGCGTCCGATCCACTGGCCTTGCTCGACGCCATCCTCGGGACCTTCTGACGTGGACGCCGGGCACTGGATGGTCGCACCCGTGGTGGCGTGCCTGGTGGTGGCCCTGCCCCTGGGATGGTTCGGGCTCCACGTGCTGCAGCGGGGCGTGATCTTCGTGGATCTGGCACTGGCCCAGGTGGCGGCCCTGGGCACCACGTGGGCCGTGATGCTGGGCTTTACGGCCGATGCCCCGGGGGCCTACGGCATCTCCCTGGGGTTCACGGCGGTGGGCGCCCTGGCGTTCTCCCTGGCCCGCCACTTCGAGGACCGGGTGCCCCAGGAGGCGATCATCGGCATCGCCTATGCGGTCACGGCGGGCGCTGCGGCCCTGGTGCTCGAGTTCGCGTCGGATCCGCACGGGGCCGAGAAGCTCCAGCACCTCCTGGTCGGCAACGTGGTGTGGGTGCGGTGGAGCGAGATCGCCTGGATGGCCGGGGTGGTCGCAGCGGTCGGTGCGGTGCACTTCGCTGTCCGCCAAAGGTTGCTCCGGGTGAGCTTCGAGCCCGAAGCTGCCCAGGCCGACGGGGTGGCGGTGGGGGCGTGGGACATCTTCTTCTACCTGAGCTTCGGCGCGGTGATCACGGCGATGGTGCCGATCGCCGGCGTGCTCCTCATCTTCAGCTTCCTGGTCATCCCGGCGGTCATCGGTCGGCTCTTCGCCGACGGCGTCGGGGCCCGGCTGGCACTGGCCTGGGGGGTCGCCCTGCCGGTGTCGGTGGTCGGCGTGGGGGTGAGCTACGAGCACGCCGCGGGGCCGGTGATCGTGGTGATGCTGGGGGGCCTGCTGGTGATGGCCCTGGCCGTGCGTGCGCTGCGCAGTGCCGACAGACCGGGGCCGCTGGCCGCCAAGCTCGCGGCCGGTGCAGCGACGCTCGGCGCGACGCTGTGGGCCGTGGCCCTGACCTCGCCGAGCGGTGCAGCCCACGATCACGACCAGGACGTGCACCTGGAGCACCACGAAGAAGCCGCGCTCGCCGACCAGGACCCGGCGACCCGCGAGGCCCGCTACCGGGCGGAGCTGGACGACGGCATCGCCCTGCGGGCGGGGCTGGCCGTCGAGCCCGACCCGTCGCTCCGGCTGTTGGTCGCGTCGGCGCTGGTCCGCCTGGGAGACCCGGCGGGCCTGGACGGGCTGGCGGATCTGGTCGAGGGGGACGTGCCGTTCCTGCGCATGGAGGCCGACCACCGCCTGCGGCTCGTCGCCGGTGACACGGCCCCCGCCTATGACCCCCTGGCCGGCCCGGACAGCAGCGGGGCCTGGGCGGACTGGGTGCGGAAGGCGCCAGAGGGCTGGCGTGAGCGGGCGGGAGAGGTCGCGCTTCCGTAGGACTGGTGGGGTGTCGTGGCTGCCGTCCGGGGCGCAGGAGCTGGACCCGGGCCTCGTCCTGGCGCTCTCCCGGCGCTGTCTGGCCCTGGACGTGCTGCACCAGGAACGGGCAGCGGCGCTGCGCCCGCGGCTCTTCACGGGCGCGGCCGCAGCGTGGGCCGGTCTCGCCTTGGGCCCGCTGGTGGGCCTCGGCCTGGGATGGGTCTCCCTCGTCTGGCTGGGGGCCGTGCTCTGCACAACCTTGCTCGCCGCGGACGTGTTCGCGCTGGCCCTGCACCACCGGATGGCCCTGCCCCTGGCGCGATTCCTGCGGGTGAACAAGGGGCCGCTGGGGTCAGAGTCCCTTCCCTCTTCCGGCTGAGTCGCTCGAGGGCCCGTCTTGCGCCTCGAAGAGGCCCGAAAGGCGGTCTGTCGGCGCCCTGACTCCGGCAAAGCGGAAGAACTGGGGGGCTCTGAATCGGCAGGCGGAAGAACCGCCGGGCTCTGACTCTCTCAGAACCGCTGGGGCGGTCCGTCTGGACGCCAACGATAGCGACGCCACGAAGGGGCCAGCCTGAGGTCGCCGTCATCCAAGCTGGCCAAGCGCGGATCTCCGGCCGCACTGCCGAGCACACCCATGTCGGGTCCCCAGCGATCGTCGATGTAGCGGACTGCGCGGTCACTGACGCCGATGTGGGCCGCGATGACGCGGGTGGGCTCTGGAGAGAGACACCGGGCAGCTCGAACCCAGAGGCGGCGGGCCGGCGATCGCTCGCCGACTTCAGACCACGGCACCCGAGCGACTGTGCTGACCGCCGAGCGCAGCAGTTCCAGGCCAGCGGCCCCGGGAACGACCAGGTCGCCGGACATGGGCAGGTCGGTCCCGGTCACGCAGACCGTCGGGTCCGAGGAGACATAGGCGTGGAAGCCGACGGGATCCGGGGAGGCCCGGACCCGAGCTGGCATCGCCAGACCCAAGCGATCCCGATGAGTCGACCACGGCCAGGCCAGCGGATCGGCCACCAGTCCCGCACGACACGGGTTCAGGTGGATGTAGCGGACGGAGCGGCGCTCCTTCACGGCGCCCACGACCGGGTCCGGCCGGCCCTGGGAACGCCAGATGGGCCCCGCAGAGCCCCGAGCGTGGTTTCGATGCCGTGCGTAGGCGGACATGGCCAGGCCCAGCTCACGGTGCACATCGCGAGCGTGCAACAGGTGAACGTGATCGGGCATCAGGCACAGGGCGATCGGATCGGGAACGTGCTCGAAGACCAGGCGCCACAACGTGGCGGCGTCCCTGTGGCAGGCCCACAGGACCCGGCCCGGGAGAGCTCGGGCTGCGTGATGATGTGACATGGGCCCACCCCATGCACGGCCCGAGCCAGACCCTCAGGGCGCTGAGACAGCGGATCCGGCGGAACGCGGGTGTCGAATCGTCGACACCCGTCGAAATCCAGAGCCCCTTCCCTCTTCCGCCCGCACCGCCAGAGCGAGGAAATCGGCGCCACAAGGGCCAATAAGAGCGGCAGACACGGGCCGAACCCGACAATTCCGGAAGAATCGCGCCGCTCTACCCAGACAGGCGGAAGAAATGCCCTACTTTGCCGCCACGCCAGAGTCCGCCCCACCCCGCAGCCGCTTGCGCAGGTCCCCGAGGGCCTTCTTGGCGAAGTTCACCGAGACCAGTTCCTCGGCGTTGTAGAACAGGAAGGAGAACAGGTTCGACGCCTGGACATACTTGTACAGGTCATTCACGTTCTCGATGGCGTCCAGGTGCCGCTGGATGGTGATCGGCCGGAAGTAGAACTCCCGGTAGAAGCTCCGGTGGGCCTCGATCAGGTCCTCGGACTCCATGCCCCAGGGCACGAAGGTGGGCTCCCAGAAGGACTTCTCGTCGGTGCTCTTGTTGATGACCCGGCCCCACTTCTCGCCCTCGCGCTCCCAGATCTCCATCTGCGGGGTCTTGGGCAGCAGCGTGTTGATCTGGACAGTGACGTCGTGGAGCGGGATGGACTTGGCGAAGTCGATGGTCTCCCGGATGGTGTCCGGGGTGTCGGGCATGTGGCCGACCATGAAGAAGGCCTTGGGCCGCAGACCGACCTCGTCGGCCCAGGTGATGGCGTTGCGGATCTTCTCCTTGGTGATGCCCTTGGAGATGAAGTCCAGGACCTGGTCGCTGCCACTCTCGACCCCGAAGCGGGTGCGCCAGCAGCCGGCGTCGGCCATGGTCTGGAGCATCTCGCGGTCCACGACCTCGACCCGGCTGGAGCAGGTCCAGGAGATCTTCACGCCCCGGCGCATGATCTCCTTGCAGATGGCCATCACGCGCTTCTTGTTGGCGCAGAAGAGCGAGTCCACGAAGGCGATGTCCTGGGCGCCGAAGTCCCGGATCAGGTGCTCCATCTCGTCGACGACAAACGCTGGAGACCGGCCGCGGTAGCCGCTGCGGGACTTCTGGCAGAAGCCGCAGGCGTGGGGACAGCCCCGGCTGGTGACCATCGAGAATTTGGGCAGGCCGTGCTGGTCCACCGGCACCGGCTTGTACAGGTTCGCCGGCAACAGGTACCGCGCCGGGAACGGGAGCTCGTCCAGCTTCTTGAACTTGCTGCGGGGCTTGGTGTGCACGATGGTGCCGCCGTCGTCGCGGTAGACCACGCCTTCGACGTCTTCGAGGGCCTTGCGACCGGCGTAGTGGTCCACCAGGTCGAGCATCGTGAACTCGCCTTCGTGGATGACGCCCACGTCGAAGCAGCGGTGCTGCATCGCCTCGTTGGGCAGCAGCGTCACGTGGTACCCACCCAGCACCAGCGGCACCGACGGCATCGCGGCCTTCAGGGCGTCGCCGAATTCCTTGGCGCTCTCGAACACCACGGTGTTCGAGCCGAGCCCCACGATGTCGGGCTTGAAGTCCTCGCACCGCCTGATGGTCGCCGGGATGTCGAGCTTCTCGGCCGGCGCATCGACGCAGGCCACCGTGTGGCCCGCCCGCTCCAGCACCGCTGCGATGTACAGCAAGCCCAGTGGCGCGGAGTTGTAGAACAGGTAGCTCGTGACCGGGTCGACGTGGCCGTCCCGGAGCACCGAGTCGATGGGGCTGTTGACCAGGATGATCCGCATGACCCCATGGTACCCGGAGTCCAGCGCATTCCGACGCGGATCAGCTGCCGGGCGTCAGGTGGACCACGTGTGGGTACGGAATGTCGATGCCGTTTGCGTTGGCGGCGTCGTGCAGCCGCTTGGCGACGTCGCTCATCATGTCCAGGAAGTTCGCAGGCTCGGACCACACGTGGACCAGGAAGTCCACAGAACTCCCGCCCAGGCCGACACAGGCGATGCCCACCCCTTCGTTGTTCAGCACGAAGGGGCTCTCCAGGGCGGCGGCCGTCAGGACCTCGTTCACCTTGGAGAAGTCAGAGCCATAGGCCACGCCGATAGCCACCGAGCCCCGAGTCTTGCCGAAGCCCGTGATGTTGGTGATCGTTCCCCCCATGATGGCGCCATTGGGGATGACGTACCGACGCCCATCCAGGTCGGCCAGGGTGGTGCAGAACAGTCCGATCTCCTCGACATCGCCGGTGTGCCCGCCGGCGGTGATCTTGTCCCCCAGGGTGAAGGGTCGGAAGAACAGGATCATCACGCCGCTGGCGAAGTGGGCCAGGCTGCCCTGCAGGGCCAGTCCGACCGCCAAGCCGGCCGACGCGAAGATGGCGACCAGCCCGGTCGTCTTGATCCCGAACTGCTCGAGCACGGCGATGATGACGGCGGCGATGATCGTGTAGCGAACGCCACCCGACAGGAAGCCGTGCAGGGCCCGGTCGACCTTGCCCTTCTCCAGGGCACGCACGGTCCAGCCCCGGGAAATCCCGGCGACGGTCCAGCCGACGACGAGGACGACGATGGCCGTGATCGCGTCGATCAGGGTCGCGAGGTTCTCTGGCGACAGTTCAGGCATGGGTTCCCCTCAGAAGATGGAAGCGACGACACCGGCCGTCAGGATGTGATCGACCGGCTGGTACCCCTCGACCGGCTGGTTGTCGAAGACGAGCTTGTGCGTCAGCTTCAGGCTGAGCATCCCGCTCAGCTGAGAGGTCAGGCTGGTCTCGGTGAGCAGGCGCAGGTCATCCCGGTCCAGCAGGTTCTGGTACACCTCGGCCCGGAACGCAAAGGCGAGGGTGTCGCGCAGGTTCTGCTCCAGCCCCAGCTTGACCACCGCAGAGATGGGGAAGCTGCGAGAGGGATCGGTGCCGCCGACGTAGAACTCCTGGGCCAGGTCCAGGCCCGCTTCCGCCACGAGAACCGTCTCGGGGGTCTTGAAGAGCTGCTGTGACCAACCGACCTGTTCGTTCAGGCGCAGCTCGTAGCCGGCGAACTGATCGTGCAGGGCCCCGACCAAGGCGTAGATGCTGCTCTTCTCCCGCACCAGGAAGTCGTACCGACCCGTGACGGCCAGGTTCTGGGCGTTGGTGACCATGCCGGTCTCGCGCTCCTCGGTGCTGATGCGACCATCGCCGTCGGCGTCGACCGCGGAGCGGCCGTAGAACCCGGACAGTGCGCCCTGGAGCTTGTTGCTCCCGAGCGTCCGGTCGGCCTTGAGCGATCCACTGACCGTGGAGTACTGCGCATTGCCGCTGGCCAGGGCACCCCCGGCCTCGGCCACCAGGTGGGTCACGGCCTCGGGCTCGGGCTCCGCTTCCGGCTCGGGCTCCGCTTCCGGCTCGGGCTCGAGCACCGGCTCGGGCTCCGGCTCCGGCTCCGCGGCGGGCTCGGGATCCGGCTCCTCAGCAGCGGGCTCCTCGGCGGGCGCGGCCTCTTCGGTCTCGTCGGCGCTGCCTTCCTCGGCCGGCGCTTCCTGGGTGGTCTCTTCAGGTGCCTCTTCGGCAGGAGCTTCCGGCTCCTGGGCGAAGGCGAAGGACGTCACGATCCACAACAGCATGGGGTCTCCCCTCTGTGAACCAGGCGCGCCCTGCCAACGGAAGGACTTCGAAGAAGGCCGCGCCAGAGGCGGCGATGGTATCAGAGCAGAGGCTCCTGAAGAAGTCCTTCACCTGGACCCGCCAGGCCAGCGCGTCTTGCCCGAGTGGGGGCCCCCTCATAGGGTCTTGGCCCGTCCAGAGGACCCACGCACATGGCTGATCTCAAGGGCAGCAAGACCCACCAGAACCTCAAGGACGCCTTTGCAGGCGAGTCCCAGGCCAACCGCCGCCACCTTTACTTCGCCAAGATGGCCGACGTAGAGGGCTACCCCGACGTGGCCGCCCTGTTCCAGGAGACCGCCGCCAGCGAGACCGCCCACGCCCACGGCCACTTGGATCACCTCAAGCCGGTCGGCGATCCGGCGACCGACCTGCCCTTTGGCGACACCCGGGCCAACCTGCGGGCCGCGCTGGAACGCCAGACCTTCGAGCACACCCACGCGTACCCGACCATGGCCGAGACCGCGCGGAACGAGGGCTTCGACGACATCGCTGACTGGTTCGAGCTCCTGGCCAAGGCCGTCAAGGGCCACGCCGGTCGCTTCCAGAAGGCCCTGGACGAGGTCGAGTAGCCGGTCGAACTCCCGCCCGAGCGCCGTCAACGACGCGGGTTATGCGGGGGTCCCCACTCTCGAATTCCCGCACCAGGAGGACACCCATGTCAGATCCCAGCGCCAGCAAGTGCCCCGTGATGGGCGGCCGCCACACCGCAGTCGGCGCCTCAGCAAACCAGCACTGGTGGCCGAACCAGCTGAACCTCAGGGTGCTCCACCAGAACCCGCCGGCGTCCAATCCCCTGGACCCCTCCTTCGACTATGCAGCGGCCTTCAAGTCCCTGGACTTCGACGCCCTCGCAGCCGACGTCGACGCGCTGATGACCGACTCCCAGGAGTGGTGGCCGGCCGACTATGGCCACTACGGGCCCTTCTTCATCCGCATGACCTGGCACGCCGCGGGCACCTACCGCATCGCGGACGGCCGCGGCGGCGGCGGCACCGGTGACCAGAGGTTCGCCCCCCTCAACAGTTGGCCCGACAACGTCAACCTGGACAAGGCACGCCGCCTGCTCTGGCCGATCAAGCAGAAGTACGGCCAGAAGATCTCCTGGGCCGACCTGTTGATCTTCACCGGCAACCGCGCCCTGGAGACCATGGGCTTCAAGACCTTTGGCTTCGGCGGCGGTCGCGAGGACATCTGGTCGCCGGACGAGGAGATCTACTGGGGGCCCGAGACCGGGTGGCTCGACGACGAGCGCTACAGCGGCGATCGCGAGCTGGCCGAGCCCCTCGGTGCGGTGCAGATGGGCCTGATCTACGTCAACCCCCAGGGCCCGAACGGCAACCCGGACCCGCTGGCGTCCGCCCGGGACATCCGCGAGACCTTTCGCCGGATGGCGATGAACGACGAGGAGACCGTCGCGCTCATCGCTGGCGGCCACACCTTTGGCAAGACCCACGGTGCGGCGAGCGAGGACTACAAGGGCGCCGAGCCCGAGGGTGCCGCCCTCGAAGAGCAAGGCTTCGGCTGGACCAGCAGCTTCGGCAGCGGCAAGGGTGTCGACACGATCTCCAGCGGGCTGGAGGGTGCGTGGACCACCAACCCGATCGCCTGGGACAACAACTACTTCGACAACCTGTTCAAGTACGAGTGGGAGCTGACCAAGAGCCCGGCGGGTGCACACCAGTGGACCCCCAAGAACGCCGACGCCCAGGGCACGGTCCCGGACGCCCACGACCCGTCCAGGCGTCACGCCCCGATGATGCTGACGTCTGACCTCGCGCTGGTCACGGACCCGGCCTACAAGGCCATCTCCAGGCGCTTCTACGAGAACCCGGACCAGTTCGCCGACGCCTTTGCGCGGGCCTGGTACAAGCTGCTGCACCGGGACATGGGGCCCACGGCCCGGCACCTCGGCCCCTGGCTCCCCTCCGAGGCGCTGATCTGGCAGGATCCGGTCCCCGCGGTCGACCACGCGCTGGTCGACTCGGCCGACATCGCGGCCCTCGAAGCTTCGATCCTGTCGTCGGGCCTGTCCGGCTCCCAGCTCATCGCGGCGGCCTGGGCCTCCGCGTCGACCTACCGGGGCACCGACATGCGCGGCGGCGCCAACGGCGCCCGCGTCCGGCTCGCACCCCAGGCCGGCTGGCACGTCAACACCAGCTCCGGTGTCGGCGCAGTGGTGGCCACCCTCGAGGGCATCCAGCGCGACTTCAACGGCTCCCAGGCCGGTGGCAAGCGGGTCTCCCTCGCAGACCTGATCGTGCTGGGCGGCGGCGCTGCAGTCGCCATGGCCGCCAAGAAGGCCGGGGTCGACGTGACCGTGCCCTTCTCGCCCGGGCGCACCGACGCCACCCAGGACCAGACCGACGCCGACTCCTTTGCCGTGCTCGAGCCGACCGCAGACGGGTTCCGCAACTACCTCCAGCGTGGCCACAAGCGCCTGGCCGAGCACCTGCTGGTGGACAAGGCCTGCCTGTTGGGGCTCTCCGCGCCCCAGATGACCGCCTTGGTCGGTGGACTGCGCGTGCTGGGCGCCAACGCCGGTGGCTCCCAGCAGGGCGTCTTCACCGACCGCGTCGGGACCCTGAGCAACGACTTCTTCGTCAACGTGCTCGACATCAGCACCGAGTGGAAAGCCACGTCGAAGAACGACTTCGAGGGCCGGGACCGCGGGAACGGCGAGCTGCGCTGGACCGCCAGTCGCGTCGATCTCGCCTTTGGCTCGAACTCCGAGCTGCGGGCGCTCGCCGAGGTCTATGGCAGCTCCGACGGCGCCGAGAAGCTCGCGCACGACTTCGTCGCCGCGTGGTCCCAGGTCATGGACAACGACCGCTTCGATCTCGCCTGAGGGTGTGAACGCGACCTGGCGGATCCCCGGCACGCCGGGGGTCGCGAGGCCCTGCGGACCGACTGACGGGCTTCCCCTGTCTCACGGGCGGGCGGGCATGTGCCGATACCCCTCACGAGGAGGGGTGCTTGAACCTGCCCGCAGTCCAGCCCACGACAGCCGTGAGTCCGGTCACGCTGCGCTTCTCGGATCCCGAAGAAGAGCAGGCCTTCCGCGCCGAGCGCAGCCGCCTGGCCCTGCCCTTCATCCGGCTGGCGCTGTTCGTCGGGCTCGCCTTCTTTGCGCTCTTCGGCAGCTTCGAGTCGCTGCTGGCCCCCGACGACGTCGGCTCGATCCGGTTTCTGCGCATCGCGATCGTCTTCCCGATGGGGGTGGCACTGCTCGCCAGCAGCTGGCTGCCGAGCCTGGCACGCTGGATGGAGCAGATCATGCTCGGCCTGGTGCTGACGTCGGGCCTGGGCCTGTTGGCGCTGATCGGCCTGCTCGAGCCCCCGGTCACCAGCGTCGCCTTCACCGGCCTCGTGCTCACCATCGTCTACGGCTACAACCTGTCCCAGCTGCGCTTTGTCAGCGCCACCGGCACCGGCTGGGGCCTGGCGATCGCCTACTTCGTCCTGGCCCTGACCACCGACGCTGTGAGCCGGGACGGGCTGGGCCAGAACATGTTCTTCCTGGCCGCCGGCAACGTGCTGGGCATGGGCGCCAGCTACGTCATGGAGCGCACGCCGCGCCTGGACTTCCTGCGCATCCGGGCCCTCGGCGCCCTGCACGCCGCGGTCAAGGAGATGAATCGGCGGCTGGAGGAAGAGGTCACCCGAGACCCCCTCACCGGCCTGCGGAATCGACGGGATCTGGAGGAGCGCCTGCTCGAAGCCATCCACCTGGGCAAGCGCTACGGCGCGACGACCAGCGTGATCCTGGTGGACCTGGACGACTTCAAGGACATCAACGAGGCCATGGGCCACACCGGGGGGGACCGGGTCCTGAAGGCCGTGGCCGACGCGCTCCAGGAGCTGCTGCGCACGTCGGACCTGGCGTTCCGCTACGGGGGCGACGAGTTCCTGCTGGTCCTCCCGGCGACCGACCAGACCGCGGCCTTGAAGGTCGCACGCCGGATCCAGGACTCCCTGGGCCGCATCCGCGCCGGCACGCCGACCGGCGAGGTCACCCTGGGCTGCAGCGCCGGAATCTGCCTGGTCCACCCCGAGATCGACGGCGTCGAGGTGCTGCTGAACAAGGCCGACCAGGCCCTGTACGAGGCCAAGCACCGAGGCAAGGGCCAGGTCGTCCTGCACGACGGCCCGTGCCTCACGCTCATCGAGTGATCGCGGTGCCTACCCCGGGGAGAACAGGAAGGGGTAGCTCACGATCACGATGCCGCCCTTGGGCGCCGGGAACCGCATCCGCCGAGCGACGTTGAGCATGCAGCGGGTGACGGCGCTGTTCCCGATCGTCTCGCGCTTGACGTTGGCCGACGACACCGAGCCGTCGCTGGCGATGATCCACTTCAAGGTGACCTTGCCGCTGAGCTGGTGGTTCCGCTGGAGCTCGCGCTGGTAGCAGTAGCGGTACTGGTTCAGGTGCTGCTTCACGACCTGGTCGATGAGGGCGGCGTCCATGTTGCCGACCTGGATCACCTGGCCGCCCTTGGCCAGGTTGCCGGAGCGCTTCTGGCCTGTGGGCTCGCCGCCGGACAGGCTGCTGCCGTCGCCGCCGCGGCCCTTGGTGCCGGTGCCACCAGGCATGCCCTCGGCGGTGCCACCGCCGCCGGGGCCGTCGCCGTCCCAGGCCAGCCCCGTGCCGAACTGCTTGCCGCGGGGGCCCTTGGTGCGGCCCAGGGCGTCCACCACCCCGCCGCCCAGGCCCGTCGCCGAGAACATCTCGCCGAAGTCCCGGTTGATGGCGTCCATGAAGCCCGCACCGTCGGCGATCTGGCGATCGCTGCGCCGCTGCTCCAGGGCCCGCTTCAGGTCTCCGTCCCGGGACCCCCGCTTGCCCGACTTGCGCTTGGCTGCAGCGCCCTCGACCTGTTCCTCGGGCTCGGACTTGGGGACCGCGACGACCTCTTCGGGCTCGGGCTCGGGCTGCCGCAGCATGACCTCGCTGAAGTGGTCCCCGAGCTCCTCGACCGTGATCTCGGGCGGCGGCGGCGACGTGATGGCCAGCACCCAGATCATCGCGGCCATGAAGCCATTCACCGCGAGGGCCGCGAGCAGGCCTGGCTCGCGCCTGGACTGGTGGGCCACGGGCAGCCGGGTGCCGGGGGGCACCTGTCGGATCAGCCATGAGAAGGCCGCGGTTCGGATCACGACCCGATCGCCGCCCACCAACTCGCCACCGCTCCAGGGGCCCCATGCACCGGCCATCAACGCCTGGGCGGCGCAGCCGTGAGGCACCAGGACCTCGCCCTGCTCGATGAGCGCGTGGTCCAAGGGACCCGGAAGACCCAGGCCTCCGATGGCCAGGGTGCCGTCCAGCGGCAGGTGGCGCACGTCCAGCAGCCAGTCGCCCCACAGGGCAGCGACTTCGAGCACCGGCGTGCCGGGGGCAGAGGCGGGCTCGCGCAGGAACCAGTCGGGCAGGGTGGTCATGGGGGCTCCAGGGGAGTGTTCTGGAGGTCGGGACAGCCCGGTCCCAGCCGGGTTCGTCAAGGGCCCGTCAGCCCTCTTAGGGATCCGGCGCGATGAATCCGCTGCTCCGCCTGGCCCCGCTCTTCCGACCGCAACTGCGGCTGCTGGCGGCGTGTCAGCTGGGGCTCCTGGCCGGCACAGGGCTGAACCTGCTGGGGCCCTGGCTGGTGTCCCGGGCGGTCGATCTGGACATCGCCAGCCGCGACTGGGTGGGCCTGCAGTCCACCGCGCTGCTCTACCTGGCGGTGCTGCTGGGCAACCTGGGCGTGACCTATGTGAGCCGGATCGGGCTCGAGATCACCGCCCAGGGTGCGATGTTCCGGCTCAAGCAGCGGCTGTTCCGGCACCTGGTCCACCACGACCTGGCCTTTCACGACCGCCACACCTCGGGCCGGCTGATCACCCGTGTCCAGGGCGACACGGAGGCGCTGAAGAGCCTATTCGCCGAGGTCATCCTGGCGGTGCCAGCCGACCTGCTCCTGCTGGTGGGCATGCTCGCAGTGCTCGGCCACGAGGCCCCCGAGCTCCTGCCCTTCGTCGCCGGCGTGCTGCCGCCCTACCTGTTGCTCATCGGCTGGTTTCGCCGGGTCTCGCCGCCGAAGTTCCTGGCGCTGCGCAAGCTCTTCGCCGGCTGGACGGGCTTTGCCACCGAGCAGCTCCGGGTCATGCCGACCCTGCAGCTGATGGGGCGGGCCGCGTGGTCCCGTGCCGCCGCCGACGTCCAGAACCAGGCCATCCGCATCGGCGAGCGGGACGCCCACCTGGTGCCCGTCTACTACATCAACATGGTGGTCACGGTGCGGGTGCTGGGCACCGCGGCCGTCCTGTTCTTCGGCAGCAGCGCCGTGGCCCGGGGCGAGCTCACGGTGGGGGCCCTGCTCATGGGCCTGGGGTACCTGCGGCTCATGTTCAACCCGCTCATGCGGCTGAGCTTCAACCTGACGACCTTCGAGCGCGCCCGGGCGGCCGCGATCCGCCTCTCCGAGCTCGAAGCGGACCGGCCCACGATCACCGACGGACCCGACGCGGCACCGTGGCCAGGCTTGAATGACGCGCTCTGCCTCGAAGACGTGCACTTCGCCTACGACGCCGACGCCCCCGTGCTCCAGGGCCTGAACCTGCGCATCGGAGCCGGCGAGCACGTGGGCCTGGTCGGGGTCACGGGCTCGGGCAAGAGCACCGTGCTGAACCTGCTCCTGCGCTTCCGCGAGCCCACGGCGGGGCGGGTCATGGTCGACAGCGTCGACGTGCGCACCTTGCGCATCGACGCCCTGCGACGACACCTGGGCCTGGTGCTCCAGGACGTGCTGCTGCTGCCGGGCACGGCGCTGGACAACCTGGGGGGCGAGCCCCGGGCGGCCCAGCGGGCGCTCGACGCGTTGGGCATTGGGCTCGGCCTCGATCACGGGATCGAAGAGGGCGGAAGGAACCTGAGCAAGGGAGAGCGCCAGCTCCTGACCTTTGCCCGGGCGCTGGTGCACGACCCGCCGGTGCTCTTGCTCGACGAGGCCACCTCGGCCGTCGATCCCGCCACCGAAGCCCGGGTCCAGGCGGCGCTCGCGACGCTGCAGCGGGGCCGCACGACCCTGACCGTGGCCCACCGCCTGGCGACCGTGAGGGACTGCCATCGCATCGTGGTGCTGGACCGTCGTGGCTGCGTGGCGGAGTCTGGCACCCATGCCCAGCTGGTCGAGCTGGGGGGCCTCTACGCCGCCATGCTCCAGCTCCAGGAGGGCGAGGCCGCGTGAAGGCGCTCTCGACCAATCTGGTGTGGGCCTGGTTCAGCCACGTGTGGACCGGCAGCCGAGGCTGGCTCGCGCTGATCGTCGGGCTGTCCTTCGTCAACGCCACCCTGGTCGCCACTTTCCCCTGGCTGTGGCAGTTCCTGGTCGACGAGGTCCAGGGCGATGCCAGGCCGGAGCGGCTGGTCGAGGTCGCGGGCTGGATGCTCCTGGTCGGCCTGGGGCAGACCGCGCTGTACGTCGTGCTCCAGGGCGGACGCACGGTCATGAATGCCTGGATCGGCTACCGCCTCCGGGCCCGCCTTTTCCACCACCTGAGCGACGTCTCGCCGGTGGTGCTCGGCCGGTGGCGGGTGGGCGATCTGGTCACACGCCTGACCGACGACGCCGGCGACAAGACGGTCTGGTTCCTGTGCTCGGGCATCTTCCGCGCCTTCGAAGCGGCGCTGATCGTCTGCGCCTGTCTGGTCGCCATGGTGTCGATGGCGCCGCTGTTGACGGTGATGGTGGTGTTCCCCCTGCCGATCCTGATCGTGGTGCAGTCGCGCATCCAAGGCACCCTGGGCAAGCGCTACGCCCAGGTCCAGGCCGCGATCTCCGGGATCAATGACCAGCTCGCGACCCTGTTCGCGGCGGTGAGGGTGCTCCAGGCGAACCAGCTCGAGGACGCGGCCGCCGAGCGCTTCCACGCCGCCGCCGAAGCCCAGCGCAGCGCCGAGATCAAGACCGCGATGGTCCAGCACGTGGTCTACCTGATGTTCGGCTACGGCTGGCAGCTCGCCGTGGTCGCGCTGTTGCTCGCCGGCGGCAAGGGCGTGCTCGACGGCACCATCACCCTGGGCCAGCTGGTCACGTTCGAAGGCCTCACGATGACCCTGGTCTGGCCGATGTTCGACACCGGCATCTTCCTGTCCCGCTACCAGCAAGCCGGTGTGGCGCTGGCGCGGCTCCAAGAGGTCGTGGACCTGCCGCGTCTGGTCCTGCCGACGCACCCGCGGCCGCCCGGAGAGGCCTCGATCCGGCTCGACCAGATGAGCGTCCAGGCACCGGACGGCGCCACCCTGCTGGCCGATGCAACGCTCCAGGTGTCGCCAGGCGCGGTCGTGGCCGTGGTCGGCGAGGTCGGCTCCGGCAAGACCACGCTGCTCCGCGGCCTGCTGGGCCAGCTGCCGCGCACGCCCGGCGCGGTCGCCCTGGGGGGCGTGCCCTGGGAGGACCTGGACCCGGCCGCCCTGGCCCGGCTGATCGCCTATGTGCCCCAGGACCCGGTCCTGTTGTCCACCACGGTGCGGGACAACGTGACCCTGGGCCGGGCACTGGCCGACGCCGACGTGGAACGCGCCGTGGCACTGGCCCGGCTGACCCAGGATCTGCCGCAGCTGCCGGACGGCCTGGACACCGTGGTCGGGGAGCGCGGCGTCACCCTGTCGGGGGGTCAACGCCAGAGGGTCGCGCTGGCCCGCGCCCTGGCAGGGCGCCCGGGCGTGCTGGTACTGGACGACGCGACGGCGGCCCTGGACGCGGACACCGAGGCGGCCTTCTGGGATGGCCTGGGCGCGGCGCTGCCCGAGCTGACGACCCTGGTGGTGACCCATCGCCCGGGCACGATCGAGCGCGCCAGCGCGGTCGCCGTGCTCGAGGACGGCAGGCTGGCGCAGTGGGGCCAGCACGGCACGCTGATCGCCCAGGAGGGCCCCTATCGACGGGTCTACGGGCGAATGCGCGCCAAGGCGCGACTCGACGCCTGATCCCCGACGCCCCACGGTTGGACGCGATCAGTGCTTGTGGCCGTCGCCGTGGTGGTGTTCCTGGGTCTCGAGCACTGCGGGGCGGGCCGTGACACGGGCGACGGAGAGCCCCACCGCCACCCGGTAGGGCAGCGGCGTGCCCAGGGCGTTGTAGTAGAGCGGCACCCGCAGGTGGCCCGTCACGGCCCACTGGTCGTCGATCTCGTGGAGCCAGCTCAGCGCCAGATCGACCTCGGTGAAAGCCTCGCCGCTGGCGCGGCCCTGGCCGGCCCCGGAGCGCATGAACGCCAGCCGCCCGGCGGCCACCCCCCAGCGGTTCCGGCGGGCGACGGACAGGTCCAGGTTGGTCTTGCCGCCGTTGCGGTACCCGTCTGTGCCAGCGTAGAGCGGCTGGCGGTGCGTGAAGGCGCCCCCGACGAGCCAGCTGCTGCCCCGGTAGTAGTCGACCGATGCCCAGGGATCGACGCTGCCGGTGGACCAGGGCGTGAAGGCGGTGGTCTCACCGGTCGCCCCAGTCGGCAGGGTCAGCCCGCCGTGGATGCGCAGCGCCTGGGTCGGTTGATCCAGGCCCTTCCAGGTGACGCTGAGCTGGGCGTCCCGGAGCGACCGTTCGCTGTCGTACCAGTGCTGCCCAGCCAGGGCCAGGGTCGTCGTGAGTCCGGGCCGCAGCCCCAGGGTCAGGCGGGCCGATGCCAGTCCCGCTGTACCGCGAGGACCCGCGATGCCCCACGCGTTGACCACCGCCCGGGCCTGTCCGGGCGTCATGCCACCGTCATACACGGACCTGCCGACCGGCAGGCTGCTGTCGCTTCACATCGTTCACTGGGCGTAGGCGGGCTCTGCAGCAAAGGCGAACAGGAGCGTCGAGACGCAGACCAACCGGAAGGGGTGCAACGGGGGCATGGGGCGCACCTAATCCGGCTGGCCTGCGCAATCGTCAAGAACGTCGACGGCCCCACAGCACCAGCGGCATCAGGAAGCCGAGTGCCCAGGGGGACGCGGGGGTCACCGCGCACCCGCCGACCGGCAGCGGCCCGTCCTCGGTGGGCTCTGCAGCGGTGCCGCCGGAGCCGCAGTCGGGCTGGGCGAGGTCCCAGCCGCCCGCCTCCTCGAGCCAGGACAAGACCGCGTCGGGGCGCACGTAGATGCCCCCCTGACCGCAGTCGACTGTCACGTCGTCCCAGCCCCGGGAGGTGATGCCCACCAGGAAATCTCCGTCGCCGGTGTTCAGGAAGATCGGGCCGCCGGAGTCGCCGTAGCAGGTGTCGGTGCCGTCACCGCCCGCGCCGAGTTCGCCGCCGGGGCTGACCTCTTCCATGCAGCCTCGCTCCGTCGCCTGGCAGTCCGGATCGGTGACCTGGACCTGGGCGTGCAGGAGCTCGTCCACGTACTCACTGCCGCGCTTGTCCACCGCGCCGTAGCCCACGATGGTGGCACTGGCGCCATCGACGAGCTCGTCGAGCACACAGTCCTGGGCGATGGTCGCCGGGGTCACGCTGGACTCGCGGTCCAGGAGCAACACCTCCAGGTCATAGGTCGTGTAGTGCTGGGGATAGCGCACGACTTCGCGAACCCCCAGGGTCTCCCCTGGCCCGCTCAGGCTCTCGGCCTTCAGGTGCACCTGGTCGATGCGCTTACCGCAGTGGCCGGCCGACAGCACCACGTCGGGCGCGATCAGCACCCCGGTGCAGACGGCCTCTCCACCCTGGAGGAGCGCCGCCACCTCGGGCCAGGCGCTGCCGGCTTCGGTGCCACCGACGATCTTGGCGTCACCGGCCAGGGCGCTCGCGGACAAGGTGAGGAGGATGGTCATGGTGCTCTCCCGTGTGAGACGGTCCCTGGGTGTGGGCCCCGGGACGCGGCTTCGGTCGGGAGAGATCGGGTGACCGGGCGTGACCGGCGATGACGCCGGGTCAGGACGATGTCAGCCGCTCAGCGGCGTTGGTTCGCCTCAAACGACGCCCAGCCCCACAGGGCTCCGATGATGAGCGCCAGGGCGAACCACTGCTTGGCGTAGTGCAGGCTCGTGTTGTCGCGGACCGCGGGCCCGTAGCCGGTGGCGAGGAGGGGGTCCGGCGTGGGCTCTTCGCCCGGGGCCAGCCGCTCGCCCGCCCAGATCCAGAGCCCCGGTTCCAGCCCGCCCGCCCAGGCGTGGATCGCGCCGACGTTTCGCTGGCCCCAGATCGGCGGGAGGTCAGCGGACTCGACAGGCGGGTTGTCGCCCCCTGCCGGGAGCGGGCGTAGCTGGCCCCGCAGGGTCGTCGGAGCCCCGTGGTCCAGGGCGGCCAGACCCTTGTCCCGATCGGCCCGGCGCAGGTCCCCGCGGTTCACCAGCAGCTGGCGCCCGCCGGCGGTCTCGAAGACCTGGAGCACGCCATAGCCCACGGCGCCGTCGACCCGTCGCCCGCCCTCGAGCATGACCCGGGGGGTGTAGGCCCCGGTCAGGGTGACGTCCCGGAACCAGACCTGGTCGGGTGCGGCGAGCGCGGCCTCGTCGACCCGGGGGAGGTCCCAGGCCTTCCGCGCGGCGTCCAGGTACTGGTTGCGCTCTCCGTCCCGGCGGACCTGCCACTGACAGAGCCCCAGGGCTGTCACCACCACGAAGCCGGCCCCGAGGGTGGGCCAGAGCCGAGGGCGGAACACCCCCAGACCCTGCCGGAAGCTGCGGAGCCGGTCCATCATCGCCATCGGGCTCCCCGATAGCCCGACGACAGGCCCGGGGCCGGGGTACGAAGGGTCCATGCACATCCTGGCCCTCGCCTGGCTCGCCTGTTCCGGCACCGAAACCCCGGCCACCGACTCCGGCACCCCCCCGCCCCCCTCCGACACGGCGACCGACCAGACCGACACCGCCACGGCCGAGACCGACACCGGCGGCCCCGGGCACACCCAGGACAGCGGGACCCCAGCCACGACCCCGCGGGACCCGGCGGGCTGGAACGTGCTCACCAACCCGGGCTTCGAGACGGGGGACGCGACCGGCTGGCGCACCGACGGCGCGGTGACGACCGAAGACCCCCACAGCGGCGCCCACGCCCTGGGTGTACCCGCGCGGGCCCAGGACGGCGTGATCCTGACCCAGGACGTCCGGCCCTGGGTCGAGCCGGACCGGCCCTATGGCGCCGCGGCGTGGGTCCGTGTGGTCGGTCCCGACGCGGCCCAGGTCGCGCTGACCCTCACCGAGGCCGGACAGCCATCGGTCACGGTGGCCACCGCGACAGTCGGGGCCGACTGGACCGAGCTCGCCGGCGACTTCAGCCCTCCGTCCGGCGACGCCCGCCTGATCCTGGGCCTGGAAGCCGACCCGCTGATCGAGCTGGTGGTGGACGACCTGGCCTTCGTCGACCCGACCGCCACCCTGGTGCCCGCCGACGATCCGGCGATGCAGCGGGTCGGCCGCTGGGACCTGACCGATCCGGCCGCACCCCGCTGTGGCTGGCAGGGCTCCGCGCTCCAGGTGGGCTTCCGGGGCACCGGAGTGGGCGTGCTCTTCGACACCGGGTCGCGCTCCGAGAGCCTGCGTGCGGTGGTGGACGACGACCACCTGGGCTCGGTCAAGCAGGAGCTCGAGCCTGGCCTGGCCCTGCACGTGCTGGCCCGGGACCTGGACGACGGCGAGCACACCCTGGAGTGGGTCAAGGAGACCAACTACGGCAGCGCCGGCACCCTGACGGGAGTCGTGGTCTTTGGCAGCGGCCTGACCGAGCCTCCGTCCCGCCCCGCTCGCCGCATCGAGTTCTACGGGGACTCCAACCTGGCCGGCTACTCCCTCGAGTCCGAGCAGAACCGCGGCGGCGTCGATCGGGACGGGCACCACTTCGGCTACGCCGGCATCATCGGCCGCCTCTTCGACGCCGAGGTCCAGAACATCTCGTGGTCCGGCTCCCGCATCGCCCAGGTCCACGACCGGTTCACCCGGGTGGACTACGACGCGGCCGACGACACCTGGGACTTCGCGTCGAACCCGGCGGACCTGGTCGTGGTCAACCTGGGGGCCAACGACGTGGGCCGCGCCGAGGCCACGATCCGAGCCGACTACCACGCCCTGCTCGACGACCTGAGGGCAGTGCACCCCGACGCCCACATCGTGCTCTACAACGCCTGGGGCTGGGACTACGACGAGACCGCGAACTACACCGACGAAGTGGCGGCCGAGCGCGGGGACGCGAACCTGTCGGTCGCGACCTTTCCCTGGGTCTTCGAGCAGTGGCACGGCTGCGAGTCGGACCACGGCGGCATGGCCGCGACCCTGGCCCGTCATCTGGAAGAGACCCTGGGCTGGACCCCGGGGATCCAGGACGTGATGAGCGGTTTCGGCGCCGACGGCGACGTGGCCAACGGCAGCTTCGAGCTCTCGGCACCCTTTGGGGGGTACGGGTGGCGGTACTACACCGACGACGGCGTCGCCCGGATCCAGGACGCCGGCCGAGCCCACGACGGGGGGTTCTTCCTGCAGCTCACCCAGGACGCCGAGGTCCACCAGCCCAACCCGGCCGTCGACGGTCAACAGGTCACGGTCACGCTGTGGCTGCGCGGCGGCAGCGAGGCCGACCAGGCCAGGCTGACCCTGGACTTCCGGGACCAGCAGATGTGGACCAAGCCGCTCCAGTCGGACACGAGCACGGTGCCGCTCACGACCAGCTGGCAGCAGACCACCGTGTCCGCCACGGCGCCCTCTGGCGGCGCTCGGCCGGTCTTCCACACCCGCCTGACCGTCCAGGCGGGCAGCGAGAGCACCGTCGACGTCGACCACATCTCGATGACGATCGAGTAGCGTCGGGCCCCTGCTCAAGCCGCCCCTCTCCGGGGCCGATGGGGCCAAGGTGAGGATGCTGCTCCCCCTGCTGCTGCTCTGCGCCTGCGTGGACGAATTCGGCGACGACTGGGACGGTGACGGCCACCTCTGGACGACGATTGCGACGGTCGGACCGACAACGGCACCGTGGACTACGACGACGACGGCGACGGCTGGAGCGAGACCGACGGGGACTGCGACGACGGGGACGACAGCGTGCACCCGGACGCCGAGGAGCTGCCCGATGGCGTGGACGACGACTGCGACGGCACCATCGACGACGGCACCGTGAACCACGACGACGACGGCGACGGTCGGTCCGAGGTCGACGGGGACTGTGACGACGAGGACCCCTCGATCCATCCCCAGGCGCCGGAGATCTGCGACGACGGGCTGGACAATGACTGCGATGGCCAAGCGGCGGCTTGCCGGGCGGTCGGCGAGCGGCTGCTGGGGGACGGGGACCTGGTGGTGACCGGGGAGTCCACCAACGACGAGCTCGGCAGCGCCGTGGCAGGGTCCGACGTGGACGGGGACGGCTGGCCGGACCTGCTGTTAGGCGCGAGCTCCCTGAACACAGACGGCGCCGACCACACCGGTGGCGCTTACCTGGTGCTGGGTCCCGTCACGGCCGACCTGGCCCTGGACGACCTGTCCAGCCGGCTCTATGGCGAGTCCATGGCGGACTACGCGGGCAGCGCCGTGCTCCTGCCAGGCGACCTGGACCAGGACGGCCACGACGACCTGGTGGTGTCCGCACCGCGCAGCGGCCAGGGCGGCATCTCGGGCAACGGCGCGGTGTACTGGTGGTCCGGCGTGCCCGAGGGCCGGGCGTCCCTGGGCGACGCGGACGGCCGCATCATCGGGGCTGCCTACAACGACGAGCTGGGAACGTCGGTCGGCTGGGCCGACGTGAACGGCGACGACGTGCCGGACCTGTTGGTGGGCACACCCAATGCCGGCGCCGAGATCGAGGCGGGTGAGGTCTGGCTGTGGCTGGGCCCGGTCTCCCGCGATGCGCGTCCGGTGGACGCGGACACGACCTTCGAGGCCGCAACGGACCGGGACTGGCTGGGCGCGGCCGTGGCGGGTGCCGGGGATCTGGACGGAGACGGCAAGGACGACGTGGTGCTGGGCGCCAGCCGCGAGGACACCGCCGGCAGCAACGCCGGGGCCGCCTATGTGCTGTCCGGCGCTCGGCTGGCCCCGGGTGTGGTGCGGATCACCCAGGCCGACGCCGTGCTCCGGGGCGAAGCCGACGGCAGCGAGGCCGGGAGCCACCTGGCCGCCCTGGGCGATCTGGACGACGACGGCTACGACGACATCTTGGTCGGCGCACCCGAGCTCAAGGTCGACGGGGCGGACGGTACTGGCGCCGCCTATGTGCTGAGGGGTCCCTTGGGGGGATCCAACGGACTGGCCGACGCCGATCTGCGCATCCTGGGCCCCCACAACAAGACCCAGACCGGCGCCTCGGGCCACGCCGGGGACTTCGACGGGGACGGGGTGCTGGACCTTGTCCTTGGGGGTCCCGGGGTCACCCACGACGGCCACGGCGACGCAGGCATGACCTGGGTCTTCTATGGGCCGCTGATCGGCGGTGATCCGATCGGGGACGTGGGCGATGCGGGGCTGGTGCTGGCAGGCCGCGTCGGGGGAGAAGGGGCGGGCACGAGCCTGTGGGCGGCCGACGACCTGGACGGCGACGCCAAGGACGACCTGGTGGTCGGTGCCACGGGCCAGAGCGACGCCGGCAACGACGCCGGCGCGGCCTACCTGGTGTTCGGCCAGGGCCTGTGATCGGCGGGGGTCACTCCGCCCGGGCCACCACGCGAATGAAGCCGGCGTCGTTCTCGGTGATGATCAGCTGACCCAGGGCGTCCATGGTGATGGCCCGGGGCTCGCTGATCTTCTTGCCCGGCGTGTCGAAGCGCTCGCCGTCGCCGCTGTGGCTGTGGTCCTGGTCGCCGTCGATGAAGAGGTGGATGATGCCGTCGGTGTCGACGTACCAGATCTGGCCGCCGCTGTGGGTGGCCAGGAAGTAGCCACCCAGGGGATGGAACCAGAGGCCGCGGACTTCGGACAGTCCGGTGTCCAGGGCCGCCTGACCGTCGCCGCCGCCGGTGGTGCCGCCGGTGCCGGCGATGACCTCGGTCGAGCCGTCCGCGTGCACCCGGGTGACGTCGTGGCCGCCCCGGTCCGCGGCCACTGCCAGGCCGTCGGCGTCGACGACCACGCTGCCCAGGGACGAGAAGCCCGATGCATGGGTCTGGACGCCGTCGTCGGGCGTCCAGGATCGCAGGGTCGAGCCGCAGGAGACGTAGGCAAGGGACTCGTCGTCGGCCACCCACAGCCCCCGGCCGGTGCTGGAGCCACCGGTCTCGAACAGCGTGGTCAGCTCCCCGTCGGGCGTGAGCTTGCGCACCTTTGAGTTGCCCATGTCGTGGATCCAGACCGTGCCGTCGGCGCCGGCCCACAGGCCGTTGGGAGAGCTCAGCCGCCGCTCGTCCCCCTGGCCGGGATCGTCGCCGTCGTCCCCTGCGACCCCGGTGCCGGCGACCGTGGTGATGATGCCCGCGGTGTCGACCTTGCGCACCGCGTGCGCGTCCTTGTCGGCGATGTACAGGTTGCCCTGGGCGTCGGCCATGGTCATGTGAGGCCGGGACAGCTCGGCTTCCAGCGCCGATCCACCCTCGAAGCTGTCGTCCCAGCCGTTGTAGCCCTTGGTGCCGATCTCGCCGGTGCCGGCGACCGTGTCGAGCAGGCCGTAGCAACCCACCAGGGTTCCGAACTCGTCGCCGTCGTGGCTGGCGCACCAGGGCTCGATCGGGGCGGAGTCGGTGGCCGAGTCGGTCGAGGGCGTGCCCCCTGTGCAGGCGAGCAGGAGCGGGATCAGGGTCACAGGCAGGCTCCTCGACCGAGCTTCACGGTCGTCTCCGGAGTCCCACCAAGCCGAGCAAGGCCAGCCACACCGGGCCCGCTCCGGCCGGCGCTCCGGCACAGCCGCAGCCTTCGTCGTCCCGGAGATAGGCCCACCAGTTCTCGTCGAGGGGCTGACAGTCCGCGTCCAGGCCCTCGGACTCGGGGAAGACGCTGGCGTCGGTGTCGTCGCAGTCCAGGGCGACCTCCCAGCCGTCGCCGTCCTGGTCGTCGTCGACGCCGTCGCAGTCCTGGTCGACGCCGTCGTACCAGACCTCCTCGGCCCCGGGGTACACGTCGGACCGCGCGTCGTCGCAGTCCTCGCCGCCCCAGTCCTGGGCGTCGAAGCCGTCGCCGTCGGCGTCGTACTCGTCGGACCCGTCGCAGTCGTGGATGACGCCATCGCCCGGTTCGTCCGGCGCCCCCGGCCAGGTGTCCGGGTCGGCGTCGTCACAGTCCTCGCCGCCCCAGCTCTCCGAGTCCCAGCCGTCCTGGTCGGCGTCGTAGTCGCTCTCGCCGTCGCAGTCCTGGTCGGTGCCGTCGTAGTAGATCTCGTCGGCGTCGGGGTGCACGTCGGTGGCCTGGTCGTCGCAGTCCTGGCCGTCGGGCAGGCCGTCCCAGTCGAAGCCGTCGCCGTCCTGGTCGGTGTCATTGCCGTCGCAGTCCTGGTCGATGCTGTCGTACCAGATCTCCACCGCCTCGGGGTTCACCGAGGGGTCCGTGTCGTCGCAGTCCGTGGGGTCGGCGGAGGTGCCCTCGGGCTGGACACACGACGTGCCCAGGGCGACCACGTCTCCGTAGCCGTCGTCGTCGGCGTCGGGGAACCAGCTCGGCGCACCCACGCTGTCGTCGGGGTCGACGATGGTGTCGCAGTCGTCGTCGATGCCGTTGCAGGTCTCCACGCCGTCCGGATTCACCGCTGCGTCGCTGTCGTCGCAGTCGGTGTTGTCGCTGCTGGCGCCCGACGGAAGGGTGCAGGCCTGGACCGTGGCGACCATGTCCCCGAAGCCGTCGCCGTCGTCGTCCAGGTGCCAGGACTGGGCGTCCACGCTGTCGTCGGGGTCGATCCGCGTGTCGCAGTCGTTGTCGATGCCGTCACAGAGCTCGTCGGCGGCCTGGTTCACCGCGGGGTTGGCGTCGTCGCAGTCGCTGTTGTCGGCCACCCGACCGGACGGCTGGGAACAGGCGGTCTTGTTGTTGCCCGGATCGCCGTAGCCGTCGCCGTCGCCGTCCAGGTACCAGGTCGGCGCGTCCAGGCTGGTGTCGGGATCGGTGTCGCCGTCGCAGTCGTTGTCGATGCCGTCGCAGTACTCGTCGGCCCCGGGCACGACGCTGCTGTCGGTGTCGTCGCAGTCGTTGTGGTTGTTGACGTAGCCGCTGGGGGCGCTGCAGCTCCGCTCGCTGACCCCAGGGTCTCCGTAGCCGTCGAGGTCGGCGTCGGCGTACCACGTGGCGGCGTCTGACGAGGTGGAGGGGTCTGTTTCCCCGTCACAGTCGTTGTCGACCCCATCGCAGCTCTCGGCGGCACTGGGGTGAATGAGCGGATCCCCGTCGTCGCAGTCCCCGCCCTGGCTGGTCAGGCCCGAGCTCGCGCCGCACGAGGTGACCTCGGTGGCGGGATCGCCGAAGCCATCCCCATCGGCGTCGGTGTAATAGGCCGTGCCCCCGTCTGCGCCGGCCTCGTCCACGGTGCCGTCGCAGTCCTCGTCCAGGCTGCCGTCGCAGGTCTCCTCGCTGCTGGGGCTGACGAAGGGATTCGTGTCGTCGCAGTCGTCGGCCGAGGTCACGTAGCCGGACGGCTCGGAGCAGCTGGTCGACGAGACCCCCGGGTCTCCGTGGCCGTCTCCGTCGGCGTCGGCGTACCAGGTGGTGCTGCCCGTCACCCCTTCGTCGACCACGCCGTCGCAGTCGTCGTCGGACCCGTTGCAGGTCTCCGTGGTGCCGGTGGTGACCGTGCCGTCCAGGGGATCGCAGTCGCCGTCCGACGCCAGGACCCCGTCGCCGTCCCAGTCCTGGGCGTCAAAGGTGTCGCTGCCCGAGCTGCCGTCGGCACCGCTGCAGCCCCCGGCCCCGCCGTCGAGCTCGACGGTGCAGGCCAGGCCGTAGCCGTCGTAGAATTGCTTGACCACACCGCCGGCGCCGCCGCCGCCGCCGTCGTCGCTGATGCCACCACCGCCGCCGCTCACGCGGATCGTGCCGCCGCAGTAGAGCTCGTTGGCGAACACCAGGACCCCACCGCCCGCGCCGCCGCCCATCGCGTCGCCGTTGGTGGTGGAACCACTGCCGCCCAGGGCGGTGAGCTCGCCGTCCAGCAGGATGACCTCGGCCTCGAGCCAGATGGCCCCACCGCCGGTGCCACCCGTGCCCCCGTCGTCGCCATCGGCGGTCCCAGCGGCCCCGCCGCCGGAGCCCATGTCGATGTCCACGGCGGTCAGGTCCGCGTAGGCTGCACCGCCGCTGCCCTGGCTCCCGCTGCAGCCGTCGCCGAGGCCGGTGCCGCCCGCACCGCCGTGGCCCCCGCCACCGCCGGCGTCGGTGCAGCAGCTGCCGCCCTGGCCCCCGCCTGGGCCTTCCCCGTCGGCATTGGCCTGACCCCGGTAGCCCGCGCTGTCGGCGATGATCGCCGAGCTGGCGTCGACCTCGATCTGCTCGGCGATCAGGGTCAGGGTGCCGGTGGTGCCCGTGCCGTCGTAGGGGGTCACGGTCAGCCGGCCGCCGTTGATGACCTGGACCTGGGCGTAGCTGTGGCTGCCGTCCAGCGTCAGCGTGGTGCCATCGACGATCAGGTCGGCGGCCTGGGCCAGGCCACCGATCAGCAGAAGGAGAGGAGACAGTGAGAGCCCCCGGTTGCCAGCGATCAAGGTACCACCGGGCTCGGGCGCCCGTGTTGGCTTCTGGAGGCGGTCAGACGATGCCTGGCCTGCCCAGCCGCCAGCGCACCCGGGCGACGGTGAGCGGGATCCGCGCCCCCTGGTGACCCACGGCCTTCAGAGCCCGGGCCGCCTCGCGCAGGGTGGCGCTGGAGCCGGCGTAGTCGTCGAGCAACAACAGGTCGCCGTCCGGGGGGTGCTCGGCCACCATGCGGCCGGCGACGTTGGCCCGGCGCTGGTCGTTGTTGAGCAGGGTGCCCTGCCGGGCCTCGGGCTGCGCACCCCAAGCCAGCACCGAGGCCACCGGGATGCCCAGGGCCCGGGCCAGGTGATCGGCGACCTGGGGGCCTGCCGCCCAGCTGCCCGTGGGCAAGGGCACGACCGCGACGAAGTCCCCCAGGGTCCTGGCGACCGCGACCAGGCGCTCGAGCACCGCGGGATCCGACCGGCCCTGGGTCCGCCCGCCCATGAAGGCCCGAAAGGCCGGCGACCGCCGGCTGCTGTCGAACAGCGCCCGGCCCGCCGCCATGTCCCGGCGGTACCCGGCCAGGGCGACAGGCCGCTCGGCGAGCCAGGCGCTGGCCTGGGCGCCGTCGAGGGGCTCGGGCGGGACGCCGAGACAGCCGCCGCACCGCCCGCAGGTGTCGGCGTGGTCGTCGCCCAGGCACTGGCGCAGGGTCTGCATCAGGCAGCCGGTCTGCCCATCGGCGTAGGCCATCATGCGGGCCAGGCCTTCTCGTCGGACCTGTTCCTGGCGCTCGTAGCGCGTCAGCTCGGGGGCGCCGGGCCGGCCCGTGCCCACGTAGTACTGGGTCCGCTTGCGGGCCTCCTTGACCACGAAGCCCTGCTCGACCAGCTCGGCCACCACGACCGTGACCCGGGTGGGGTGCAGGCCGCTCAGGCGCTTCAGGTCCGTCAGCCGCCGCGGCTCCTGGTCGATCAGTCCCTGGAGCTTCTCGAAGTCCCCGCGGCTCGGCCGAGCGGAGTGGATGAAGTACTCCTGGATCCGGCGGTCGTCGGGGTCCCACAGGAGCTCGCCTCGGGCTGGCAGGCCATCGCGTCCGGCGCGGCCCACCTCCTGGTAGCAAGCCGTGATCGAGCCCGGCACGTCCACGTGCACGACCGCCCTCAGGTCTGACTTGTCGATGCCCATGCCCAGGGCGTTGGTGGCCGCGATGGCCGCGTACTGGCCGTCCAGGAAGGCCGCCTGGAGCGTGCGCTTGCGATCCGGCGGCAGTCCGGCGTGGTAGGCGGCCACCCGGTGCCCCCGCTCGGCCAGGTACTCGGCCACCATCTCCGTGTTGTCCCGGGTCGCGCAGTACAGCAGGCTCACCCCCTCCCACCGGCCCAGCCGGTCGTGGAGCCAGGCGAGCTTCTCGCCCATGCCGTGGACGCGGTGGGTCGCCAGGGCCAGGTTGGGGCGGTCCATCGACCGACGCATGACCCGGATCGGCGCGAGCTGACCCCGGATGTCTTCCTCGGTTCGACTGTCGGCCGTCGCCGTCAGCCCCAACACCCGCACCGCGTCGCTCTCGCGGACCGCGGCCACCAGGCGAGCGATCTCCCGATAGGCTGGCCGAAAGTCATGGCCCCAGGTGGAGATGCAGTGGGCCTCGTCGACCACCACGAGCCGCAGGTCCAGGGACGTGAGGAAAGCGAGCCGCTCGACGTTGTCCAGCTGCTCGGGTGCCACGAAGAGGATCTGGATGTGCCCGCTCGCAGCCAGCGCCCGCGCCCGCTCGTTCTCGGCGTCGTCCTGGTCGCTGTTGATGCTCGCGGCCGGGATGCCAAAGCGCCGCTCCAGGTGGTCCAGCTGGTCCCGCATCAGGGCCAGCAGCGGGGAGATCACCAGCGTCACCCCGCCCAGGACCACCGACGAGACCTGGTAGATCAGGGACTTGCCGTGGCCCGTGGGCTGGATGCACAGCAGGTCCTCGCCCGCCAGGAGCGAAGTGATCGCCTCGCGCTGCCCCGGGCGGAACGCCGGAAATCCGAACCGATCGATGAGCAGCTGGTCGAGGTCCATTCCCAGTGGCCGGGCAGGGGTCCAGCACCCGCTATCCTCGCGCTGGGCGGTGTGGTCGGCAGGCTAAGCTCGCCGCCCGGAGTCCCCGCGTTGTCGCTCACTTCTCCCCTGCTCGGGCTGGCCCTGACCGCCTGTGGTTCCGAAGCCCATGAGGTGCCCGTGTCCCCTCCAGCTCCCGTGCGCCAACCGCTGCTGGTGCCCGTCCGCTCCAAGCTGCTCGTGCCCCGCAGCGAGCTCAACGCCAGCCTGGTCCTGACCCCCGACCTGGCGCACCACGCCCGGGTCCGGACCCAAACGGACGGGTCCTGGGAGGTGATCCACGACGGGCGCCCGGTGGCCAGTGGCCTGGGGGGCGTGCTGGACGGCACGCCGGTGCTCCTGTCTGGGGGACAGCGGGTCGCCTGGGGCGAGCGATCGGGCCAGGGCTGGCGGGTGGTCGTGGCGGGGCAGGCGACAGCGGCCTTCGCGGCGCTGGGCAAGGTCGGCATCGCGGTGAGCACGGACGGTGAACACCTCGCCTGGCAGGGCCAGGTCGACGGTGGCTGGCAAGTGCTGCTCGACGGCGAGGCGGTCGGGACCTGGGCCGACGTCGGGCCGCCCGTGCTGTCGCCGAGTGGCGGGCACCTGGCCTTTGCCGCCCAGGGGACAGAGGGTCAGGTCCTGGTGCGCGACGGGCACGCCACCCCTCTGAGCGGCACCCCGATCGCCGCGGCCTTCAGCGCCAGCGGCGACGTCTTGACCCTGGTGGTGCAGCGCAGCGACGGCTTCTGGTCGGTGCGGAACGGCGTCGACGACGGACCGTTCGCCGACCTGGGCAGCCCAGTCCATGCGCCTCGCGGGGACCGCTGGGCCCTGCCCCAGCAGGTCGAGGGACGCTGGGACGTGCGGGTGGATGGCGTCTCGGGTGTCCAGCACGAGCGGGTCGGACACCCGGGGCCCCAGTTCGACCCCAGCGGTCAGCACGTGGCCTGGTGGGCCCAGGACGACGGCGTCCTGCGGGTCTACCGAGACGGCAAGCCCGGCCGGCCCCAAGGGGGCGTCGGAGACCTGCCGCTTGTCTGGAGCGCCGACGGCGAGCACCTGGCGTGGCTGGGCCGGACCCCAGAGGAGACTGGGGACCGATCGTGGCACGTGGTGGTGGACGACGTGCCCTTCCTGGCTCGGGAACAGGTCGCCCAGGTGGCGCTGTCCAGCGACGGTGCGTTCGTGGCTTGGGTCGGCCGGGAGGGCGATGGTTGGGCCGTTCGGTTGGGACGAACGCGGGATGGTGAGATCTCGAGCACGGATCTCGTCGAGGGGGTGGGCACTGACTTCGGTGGCGGGATCGCGTTCGCGGAGGGGATTTTGCGCTATACGACGATCGATGGGTTGGGGTTGGTGGTGAACGAGGTGGAGATTTTCTAGCAGCCCAGACCCAGCGCGACACAACGGTCCACCGCCGCGGCCGGATCCAGCTGGGCCGAGAGGGCCTGGGCCCGCTCTTGCAGGGTCTGGTTGTCCAGGGCACGCGCCAACATGGCGCTGAGCTCGTCCGGCGCACCGACTGCCACCCGCGCGGCGACGGTGACGCCGACGCCCACCCGGGCCGCCGCGAGGCTGTTCAGGGCCTGCTCCAGGTGGCCCGGCAGGCAGACCACGGGTGTGCCGGCGGCCAGGGCTTGGTAGATGGTGCCGCTGCCGCCATGACACACCACCAGGTCCGCTCGGGCAGCGGCCTCGGCGCCGGGCAGCCAGGACGCGGCCCGGACGCCAGAGGGGGCCTGATCGGGCGCGAGGCCCGTGGCGAGCACCTGGACGTCCAGCGCGCACAGGGCCTGCAGCACGGCATCCCGAGCGGTCAGCGTGCCGGTGGAACCAAAGCTCACCAGCACCACCGGGCGATCCGGGGAGAGCGTGTCCCACCAACGCGGCAGCCCGACCCGGAGGCACGGCAGGACCGGCCCCACCGGCTCGACCCCGGGCGGGGGGTCCTGGAGAGGGTGGAGCGCCGGGTGGTCGCAGACCGCGGTGACGTCGCCGAGGGACAGGTGGTGCAGCGCCGGTGGGACCGGCAGGCCGGCCCGCTCCAGCCCGGCCCGCAGCGCCGGAGGCACGAGCGCCTGCTGCAGGGGCACGGGCTCGTGGGGCGCCCGGCCGGCCAGGCTCGGGTTCTGGCGCAGCCGCTCCGGGTCCAGACCCAGCACGGGGCCCAACAGACCCAGGAAGCTCTCGACGCTCGGCGACCACCCCAGGTGCGGACCGAGCAAGGGGGCGTTGGTCAGGCTCAGGGTGCGCACACCGGCGAGCCTCGCAGCGAGCCCTGCAGTGCGCCGGTTGTCGAACACCACCAGGTCGGGGGCCACCCGCTCCAACAGGGCTCGATCGTCGGCCAGAGCACGATCGAACCAGCCCGGGCCCTGGCCTTGACCGATGATCTGGGCCAGGCTGGGCTCGGCGACCCGGTGTCGCATGAATTCGTCCGACGACACCAGGATCGGGTCGTCCAGGAAGCCGGGCCCACCGGCCAGGTGCACCTCGTGGCCTCGCTCGGCGAGCGCGCGGCCCAGGGCGACGACACGAGAGGCGTGGGCCAGGGATCCGGAGAGCCCGGAGAGCAGGATGCGCAACGCGGGTCAGGCGTTCTCGGCCGGCACGTCGAGCAGGGCCGACCCCGCCGTGCCGATGTTGCGGATCAGGTTCTCGAGCTGCTCCACAGTGGGCCTGGCCCCGTCGCCGAGCTCCTCGAGCAGGTTCCGCTCATAGGTGATCGCGCCGGCCACGTTGCCCTCCAGGCGGACCTTGGCGCCTTCCGAGGCCTGGGCCCCCGCCGCGGCCCCCAGGCCGAACACGCCGCTGAAGTCGAGTTCGGTCAGTGAGTCCAGGAGCCGCTGGGCGACGCTGCGAACGGTGCCCGACAGCGCCGGCGAGACCTCGCCGCCGGTCAGCAGGGCGATGACGTCGTTCTGGAGAGACTGAAGCACAGGCCCACCCTCGGCGTATTCCTGGGCCCCGGAGATCACGTCGTTGTAGATACCGCGGATCTGATCGCTGGTGATGGCACAGGTGACGTCGATGTAGCCCTCGACCCGGAAGCCGTAGCGGCGATACTCGGAAGGGAGCATCGTGTTGAAGGTGCCCTGACGATTCAGGGCCGAGACATAGGATCGGCCGAAGTCCCCGCCGATCGACGCCCGCCGTCGGAAGGTCGCACCGCGCTGGGCGGCCAGGAAATTCTCCACCGACGCGAAGGTCTCGGGGCCGATGGTGCCCAGCTCGATGTCCGTCTCGCTGCCCGCTCCTTCGAGTCGGTCGAAACCCGCGCCCGTCTTGCCGATCAGGTGAACGCTGGGCTCGCTGAAGACCCCCTGTTCGTCGTCCGGGCTGCCGGACACCTGCCAGACGACCTTGACCCCACCCCCGGTCTCGAACGACGGGAGCTGCCCCATCATGCCCGACAGGATTGGGATCGCGTGCACGATGCCCGCGGTGGCCGAGCCCTCGGCGCCCAGCGCGAACTCCATCTCGCTGGGCACCCGGGTGCCGTCCGGGTTGTCGGTGAAGCTCTTGACCTCCATCTCGGCGCTCACCCCGGCTTCGGCCGCAGCGTTTCCGGTGACACTGGCACGGATCAGGCTGCGCAGGTCGTACCACGGTGGCCGCCCGCCCGTGTCGCGAGAACCTTCGGAGCTGTCCCAGGTCGATCCGCCTTCCTCGGTGTTCTCGCCGGCCGTCCTGACCCCCGCCTGGGCCGCGGCGTTGCCTTCGGCGAACACCTTGAATTCGAACTTGTTCGCGGTGTTGTAGTTCATCGGGTTGAGCGCTCGGAGCTCGTCGATGAACACGCTCGCCAGCTGGAACACGGCACCTTCGCTGACCCCAGCGGCCATCAGCAGGAAGGCCGAGAAGCCCGCGTCGTTCATCACCGGGAACTCAAAGGTCTGGCTCACGCACTGCTTGAGGCCTGCCTGGAATTGCGCGCCGGCCTCGGCGCCGATTCCAAAGCCCCCTTCGCGGTTGCCCCCGCCGGTCTCCTGGCCGCCGAACCCGATGAAACCGCCGGCGCCCACGCCTGTGTCGAAGGCTTCGGTCAGCTGCCCGCCGCGCTTCATCCGGATGGTGTCCGGGGCGGAGTGGCTCACCTCCAAGAAGGCGTCGACGCCCAGGTAGATCGGGTAGCCGAACGTGGCGCCGAGCCCGGCGTCCAGGGACATGCCCACACCCACCGGCCAGGCGGTGTTCACCGCGGCCTGGAGCAGCTCGCGGGTTGTCTCGGGGAGGGCGAGCAACGCCCGGCCCAGGGCCTCGGGGCTGAAGGCGGACAGCACCTGTTCCTGCTGCTCGGGCTCCAACAGGGCGATCGCCGGCAGGATGTAGAGCAGGAAGGGCCCGGCTGCCAGCAACGCGATGAAGCCCACGAGCTGCTCGGTGGTCAGTCCACCCAGCACCTCGGCGATCTGCTCGGAGTCCAGCTTGCCCAGGATGTAGGTCACCAGCGCGTGGGTCGGGTTGCCGGTGATGAACGCGATGAGCACGCTCACGTTTGCCGTGGCCAGCTGGTCGATCAGCTCCTTGGCGACCGTCTCGCCGGCCTGTTGCACGCACCGCAACAGGTCACTGGGGCCCCCGATCTGCTCCAGGGTCCACTCGGCCACGCTGGTCGCAGCCCCGTAGGCACCGAAGGTCGCGACGTTCAGGGCCGTCTCGGCGACGTCGGACCACTCCCAATTGTAGGCCTGGCCCGGCCTCGCCGACGCGGCCAGGTTGGCCCGGCCGCCCCCGAGCACCGTGGCGGCAGCGGTGTTCGCGTCGGCCTCGACCGCGCCCTTGGACGACGGCGAGAACTCGCCTGAGGTCTGCTGGGCCTGGTGGGCGAACTCATGGGCCAGGACGAAGTCCTGTTCCTCGGCGCTCATGTCGGCGAAGTCGCTGCCCACGGTCACTGTGCTGCCCTGGGACGTCGCGACGGCGCTGCCCGAAGTGTCGCCTTCCTGGACCTGGGTGCCCCCGAAGCCCTGGCCGAAGCCCCCCTCGATCAGCTGGGCCAGCCGAGCGGGATCGCCCTTGTAGCCCTCGATCCCTGCGATTGCGCCCAGGCCCCGTCCGCCGCCGCGGGCCTGGTCCAGGGCCGCAGCGTTGCCGCGCCCGCCGCCGCCGCCCGAGGAGGGTCCCTGTGCTCGGTCGGGGGCGGTCTGTTCGGGGGCGGACTGGTGCAGCTGAGAGCTCATGGCCCTGCTCCGGGTGCCGAGGAGGACGTGCAGTCTACCCGTGCCTCGCGCAGCTCACCACGTGCTCTTGAGGTCGACTGGGGGGGCGCCGCAGGAGGGACAGCGGCAACCGGGCACGAAGGGGTAGAGCGTGCCACAGAAGGGGCAGTGGGAGGCCCGGTCTTCGGACCCCGGCTCCAGCCCTGCTGCGGCTGCCCAGAGCAGGTCTCGCAAGGGCGGCCCGAGCCCCGGATCGCGCCCGGGATCCAGCCGGACGGTGCCCGCCCGGGTGACCACCCGCAGCTGGGCCCGCCGCCGAACGACCGGTGCGTACCCGAGGGTGGGGCCCCAGACGACCCCCAGCCACTCCGAGCGGGCCGCGGTGAGCGCCCAGGACTCCGTGTCCCCGCGCACACGCCGCACGCGCAGGGCATCGGAGTCGACGGCGATCATCAGCGCGCCGGGCGGCGTGCCCAGCGCATCGAGCAGGCCCTGGGCCAGGCCGGCACGCCCAGCCCGGGTCCACCCGGTCAGCGGCAGCCCGACCACCACGCCTAGCCCCGCGGCGAACCGGTTCCGGCGCCGGTCTGAGAGCGACACTTCGAGCCCCTCTGCCGACCGGGTCACGACGGCGCCGGATCCCGTCAGTGTCCGGGCCGCTGCGCCGGCGTCCACGGCCACCGGAGACGCCAGGGCGGGTCGGCCCCCGAAGAAGGTCGCCAGGACCTCGCTCGCCAGGGTCTCCACCACGACCAGCCCTGCCTGGTTCGCCGCCTGGAGGACAGCGGCCAGGACCCCGTCGCCCGCCTCCTCGTCGAGGGGGTCCAGGTGTACGCGGCCCAGCTCGGTGGCGCCCCGGGCCTGGAAGACCACCTCGACGCCATGCCATCGGTGCCAGCGCCGTCCCCACAGCCGCTCCAGATCGAAGTCCGGCGTGTCTTCGGCGGCCACCGCCAGCAGGAGCACGAGCGGGACCAGGCACAGACAGGTGAGCAGGCTGAGCAGGACCTCGAGCAGGAAGAGCCAGCGGAAGCGTCGGCGAAGGTGGTGCTGGACCTCGATCCGGACTGTGCCCTGGGGCAGGTCCTCCAACAGGGTTCGCAGGTCCGACACCGGCGCAGCATAGCGGTCAGCCCTGGCGCAGGACCCGCCTGAGCGTCGTCATGTCGAGGCACGATAGGATCCCCTCATGTCCGGCTTCACCCTGACCCTGTCCCCGGCCTGGGGCGGGACCGCCTTTGGGCCCTTCGACGGCACCGCTGTCCAGCTGGGCAGCGACGCCTCCAGCTGTCAGATCCAGCTCGGCTCCGAGCTCGGGGTGGCCCCGCTCCACGCGGTGATCTGGCGCGGGGCCGACGGATCCTTTGGCCTGCAGCCGGCCACCCAGGGGGCCGCCGTCTACCTGTTCAGCCAGGGCAACCCCCTGGCCCGTCCCGTGACCAGCGCGGTCCAAGCCCACCTGGGGGACGCCTTTGCCCTGGTCAGCCCCCAGGGGCCGCGCTTCACCCTCGGGGAGACCCAGGCGGTGCGACCGGCGCCGCGGCCCATGGGCGGGGGCCGAAGCGTGCTGCCGTCCGCGTCGGCCATGGAGCGCGAGGTCCGGCGACAGGTCACGAGCCGCCTGGGCGCAGGACCCCTGGGCGGCGTGAACCAGCTGCTGCACAAGCTCCGCTCGGGACAGCTCATGCAGCCCCGCTACATCCTGGCCGGCCTGGTCGCCCTGGTGGCCGGTGCCGCTGCGGTCATCAGCCAGTTGCTCGGTCTGGGCTGACGGTCCCGTCTCAGTCCAGGTCCATGCCGTCCAGAGCCTGGCGGGACAGCCAGGCGGTGGACCGGGTGTCTGCGGGGTCGCCGTCGACGCTCTCGTGGGCGCGCCGGGCTTCGGCCGGGAGACCGAGCTCCTGGGCGATCAGGCCCCGCACGTAGCCCCACCCGGTGAACAGCGGCGACTTCTGGTTGGCGTAGAGGGACCAGGCCATGGCGAAGTCCCCCTGGCGGGCAGCCAGACAGGCCAGGGTGTGCTGCTGGGCTGACGTGCGGTCTCGCGTGGTCGAGAGCGCCTGCTCCAGCAAGGCATGTCCTCGGGCCAGATCATCGCCCTGGTCCCGGAGCAACAGGGCCCAGGCCAGGTTGTTCGCCACGGGCCGACTGGGCGTGTGGCCCCGCTCGTCCACGATGGTCAGCGCCGCCGCCAGGTCGACACGGCCGATCAAGGACACCAGCTGGTCGAACAGACCCGGGTCCGCGGCCACCTCGTCGACCAGAGCCAGCAGGGCCTCCCGATCGCCCCGGGCACCGAGGACCTTCATGCGCAGCACGTCCTGGGGCGCGATCAGGTCCTGGATCAGGGGCCAGCCCTGCCACCACCGTGCGCTCAGGTCGTACAGCGTGGCGCTCTCGAGGATCTGGCCCGCCATCATGAAGACCACCTGGCGCACGTCTTCGGGCAGCGGGGACAAGAGCGCTTCCTGGTCATCGATCAGCTGCTCGGGCCGCGCCACGGCCGCCGTGACGGCGCCCAGCGCTCGCAGGCGGTCCGCGTCGGCGGTCGCCGGATCCGGGACCACCAGCGACGAGAAGCGCGCGGGGCCGCCGGAGCGGGTCGCCTCGGCGTCGATGATCTCCCCGGCCCACAGGCGGGCCAGGTCCAGGTCCCGCTTGTCCAGGGCTGCCAGCAGCTCCAGGCCCAGCCCCGGTGTCCACGCCGAGGTGCCGAGCACCCGCCAGGTCCGGCCGCGCTTGATGATCCAGGTGAGGTTGGGGTGCGTCGACTCGCGCTCCTCGGCCCGGCGGACCCGCGGCGTCACGTCGACCAGGTCATAGGCCAGGAAGACGTCGGCGGTGAAGTCATCGCTGAAGTCCGCCAGGGGCTCCACCATGTCCTCGATCGCCTGGTCGGCGGCGCTGCGCTCCCACCGGGACAGCTCGACGGCCTGGGCCAGCGCGTCGGCGTCGTGCACGGCGAGCACGTAGTCCACCAGGCCACGCTCGGGGGTGCCCGGTCGGGTCACGTCCTCCCAGTGCTGCATGCCACGCAGGAAGTCCGCGCGGCGTCGCTCGGCCTGGGGGTCGACCGTGGTCTCCGCCGTCGCGGCCACCACGTGGCCCTGGGCGACGTACTCCCGCTGCTTGAGCAGGACCTTCTGGGCCGCCGAGCCCACCTTGAACCGGTCTCCGCCGCTGAACCGACCGATCGCGTTGGTGAGGGCGCGCTCTCCCAGCATGGCGTTGCCCGCCACCCAGGCGCCCAGAGCGTCGGCGTCGGTCAGGTGATCGATGCTGCTCGTGCGTAGAGCTTCCCACTCTCCCAGGTCTCCGAGCACGTGCAGACGGAGCGCCCGGAGCGCCACGTCGTCAGGGACCCGCTCCAGGTGCTCCTCGAGCAGCCCGAGCGCCTCTTGGAGGGAGGCCTCGTCGGCGCCGGGGTAGCCGTCTGCGTCGCGCCGCAGCAGGTCGACCAACACCCCCACCATGACGGTGTCCTCGGGCTCGAGCGCCAGGAAGGCCCGGGTTGCCGCCACGCCAGCGTCTCGGTCATAGGGCTGCAGACCCGACCGCCCGTGGGCGTCCAGCTGGGTCGCCACGAGCTCGGCACGCCACAAGACGGGCTCGTCTGGCCAGCGCACCAAGGCGTCCGCCACCGCATCCCGCGCGGCCTGGCCGAATCCGAGCTCGGCCAGCACCACCGACAGCCCGGCCGCAGCCATCGGGTCGTCCGGGTGCTCAGCGAGCACGGCACGTGCGGCCGCCACGGCGCGGACCGGGTCCTCGCGCGCCAGGCGCAGGGCCTCTGGCGACACCTGGATGCTCCAGGGGAGCTGCTCCGCCTCGATGCGATCGATCTCCTGGGCCAGGGTCTTGGCATCGGACAGGGCCAGGCTGCCGCCCGGACTGGCGTTCACCAGCGTGACCTGGATCCAGGCCGGTCCGGACTCCCAGAGGGCCGTGCAGGAGAGCCCGGGGAGCTCGATCGCGTAGCCGTCGGGCAGGCTGGCCGCGCCCCAACCCGGTGGCAGGTCCCAGCGAATCACCCGCTCGTGGTGGAAAGACGAGACCCGCAGGCCGGCGGCCGCGCTGCCCTCGATCTGGGCGTCGATGCCCTCTTGGAGGGCTTCGATGCCGGGCAGCGGCACCCCGTTGAAGGCGTCCCCGAAGCTCGGCGTGAGCCAGCCATTGGTCAAGGCGACGTTGCCCGCCGAGCTGGCTGTACCGCGAAACTCCCGCACCGCCACAGGGTCGTCGGGGGCCAGCCCTTTGACCAGGTGCTGGTCATAGGTCGCCGAGTACTGGCTCTCCAGGTGGCTCTCGGCCCAGTTCGTCCAGCGTTCGTCGCCGGCGCTGGCGCCCCAGGAGCGAATCGGACCGACCATCCAGCCGGTGTGCTCGGCGCGGTCCACCAGATCGCTGGCGCCGCCAGAGCTCGCGTCGACCGTCACGAGCTCCCGGGTCGTGCCCTGGGCCCAGGGTGTCGTGACGAGTCCCCGGGTGTCCGGCCGGATCACCAGTGCGCGCCGGCCGGAGTCGGCCCGGGGAAGCTCGCCCACCGGGGCGGTCCGGTCGGTGGGATCGATCCACAGGGGGGTGTCCCCCGGGACATAGACAATCGCGTGGTTGAACCGGCCCATCCTGGGGAGATCGTCCGGTGCGTTGGGGTCCATGGAGGCCTGGAGGAGCGCCAGGTGGGCCGGAATTTCGGACGCCCGCAGCACCGCGACCAGCGCGGTCGCCTGGTCCTTGCAGTCCCCGAAGCCGCGGGCCACGGACTCCGACGGCAGGAAGGGAATGAGCGCCTGCTCGCCGAGCTCGAGGCCGGTGTAGCGGATGCGCTCCTGGACCCCCCGCAGCGCGATCCTCAGGGCCTCGCTGCGATCGGGCGCTGCCTGGACCTGGGCCACCAGATCCTCGAGCCCCGCGGCGTCGATCTTCGACGCCACGCGCTCGCCATAGGACTTGGCCAGCGTGTTCCAGCTGGGCGCCGTGCTGATCGCGAGCCAACGGCCGGTGGGCCTGTCCAGCGGCAGCTCGAGCTCCCAGTCGGCGATGGGCACCAGGTCCGTCACGTCCAGGCGCAAGGTCGTGCCGCGGCGGGAGCGCTTGAAGCTGAGCGGGACATCGCCGCCGACCGTGGCATAGGCCAGCTCCACCCCGGGGGCGGCCTGGATCAGGATCCGGCGGCGCGGCGTGTGGTTCCGAGACCGATCCACCGTGAAGACCTCGTCGGACCAGGTGCCGAACACGGCGCGGTGTTGGGTGATGTGCGCGACCTCCTCGACGAGCGCACCCGGTGCCACGTTCGGAAGCGGCCCCTCCAAGCACTTCCGGTCCTCGTAGATCTCCTGGCTGCCGCGCACGTCGTCGGCCTCGAGCAGGGTGGTGGGGTCCAGGGCATACACCTGCCCGTCCTCGGCCATCACCCGTGCCGTGACCACCGGGCGGTCCTGGTTCCAGGGACTCCAGCAGCGCTTCACATGGCCCCAGGCCGAGACCGCTGCGGGGGTGCGGAGCTGGTAGACCAGCCGCCGGGTCACGTCCTCCCGGCCTTGCTCGTCGATCCTCACGACGTCCTCGTGCAGCAGCATGATGATGCCGTTGCCGTCCAGGTCCTCCTGGCTGTCCGCAAGCTCTCGAAGGGCCTCCGGGTCCGCGGTCCCCGGGGGCTCCTCTGCCCAGTCGCCCGCGTGCGCGGGGCCGGCCGCCAAGACCAAGATCAGACCCCACAAGAACCGCCGCGCCATGCCGCCTCCGTGACAGACGCGGCAGTTTGCCACGGCGACGGCGCCCAGGCTGGGCACTCCTGGGTCACCGGCCCCCTGCGCCCGACGGGTGGCTTCCCGTAGCGGCCCGGATCCCCGATACTGTGGCCGGTTCCCGCAGGGCTCCCTCCGCCCACGCACCCCAGAGGTAGATCATGGCCAAGCCCACCCCCGAGGCGCTCGCCGAGATGTTGGAGCAGACCCTGCTCTTCCGCGGTCTGCCAAAGGCGACCGTCGACCGTGTCATCGGAGAGCTCGAGGTCACCCGACATGAGCCGGGCGAGGCCATCTGCACCCAGGGCGACGAGGCGGACGCGCTGTTCATCATCTCCCAGGGCCAGTGCACCGTCTTCCACGAGGACAAGCAGCTGTCGGTGGAGCGAGAGGTCACCCAGCTCAAGCCCCCCGACCCCTTCGGCGAGATCGGCCTGGTCCTGGGTGAACGCCGGAACGCCACGGTCCGCGCCGCGACCGACGTGGTCTGTCTGCGGCTGAGTCGGAATTCCTTTGGGATGCTGCTGATGGACGAGCCTCAGCTCGGCGTCAAGATCAGCCAGAACCTGGCCCGGCGTCTCACCGAGCAGACCCAGAACCTGACACACAAATACGTCGAGCTCAACGACCACGTCTTCGATCCGGAGCTCTACCGCATCCTGCCCCAGGACCTGCTCATCAAGCACAGCGTGGTCCCCCTGGAGCTCAAGGACCAGCACCTGCTCGTGGCGCTGCCCCACCCCGAGGATCCCGTCGCGATGGATGCGCTCCACCGCGCCGCCCCTGGCCTGACCCTGCGCCCAGTGGCCTGTGGTGTCGCCGCCTACCGGCGCTACCTGGAGCACGTGATCCGGCCGGCCATGCAGGGCCGCGTGATCCAACAGGTGCGCCAGCGCCGAGCCGAGGCCGAGGACCTGAAGCCGCGGGACCTGCAGATCCACCGGGCCCGCATGCTCATGGACGAATCGGCCAAGGAGATCACCGGCGACGGCGTCACCCGGCTGCTCAAGGAGATCTTCACCGAGGCCATCGTCCGGGGTGCTTCGGACATCCACATCGAGCCGGCAGACCAGTGCCGGGTCCGGTTCCGCATCCACGGACGCCTACAGAAATTCGTGCACGCCCCCTACACCTTCCACCTGCCCCTGGTGTCCCAGCTCAAGGTGGCCGCCAACCTGGACATCGTGCAGAAGCGCAAGCCCCAGGACGGCCGCATCTCGGTGAGCAACGGTGGCCGCTCCTTTGACGTGCGCATCAGCACCCTGCCGACCATCGACGGCGAAAAGGTCGTCATGCGGATGCTCGAGACCAGCGGCGGGCTGTTGCCCCTGGATGCGCTGATCCTGAGCGGAGACCTGGTCAGCCGCCTGCGCCAGGCGATCATGGGCACCATGGGCTGCGTGCTGGTGGTCGGACCCACCGGCAGCGGCAAGACCACCACCCTGTACTCGGCCCTGGCCGAGCTGAGCAAGGCTTCGCCGGACATCAACATCAGCACGATCGAGGACCCGGTCGAGTACACACTCCCGAACATCGTCCAGACCCCGATCAACAAGTCGGTGGGCATGGACTTCCCCCAGGTGCTCCGCGCCCTGCTGCGCCAGGACCCGGACGTGATCCTGGTCGGAGAGATGCGCGACGCCACCACCGCCCAGATCGCCATGGAGGGCGCCCTGACCGGTCACCTGGTCCTGAGCACGCTGCACGCCAACGGGGCCCCCGAAGCCGTGACCCGTCTCGTGGAGATCGGCTGTGCGCGGTACCTGGTGGCCAGCGCGATCAGCATGGTCATCGGCCAGCGGCTGCTGCGCCGGATCTGCCGTCGCTGCAAGACCGCCCACACCTTCAGCGACAACGTGCGCGAGCACCTGGCCCGCGCCGACATCATGCCGATGGACGACAGCGCCAGCCTGTGGCGTGGCCGCGGCTGCGACGAGTGCAGCGGCTCGGGCTTCCAGGGCCGCGTCGGCGCCTACGAGGTGCTGCAGATCGACCCGCGGATGCGCGAGGCCATCATGAACGAAAGCCTGTCCGATCAGCTCAGAGCGAGGGGCGTCGAAGACGGCACGTTGACCACGTTCAAGCAGTACGGCGCGTTCCTGTTGCGAATGGGGTACACGGAGCCGACGGAGATCTTGCGGAACTTCGCGACCTGAGCAGCACCCAGTCAGGCGCTGAGCGTCAGTAGTACTCGGGGTTCACCAGATAGGGATCGCCGTCGATGTACCCCAGCGACAAGAACAGGTCGTAGGACTTGGGCGAGAAGTCGTAGTAGCCGAAGTAGTACCCGTCGCCGTCGACGTCGCAGTACGCCCCAGCGTGGTAGAGATCACCCAGAGTCGGCGATGTCCAGGCAGAATCGGCCATCAGGTAGTTGCACCGAACGAGACCGTCCGGTTGGTACCCGAGTGTGTCCCAGGCCTCGGACCCGGTCTGCCACTGTCGCTGCTTCTTGCCCAGATCTTCGTAGCCATAAGCCGGATTCCAGGCCGTGCCGGCGCCGCCGCCAGGCGCCGTGACGCCCGCGTCGTTGACCACGCGGAAGGCGGTCATCGCGGTCAAGATGCCCTCGACGTTCGAGGGGGCTTCGGCCCGGCGGGCCTTGTTCTGGGAGTCCAGGTAGGTGGGCAGGGCCAGACCGATGATGGTCGCGGCCAGCGCGATCGCGGTCATCAGCTCGATCATCGTGAAGCCGCGGCGTTCGCGGGTGTTCAGCACGCTCATCACAACAGCTCCGGATTCGGTTCATAGGGAGAAGTGAAGCCAAACGCCGCCTGGGCGCCTTCGTTGCCCTGGGCGTACTGGTACGGAAGTCCGTCCTGGTCCAGGTCACACCAGCCCCGAGCCAACAGGGCGTCGCCGACCGACGACCCGGTGCCATCACAGGCGTACATCTCGTAGTTGCAGCGGACCTGGCCGTCCGGCGAGAAGCCGATCTGGTTCCAGGCGTCCTGGCTGGTGTCCCAGTCCCGCAGCTGCTTGCTCAGATCCGTCGTGTTCTCGGCCGGGTTCCAGTGGGACTCGCAATTCGCGACCGTCGCAGAGCTGCTGCCGCCGCCGTCGGAGCTGCCGCTGTCGTCGCTGCCGCTGCTGGAGTCGTCGGATCCGCTGCTGCCGCCGTCGCCGCCGGTGATGAAGTCGACGAAGGTGGCGATGTAGCCACTGGCGTCGCTGCCGCTGTCGGCATCGCTGTCGCTGTCGGCATCGCTGTCGCTGTCGGCGTCGGCGTCGGCGTCGGCGTCGCTGTCCCCGTCGGCATCCGTGTCCGCATCGGCGTCGGCTGCCACGTCTTCCTCGGCGATCTGGGACACATTCCAAGCGACCAACGCGGTCAGGATGCCGTCGACGTTGACGGGCGCCTCGGCCTTGCGGCTGCGCTGCTGGAAGTCGTAGAAGCGAGGCACTGCGAGGGCGGTCAAGATGGCCACCAGCCCGATGCCCAACATGAGTTCGATGATCGTGAAGCCACGCCGAGATCGCATGACGGCTCCTCTAGGGGCGAGGGCAGGCGGGAGAATCCGCCCTCGTGCTTGCCTACCTGGCGAACCCTACCACGATGGCCCTGGCGCAAGTCATGGCCCCAGAGGTCTCGAGACGTCACAGGCGGTCATGCGTGTCGTAGACTCGTGACCGGCAGATCGAAGCAGGGGTGCCCATGGCGAACACACACGAGTCGTCTCCCAGCGAGGAGGAGCTCCGAGAGCAGAGGCTGCAGGCCGAAGTCGCCAAGAACCGTCAGGCATACGACCAGCGCGTGCAGGCCGAAGAGTCCGCCAGCCACAAGGCCGAGCTGCGCAAGCGCGTCGTCCTGGTGGTCCTGGTCGCGACAATCCTCTTCGGGACTGGCTGGTACGTCACGCACCGCAAGCCCGCCCCGGACCGGAACCGCAGCGCGGAGTTCGGCGCCAAGGTCGCGACCAAGGAGCTGCGCCTGATGCCCCGGGGCAAGTGGATCGCCAAGATGCCCGAGAGCTGGAACGGCGAGTCGAACCCCGACGCCGCCCAGCGGACCTGCAAGGCCATCCTCAAGGCCGTGTGCCCCTTGCCCGACGGCTTCTCCTCGGTGGAGATCCAGTCCGCCAGCGGCGCCGCGGTGATCGAGTGCAGCAGCACCGCGCTGGACTTCCGCAGCAAGTTCCCGAGTCCTGGTTGAGCTTCGCGCTGCTCCTGGCCCTGGTCGGGGCCTGCGAACCCGAGCCCGCGGAACCCCCACCGGGACCGCCCCCACAGACCGCGCCGCGCAACCTGATCCTGGTGACCCTGGACACGCTCCGCGCCGATCACCTGGGCTACGCCGGCTATTTCCGTGACACCTCGCCCGCGCTCGACACCCTGGCCGGGGTCTCGCTGGTGTTCACCGACGCCCAGAGCCCGATGGGCACCACTTTGCCGACCCACCGATCGCTCCTGACAGGGGCCTGGCCCATCGAGCACGGCCTGCTCGGCAATTTCGGCAACGTGGCCCCGGGCGGCAGCAACTACGGGGCCAACCCGGCGTTTCGATCGCTGGCCGAGCACGCCAAGGATGCGGACTACGCCACCGCGGCCTTCGTGAGCGCCGCACCCCTGAAGCGCCACACCGGTATCGACAGCGGCTTCCAGGTCTTCGACGAGCCCGCGGGGGCCGAGCGCAACGCCGGCGAGACCACCGCCCGGGTCCAGGCCTGGCTGGCCGAGCGCGATCCCAGCCAGCCCTTCCTGTTGTGGGTGCACTACTTCGACCCCCACTACCCCTATGCGGCGCCCGAGGACTTTCCCGTCCGCTACGAGACCGACGACGACCACGTGGCCTGGCTGCACGACCGCCAGGTGCTCAAGCGCTTCCCGGCCAGCATCCCCCAGCCCGACGGCACGGTCTCGCGGGTGACCCTGGACTCGGCGACGCTGAACAACGACTACGACCGGGAGATCCGGTACCTGGACACCCAGGTGGCGACCCTGCTGCACAGCCTCCAACAGGCGGGCGTCTGGAACACGTCGGCGCTGGCGGTCACAGGCGACCACGGCGAAGGGCTGGGCCAGCACCGGGAGTGGATGCACGGCAACCATCACCTGGAGCAACTGGCGGTGCCGCTGATGTTCCATGCGCCGGGCCTGGCACCGGGTCGGGTGTCCCACCCGGTCTCCGTGGTCGGCACGATGCCGACCTTGCTCGAGCTGGCCGGGTCCCCGGCGTGGGCCGCGCCCTGGCTGAGCCAGGCATCGGTCTCGTCGCTCCTGGACGCGCCGCCCGAGCCGGTCTTCAGCCAGCGGACCGGCGACCACCGTCCCGAGATGAAGGGCGAGGCCTGGGTCATCGACGACGGGCGCTGGCGCTACGTGCAGGAGCCCGACGGCCAGGACCGGCTGATCCACCGCGAACAGGACCCCCACGCCCTGCAGGACCGGATCGCGGATCCGCCCCCCGAGCTGCAGGCCCTCCGGGACGCCCTGGCCCAGACCCTCGCAGCCCAGCGCGCCCGAGCGGCTGCGCCATCGGCCTCCGCCCCGGCCGAGCCCCTGGATCCCGCGCTGATCGAGCAGCTGCGGACCCTGGGCTACACCCAGTAGTCGGGCGTCTGGCCGTGCCTCGGGTCCCCAAGACCGTGCTGCTGGCCGGACTCACGGCCACCGTGCTCGCTCTGAGCGTGGCCTTCGGCGCCCTGGGGGCTGTGCCTCACGTCCAGGACGAGATCATCTACACGCTCCAGGCCCGACTGTTCGCGGGGGGCCTGCGCATGGGCCCCGGGGTCGAGACAGCGGGGCTCATCCAGTACCCCTTCTGGGTCAGCACGCCGACGTCCTACGGCGTCTTTCCCATCGGCTGGCCCTTGCTGTTGGCCCTGGGGGAGCTCCTGGGCCGAGGCTCCTGGGTGAACCCACTCCTGGTCGCCGGCCTACCGTTGGTGTGCTGGGGCCTGGCGCGCGAGCTGGCCGACGCGCGCACGGCGGTGCTCGCGGCCTGGGTGGCGGCCCTGTCGCCAGGCATCGTGGTGCTGGCCGGGTCGCGCATGGCCCACACGTCGACGACCCTGGCTCTGGCGGTGGCGGCCCTGGTGGTCCTGCGGCGGCAGGACCGGCCGCTCGCGTGGCTTGGGGCCGGCCTGGCTGTGGCCTATGTCGTGATGGCCAGGCCCTTCGATGCCCTGGTCCTGGGCGGCCCCCTGCTCGTCCTGGGCGGCCTGCGGTCGGCGTCTTGGCGCAGCCGAGCGGCCCTCTGGACCCCTGCCCTGGTCGCCGCAGGGCTGACCGCCTGGGACAACCAGACCATCACAGGGAGCTGGTCCACCTTTGTCGTGGGACCCTGGTTCGACAGCTGGCACCCGGATCCGACCCGACCTGCCGGGTGCAACGCTCTGGGCTTCGGCGACGATCGGGGGTGCCACCGCACGCTGGGGACCTGGGGACACGACCCGGCCAAGGCTGCGGTGCTGGCTGGCCAGGCCCTGGTCCGCCTCGACCGTCTCCTCTTGGGGTGGCCCGGCGGCTCGGCCCTCGCCGTGCTGGGACTCTGGCGCTTGGGCCGCAAGGCGTCGTGGACGTGGGCCTGGTGCGGCCTGGTGGTGCTCGCCTACGCCCTGTACTGGAGCCCGGGGCCGTCCTATGGCGCCCGCTTCTATCACCCGCTCTACCCGGTCCTGGTCCTGTGGCTGGCTGCCGGCCTGCGGGGGCTGCCCCGCTGGGCCTGGGGCGCAGCGGCGCTGGTGCCGCTGTGCGCCGCACCGGGCCTGTGGGCGGAGCTCTCGGACCGCTACTGGTGCGTGGACCATCGGCTCGCGGTCGAGGCCCGGGAGCTTGGCCTGTCCAACGCCGTGGTCCTGGTCAGCGCTTCGGGGTCAAGGTCCGCCGCGTGGCCGGCGCTGGGCACACCAGAGTTCCGCTGCGATCCGCTCATGGCCTTTGGCGAGGCCTTCTTGCTCGAGGACCCGACCGGTCAGGGGCTGCGCATCCGTCACGGGCCCGCGGCCCCAGAGCGACACCAGGACCAGCTCAGGGCGCTGTGGCCCGACCGGCCAATGTGGCACCTGGACCAGGACGTGGCGCACGGGACCCACCGCTGGCAGCAGCTGCCTTGATCAGGCCCGCGCCACCAGCGCCGCGGCCATCAGGTAGGCCCCCACCGCGACGACCCCGAAGGCCGCTGCACCATGGGGCAACATCACCGGGTAGATGAGCGCATAGCCGGCCAGTGTGCCAGCCGCGTCCACGGCGACCAGTCCGGGCAGCTGGGCCGGCGCCGCCCGACGGAGGCCCACGGGCAACAGCGCCCCCATGAGCACCCCCCCGGGCAGGGTGGCCACCAGTGCGGCGAGGCCCCGGATCCAGGCCTCGTCCCGGTGGAAGGGCAGGTGCGACAGCAGCAACCCGTGCAGGGCCAGCAGTGCGGCAGCGGCGACCAGCCACCGCCCGGATCGCAGCCAGGCACGGGGCAGGCGGTCCAACAAGGCGCTGCCGACCACCCCCCAGCCCAGGAACAGGACGATCATCACCAGCACGGTGCGCACCGAGTCCTGGAAGTAGGTCCGCGCCAGGTGAAAGGCATGGAGCTGCAGAGCGATGTGGCCGACGCCCACCCCGAGCACGAACAGCGCTGCCCCCCGCCAGGCGTCTGGCGCCGTGGCCCGAGCGCGCTCCCGCCAGGCCAGGCCCAAGGCCGCCAACACCAGAAGCGCCGCGACCCCGCGCAAGAGCACCCGATCCCCCGCCTCGAGCTTCTCCCAAGCGGTGAAGGGTCGGTCGTCGGTCAGCGGGTCCAGGACGCGCTTGGGGCCTTGTTGCAGCCACTCGTCGTCGTCGCGCAGGGGGATCTCGGCGATCAGTCGATCCCCGCAGCCGGGCTGCTTGCAGGCCATCACGTACAGGTTCTGCAGCAAGCCGCTGGACAGGACCCGGACCTCGAGTCCCAGCGCCTTGAGCCCGGTCCAGGCCCGCCAGGCCATCTCCCTTCGAGGCCCGTTCTTGCCGGCCCGGTTGTACTCCACGATCAGCACGCCGCCTGGGTCCAGCCGCTCGGTCATGAGCGCGAAGGCCTCTTGGGTCTGGTGGAAGTACGGGGCGCTGGCCGGCAGGAGCAGGTGCGCTGGGCTGTACAGGCTGGACTCCACCACGATGCCGCCCCACCCGGACGGCAGCCGCTCCAGCACGGTCCTGCCATCCGCAGCGTGCACGCTCACCCGACTGTAGAGGCCGCCGTTGAGCTCGGGCGCGAGGTCGCGGAAGAGCCGCACGGCTGCGGGGTTGCGCTCGACAGCGTGGACCCGCTCGTCCAGGGTCACCGGGAGCGACAGCAGGCCCCGCCCGGCGCCGGCCCCGATGACGATCACCCGCTGGGCACCGTCCAGCACCTGGTAGATCCCCGTGCGCCGCTGTCCGGAATTCTCATCGGGCCCCGGTGAGAAGGCCCGGGGGTCGACCCGGTACTGGTTGGTGAAGTTGTAGAGCATCCGGAACTGCTTGCGATCGCCTTCGAACTGGCTCAGGGAGACCAGCCGCGCCTGGGAGCGCCGACTCCAGCCCATCCACACCGTGTCCTCGATGGTCCCGATGCGGCGTTCACCGCCATCCAGGGCATAGGTCTCCGGGAGATCGGGCATGAGCCCATCGAGGGTGCGCAGGTCCTCGAGCCCGGCATCGATGGGGAGCCACAGGCCCAGGACCTGGAGCGACGCCCACACCGGCAGCGCGTGGCGTGCACCGGCCAGAAGGCTCAGGCCTGTGAGCGCGACCACGGCATTGGCCCCGATCTGGACCGCGAGGGCCTCGGACAGGCCATAGCCGAGCATCAGGCCGGCCAGGTGCAGCGCCCACCCCAGGGAGACCCGGTCCTGGCGCCGCAGGCGGAGCAGCGACGCCGCGACTGCGGCACCGAGCAACAGGTACCAGCCACCCAGGGTCAGCAGGACCGGCAAGGCCAGTCCCACAAGGAGCACACCGCCCTCCGCGCCCTGGGGCCCCCACAAGCACCAGGCCAAGAAGGCCAACAGCAACAGACCCGCTCCCCGCAAGCCACCGTCTCCCCCCAGTCCGGGCCACCGGTGAAGCAACAGGGCGCCCAGTCCCGTCAGGGCAAGGGCCGCTGGGTAGAGCAACAGGATCAAGGTGCGAACCAGGGCGCGGTACGGGCTGGCCGTGATGGCGATCTCGAGCGAGAGCGCCAGGTGCACCGCCCCCATGGCGACCCCCAGCAGGAGCTGGAGCGCCAGGTCTCCCCACAGGCCCGATCGGGGATCGCCAGCCATCACGCTCCGCTCCGTGGATCGCGGCCCGAGCATAGTTGTTTCGGTCCCGAGGGGCTGAAACCGAACCTCCTCCCAGGGCATCCTGGGCCGATGGTGAGCGTCCTCTCCCTTGCGGCGGTGATGTCGGGCTGCAGCGAGCCCTGCATGGAGGGCTACGGCCGCGACGCCGACGACAACTGCGTGCCCTACCGCCTCCACGACGACACGGGCATCGGGGTCCCGGACACCGGTGACAGCGGTGACACCGGCACCGCCGCCGACACCGCGACCACCGGCGTGCTCGACATGACCTGGGGCGATCCCATCCTGAGCTGGGCGGGCGACGACACCTGGAACAACAACACCTGGGAATTCGTGGACATCGTCGGGCTGGACGCCGACCAGGCCCTGGGCGCGGGCCAGGGGGGCTACGCCCTGGTCGAGCTCGCCGACGCCAGCCATGTCTGGCAGGTGGACTCGCCCCGGATCTACGACCTGGCGTGGGACCCGAGCATGGCGCAGGCCTACCTGGGCACCCGGCTCGAGGGCGTGAAATTCCTGGACCTGACCGACCGGGACGATCCGCAAGAGTCCGGCGAAGTCACCGAGTGGGTCGGCGTGCACGAGGACCTGGCCGCGTCGGACGGCCTGCTGCTGGTGGCTGCTCCGGCGTCAGGTGCCGTGCTGATCGACGGCGCGACCCGGGGTGTGCTCAGCACCATCGAAGCCGGCTGGGCGTCGGCGGTCGGGCTGCACGAAGACCGGGCGGTGGTCGCCGACAGCAACGCGATCGTGTTGTACGACATCAGCGAGCCCACCGCGCCGGTGGAGCTGGACCGCCAGAGCCTGCGTGCCACCGCACGGGACCTGGAATTCGACGGCACCCACATCGGCGTGGCGCTCGGCGGCCACGGAGCCGCCGTGCTGCGCGTCCGCGAGGACGCCCTGGTGGTGCTGGGCGAGCTGGACCTCCCCGGCTCCAGCTACGGCGTCGCCCTGGACGGCGACTACCTCTGGGCTTCGGCCTGGAGCGACGTCGCGCTCATCTGGCTGGGCGCTGGGGGGCCCGTCGTCCTGGGCACCGAAGACGTGAAGTACAGCACCCTGGGGATCGGGGCTGGCGGCGCAAGGGCGGTCTGCGCCGACTGGTTCGCCACCACCGCCTTCGAGGTCGTGCCGGGTGTGGCCGGACCGGAGCTGGTGGTGCCCACCGACGTCTTCGCCGTCGGCGACGACCCCCCGACGGCAGAGTTCGAGCTGTCCAATCTGGGCGCCATGACCCTCGAGGCCACGGTCAGCGCAGTGGACTCCTCGGTGCAGCTGTCCCAGACCGACCTGGTCCTGGAGCCCGGGGACACGGTCCGGCTGGTGGTCACAGGCGAGACCGGGCGGCCCCTGTCGACCGAGCTCAAGATCGACAGCAACGACCCCGACGAGCTCAACAAGTCGATCAGCGTGCGGACCGGCGAGCAGTCCCTGGGGCAGGAGCACGAGGACTTCACCGTCGAGGGCTACGTCGCGCCTGACACCACCCTGCTGCCCTACACCCTGAGCGAGCAGCGCGGGCGGGTCACCGTGTTGGCCTACTTCGCCGTGTACTGACCGGTCTGCAGTCTGGAGGTTCCAGACCTGGAGGCGGCCCTGGCGGAGCCCTTTGCCGGCGAGCCGATGGACCTGTGGCTGATGGACGTCGAGGACTCGTTCGAGCAGTCCTACAGCTGGGTGTCGACCGCAGGCGTCACGTCTCCGGTCCTGTTGGACTCCGACAAGGCGCTCTACAGCGCCTACTCGATCTCCGAGGCCGGCCACAGCGACTCGCCCTTCCCGCTGCACGTGGTGGTCGATGGGGACGGGGTGATCACCTACCTGTCCAAGGACAACCAGCCGGAGCGGGTGCGCGACGCGGTCCAGGACGCCCTGGACGCCTTGTGATGCTCGCGCCAGTGGGTTTCTTCTCAACTCGGCCTTCGTGGGATCCGACCTCTTCACATGAGGCTCTCCGTTCCCATGTTCACCCTGCCCATCCCCCTGGCCGCTGCCCTGCTCACGCCCCTGGCGTGGGCCCAGGATGTCGGGGAACCCCAGCCCGAGCCCGCCGAGATCGACGAGCTCGCCGGGGCCGAGGCTGACCCCGAGCCCGCCGAGCCCGCCCCCACGGCCAAGCCCCGGGGCGACCTCCAGGCCCTGAGAGCCAAGATCGACGCCAGCGTCTACGCCGACGTGGGCATCGTCTCCAGCACCGCGGTCGACAACTTTCAGCCGTCGTTCAACGTCGGCATGGTGGACCTGTTCGCCCGCTCTCAGATCGCCGACTCCGTGCAAGCCCTGACCGAGGTCATGGCCGGTGAGGTGGACGGCATGCTCATGGTGCACGTGCCGCGGATCTTCATCGACTATCGGGCCACGGGCTGGCTGAACTTGCGGGCTGGGCGCTATCACTCGCCGCTGGGGGGCTACACGACCAGCTACCCGCACGGTGGCGGCGTCTACCGCCTGGCGGTCGACCGCCCCCGCCTGCTCAGCATGGACCACGGCGAGGAGATGATCCCCAATCACCTCGAGGGCCTGATGGCGACCGCGACCCGCTCGGGCGCCGGGCCTGCGATCAGGCTGGACGCCACGGTGGCTCGAGACCACCACGATGCCTCCCCAGGCTGGGGCTCGGGCCTGCGCCTGACGGTGTTTCAAGGAGGCATGGGCGGGGCCGTCGAAGCCGGAGTCAGCGCGTACGTGAACCGCATCTCGGCCGCCGTGATGGACCACGGCTCGATGGAAATGAGCCACGGCACGGACGACGACGACGAACTGGACCTGTCCTGGGAGCAGATCGCCGTGCTGCACGTGGCGGTGCACCGATACCCCATCGAGGGCGCCGCAGAGGCTTGGTACATCCGTCACTCAGACGCCCTGGACCTGGGCGACCACACCGCCTTGGTGGGGGCGTTCGCCCAAGCCGGGTACACCTGGAACCGGTACACGCCCTACGGCCGCTACGAGTACTTCCAGCGCGACGCAGGAGACCCGGTCTTCGGGGCGCTCGGTGCCCCCCTGGTCCAGAACAAGCTCAGCGCTGGCCTGCGCACATCGGTCAACGAAAAGGTCTCGATCAAGGGCGAGTACGGATTCGACCTGGCAGCCGTGGAGCACGCGGTGACGCTCCAGGCGGACTTCGGGTTCTGAAATGACGACCCCCTCCACCCGCGCCTGGCTGCCCCGAGCCCTCCGCGCCGCCCTTCGCCTGGTCGTCGTGGGGGCCCTGGTGTGCGGCCTGCAGTCCGACGCGCCTCGTGCTGCATCCACCGGCTTCAGCATGGTGGTGAACCGCGCGACCCTGGACGGTCAGATGGACAAGAAGCAGCTCCGCGGCCTGCTGCTCGGCGCCTCGAACTGGCCCGATGGCAGCCCGGTGGTGCTGGTCCTGCTGCCCAAGGGCCACCCAGCCATGACATGGATGGCGGAAGAGGTCCTGGGCATGCCCGAGGCCGCGTTCCGCAAGCAGTTGCTGCAGCGGGTCTTCCGGGGCTCCTCGACCCGGCCCACAGAGGTGGGCAGCGTGGCCGAGTCCGTTGGCGTGCTCCAGAGCACCCAGGGCGCCCTGGGCCCGCTTCCATCCGAAGGACTCCCCCCAGCACTTGCCCCGATCGGGCAATGAGGTGAACTCATGCGCATCCCACAGATCATCCTCGTGCTGCTGGCCAGCACCTCGCTCCTCGCCGCCTGCACCAGCGACGTCGAGGTCGAGTGCGAACACGGCGAGCAGGAGTGTCTGGGGTCAGACTCCCTCCGAACCTGTGTCGACGGCGCGTGGCAGGAAGCCACGCCCTGCGACGAGATGGCGGTCTGCATGTTCCATGACGACATGGGCATGGAGATGTGCATGGAAGACGCCCACATGGACGACTCCGGCATGCACTCGGACTCTGGCATGACCGGCATGTAGCTGCGGTCGGGCACTACTCCAAGGCCACGCGAGCGGTCGCAATCACCAGTGGCGGGCCCCCCTCGGTGTCGTTGTAGGCCTGCTCCAGCGAAGTCCCCGATTCCTCGGCGCCCAGCCCCTCGATCAGCGCATCGATGTAGTGCCGCGTGATCGACTGGTAGAGCACCCGAGCCTCGAGCGCCACGAGCGTGGGCGCGTCTTCGGGCACCACCACCACCAGCTCGGCGTCGTCGTAGTGGCGGTAGCGTCCGAGAGAGTCCACGTAGTCGATGGTGTCGTAGGGGTACTCGCTGAACTTGAATTCCTGGGTCGGCGCGGTGACGGCGCTGGGGCGCATGCCCAGCGGCGGGATGCGGGTGTCGACCAGGACCATGTCCTGGAGGACCAGGTTGGACTCCTCGACCCCGCCGTCGTCGGTCCATCGACCGGGCACCGCCCGATAGATGTGGGTCTGGCGGGGAGACACCAGCTCCCCGCTGGCGGCGTCGTAGTCCCCGAGCAGGACGGTCTCGGTGTCCGTCGACGAGAACCCGACGACCTGGATCCAGGCTCGCCTGCTGTCGGCGAAACCGGTGGGGAACTTGTGGCCGGTGAGGTTCTCCACCTTGACTCGGAGGGACTCGGTGGTCCCCGGTTCCAGCACGCCCGGGAGTCGGGTGAAGCCCACACTCACCGCCCTTCCGAGCTGCTCGAGGGTCTCGTCCAGCGCGAGCTGGAAGGCCGCCGGGTACTGCGCGGCCCGGTCCGGGTCCGCGGCCATCACCGCCTGGATCCCCCAGTGGTTGCCACCCACGAAGGCGTGGCGGCGCGGGGCGGGCCGGACCGGGGAGCCAGCCACGTTGGAGACGGCCTGGTCCTGGTCCGCCGGCAGCATGTGGCAGTCGATGCACCCGGTCGTGACGTCGCTGGTCGAGAGGGCGTAGTCGCTCTGTTGCCACTCCAGCCACGTCGTGTCGAGGGGGTAGTCCTCGCCCAGGGGGTAGCCATCGATGCTGACCAGCTCGCGTTGGGTCGTGACCAGGTGGCACTGCCCGCAGAAGGCTGACGAGGACAGGTTGGGGTCCTGGAGCGACCCGTGCTCGGGCACGTCGAAGTCCCCGTAGGGGCCGCGCACCACCCCGTCCCCGGGGTAGGTCAGCTGGGCATTGCCAGCGGCATAGGGCGCGGCCTCCTGGGTCGAAGCGGCCAGGTGACAGGCCTCGCAGCCCACACCCTGGCGGTCGATGTCGTCCAGTCCGCTGCCATCGCTCGCGCTGGTGTGGCCCCGAGCCGCGCCGATGGGGCTGTGGCAGTCCAGGCAGAAGGAGCCGACGCCGGGCTCGGCCTGATCCGCCCAGGCGACGGCGGCTCGGAACAGCGGGTCCCGGGTCGCGTTGGCCATCATCGTGCCAGGCCAGGTGTCCGAGGGCAGGTCGGTCCCGCCGGTCTCGTGGCAGGCTCCACAGGCGTCGGCACCGACGTACAACGGCGCTGCTTCCTGGGACCCCGTGTCCGCCGGAGTGCCTGTGCAGCCCACGAGCAGGATCCAGGGTGCGGAGAGCAGCGCGGGGATGGCACACCTCGAGGAGCAGGTCGGAGTCTACGCGGTCGTGTTGCTGCCCCGCCCGCGAGGCTCTACGTTTCCGCCCGACGCACCCGAGGTCCCCGATGCGCGCAGCAGTCCTCTCGATCCTGTCCCTGGGCATGGTCGCCTGCACCGGCGACACGACCTCCGACTCCGCCGGCGCCTCGGTCGACGGCACGACCTGGCACGCCGACGTCAGCCCGGTCCTCCAGACCCACTGCACGCGCTGCCACTACGCCGACGGCATCGGCACCGGCGACTTCACCGACTACGCGACCGCGTCGGCGATGGCCGAGGTCATGCTGGAGCAGATCGATGCCGGCCTGATGCCGCCCCCGGCGTCGGATCCCGAGTGCCGCGACTACCGGGGCTCCGAGGGCATGCACCTCTCAGACGGGGCCCGCGAGGTCCTGGCAGCCTGGGTGGACAATGACACCGCCGAAGGCGACGTGGCAGACAGCGTCGACGTGGACGCGCTGGTCGAAGACCTGGTGGATCCAGACCTGGAGATCCGCATGGACACCCCCTACGTGCCCACGTTCTCCAACCCGGACCAGCCGGGCAACGAGTACCGCTGCTTCGTGCTCGACGACGTGCCCGACGACGACTTCTACGTGACCGGCATGGCCCCCATCGTCGGGACCCGACCGCTGGCGCACCACATCGTGCTCTACACCGCCCAGTCCAGCGCACTGACCGATGCGCACCGGGCCCCAGAGGGCTTCGACTGCATCGACGGCCAGGAGTGGAACGTCGTCAACAGCATCGTGGGCGCGTGGGCCCCGGGGACCCTACCCATCGAGCTGCCCGAAGGCGTGGGGGTGCGCTTCAACGGGGGCCAGGAGCTGGTGATGCAGATGCACTACTACGACCCTGGCACGCTCGCGAAGGGCACCTCGGACCTGTCGGGCTACGCCTTCGACATCACCGACAGCGTGGAGACGTCGGCCTACTTCGACTTCTGGGGCATCCAGCTCTTCCAGATCCCCGCCGGAGAAGAGGCCTACCAGCGCCTCGGCAAGGACGACATCGACCGGGACCTGACCGTCTACACCATGCTGCCGCACATGCACGTGCTCGGGAGCGAGTTCCAGATGTCCTACACCGACCCGGACGGCGACGAGAGCTGCATGGTCGACGGCTCCTACGACTTCAGCAACCAGGTCATGTACGAGTACAAGGAGCCCATCCAGCTCGAGCGGGGTGGCGAGGTCGGCTTCTCCTGCACGTGGAACAACTCCACGTCCAACCCGGACCTGATCCACGACCCGCCGGTGACTACTGGGTACGGCGAACGCACCGACGAGGAGATGTGCTTCTTCTTCGGGCTCATGAGCCGGGACTGAGCGGGCCCTTGCCCCTTCACCCCGCCTGCGCTGCGCTGCTCGGAGTCCTGGCCCTGGGCGGCTGCCAGGGCCAGTCCGGCACCGTCGGCACGCCGGGGACCGACGACGCGGACAGCGCCGGGACCCTGGACACACGGGACAGCCAGCCACCGGCGCCGCGCACGCTGCGGTTTGCCGATGTGGGTCTGCCCCAAGACGAGGACGCCGGCCGCACGGCCCGGGCGAGCCCCCAGGTCTGGCTGGACGACCAGTCCTATGCGACGGCGTACCAGATCCAGCTGAGGGGGCGGGACAGCCCCGACGGGGACGCCGTGTTCGGGCGCCTGATCGGTGCCGACGGCACCCCGCTGCTCAACGGCGACGGCGAGGAGATCGTCTCGGCCGACCAGGAGTTCTCGTCGCTGCACCAGACGTCCAGCGGCGCGATCGTCGGCATCAGCCACGTCGAGGACAGCCCCGGCGCCCTGTACCGGACCCTGCTGGACCAGGACCCGGACAGCGGCACCCTCACAGCCACGGCGACCGCGCCGCTGGACCTGTCGGACCTGGGCGGTCTGCACGTGCCCTGCGCCGCCAGCATGACCCCCTGGGGCAGCCATCTGGGTGGCGAGGAGTACCCGCCGGACGCCCGTCGCTGGGAGAACGCCGAGGAGTGGTCGGACCTGTCGTCCTACATCAAGGGCTTCGCGCGGTACTGGGGCCACGACATCTACACCGACGACGACGAAGACCGGATCCCGGACAACATCGTCCTGGACGACCTGCGCCAGGACTACGACCCCTACCGCTACGGCTTTCCCTTCGAGGTCAGCGTCAGCGACGACGACACCGACGTGGTCCGACACCGCAGCCTGGGCCGCACGAGCGTCGAGCTGGCCCTGGTGATGCCCGACCAGCGCACGGTCTACGTCTCCGACGACGAGTCCAACGGGGCGCTGTACCTGTACGTGGCCGACGTCGCCGGGGACCTGAGCGCCGGCACGCTCTACGCCATGGTCTGGACCCAGACCGACGACGCGGGCGCCGGCCAGGCCGATCTGGACTGGGTCTCGCTGGGGCACGCCACCGACGCCGAGATCGACGGGCACGTGGCCGCCGGGACCTCGTTCTCGGACCTGTTCCGGGCCACCGACTCTTTGCGGGACAAGGAAGGCTCGCCCACCTACACCTGCCCCGTCGGCTACTCCCCGGTGAACACCACCTTCGGGTTCGAGTGCCTGGACCTGATCGACGGCATGGCGGTCGCCGCGTCCCGGCTGGAGACCGACCGCTACGCTGCCTTGATGGGGGCCACCACCGAGCTGCGAAAGTCCGAGGGCATCACCCACGACCCGGACAACGAGCGGCTGTACCTGGCCATCTCCGAGATCGACCACGGCATGCTCGACGAGGGCAAGGGCGGCCACGACGACGGGGGCCGCAACGACATCCGCCTGGACCAGAACGACTGTGGTGCCGTCTACGGGCTGGCGCTTGGCACCGACCACACCGTGGGCAGCGACCACGTGGCCCAGCGGGCTTCGGCCGTGCTGGTGGGGACCGAGACCCCCTTTCCCCTCAGCAAGCTCTTCGCCGAGAACGGCTGCCTGGTCTCGGGCATCGCCAACCCGGACAACCTGCACTACCTGCCCGGCTACCACCTGCTCCTGGTCGCCGAGGACTCCCGCATGCAGCAGAACGACTCGGTGTGGGCGTACCACGTGCGGGACGGCACGCTCGATCGCATCTTCACCGCGCCCTATGGGGCCGAGAACACCGGGATCTACACGTTTACCCTGGGGGCCTGGACCTACCTCAAGGTGGTGGTCCATGGTCCGTTCGACGAGCGAGGGCTGCCGGCTGCGGAGACCCCTCAGGACAAAGAGGGGACCGATGGGATCATCGGGCCGCTTCCGGCACTGTGGTGAGCTGCTGTCTCCTACCGGAGCCACTCGGATGCGGCGGCGCAGGCCCGGGTCCAGGCCTCGCGGCCCGGTAGGCCTGCTGTCCGAAGGAGCCGCAACAGGTCGTCCCCGTCCAGCAGCAGCCCCTTCTTCTCCCACTGCGCCACCATGCCCTGCACCCGCTTCGGGCGATCCAGCAGCTCTGAGTAGCGCTGGGGAGAGCGGACGAGCGCGGGCCAGCGGATCGACGCCACGACCACCATGGCCACGACGTGGTCCGAGATTGGGGGGTCCTGGCTGCCCAGGGCCTGCTGCAGGCTCATGAAGCGACTTGCGGCCAGGCGGAGCCCCCGGGGCGTCGGCTCCAGCCAGCTCTGGAGGGCGACCAGGGCCTCACGCCCCGCGACGCCGTCCAGAGCCCGCTCCAGCCATCCCAGGAGCTGCTCGGTGCCGGGGAGGGACAGGTCGTAGATCGCGTCCAGGTAGTCGTCGATGCCCAGCTTGCGGCGGCCCAGGGCGTAGGCCAGGGCATCCGTGCCAGCGGTCAGGACCACTCGGAACGACGCGCCTTCACGGGACTCCACGAGCTCGCTGAGCTGCTCCAGCAGTTGGGACTGGCGCGTCGGCCGAATCTCGTCGAACCCATCCACGAACACGATCCGATCGCCGCCCAGGCTCTTGAGCGACGCCAGAGTGGATTCGAGCTCAGCGGCACCCAGCTCGCGCGGGAGAACCCAGGTGACGCTGTCGTCGTCCAGGCTGCTCTCGAGCAGCTTCAGGAACGTCGACTTGCCGGATCCCCGGGGCCCTAGCACGCCCACCAGGCGGGCTGCCCCCGGTTCCAACAGGAGGGCCCGGACCCTGTCGACCGCGCCCCCGAAGTCCATCAGGTCCGTCTCCAGCGGGTCCACCTGAATAGCTGGGGGCCAAGATCCGGCCTTGGTCCCGACCTCCTCGAGCTTCTGTCGGGCCCGCTCGGAGCCCAACAGCCTGGACTCCAGGCCTTGCTGAGCCGCCAGGTCCTTGAGCTGGCCCGCTCGGGACTGCACGACGTCGGTGCCGATCCCCATGTCCAACAGGTCCAGCAGCGACTGTGCAGCGTCGCCCAGGCGCTCGCTGCCCTCGCCGCCGACGTCCGCCCACAACAAGACCCGGTTCAAGAAGTCCTGGACCAGCGCCTCGCGCTCGGCGTACTCCAGCCTGCGCATGCCATCGACCGCCCTCGAACGGGCCAGTCGATCGGGAGAGCTCAGCGAGGCCAGCAGGGTGTCGTGGAGCAGCGGCACCGTGGACTCGGGCTCCGGCGGCGCCCCAAAGAAGATCAGCGGGATCGGGTCCACCGGCGCCTCGCCCCCGAACGGCGGCTCCAGCCCCAGGAAGGCCATCAGCTCACCGTCCTCGGCAAAGGCGCGCAGCGCCTGGTTCCCGCCGTGCCCCACCTGCTCCGCGAAGGCCTTGCGCTCCTCGGGATCTCGCGCGACGCGCTCCAGCACCGCCAGGGGCGTCTCCCGCAGCAGGGCCGCGTGACCGGCGACCTGGTGGTTCTTCATGAGCTCGAAGAGCGCCTGCCAGCGGTGGTGCTCCCGCAGCACCAGCAGCTTGGCCAGGTGCAGCTCCCGACCCTGGCTGTGCCGGGTCTCGCCCTCGGGCAGGCTGTCCTCGTGGGCCTGGAGGACCTCGAGGTGGTGCCTGTAGATCGTCGCGAAGCGCTTGACCGAGCGGGGGTTGCCGGCGAAGCCCCGGATGCCGATGTCCAGCCAGGCCCCGTCGTCGCCGTCGGCCAGCAGCTGCTGTGCCAGCCGGCTGGTGCCCAGCTTTTCCGGCGAGATCGGCGGGATGGTGAACGGCAGCTGGACGATCTTCTCCAGGTAGCGCAGGCCGTCCACGCCCAGCAGCTGGCCGTCGGTGGGCGCCAGTCCCCGCTGGGCGTAGTGGACCTGGATGCCCCGGGCGAGCACCTGGACGTCGACCCCGACCACGAACACCGTGTTCGGCACGCTCAGGAAGAGCTTGATGCCCTCGAGCACGCCAACCGCCTTGTCGGGCAGGCAGCGATCCAGGTCGTCCACGAAGATGACCAGCCGGCGCCCATCCAGGAAGTGTTCGACCACGTGCTGGAAGGCCGTGGCGAACTGCTCCACGTACTCGACTCGCTGGTGGACCCGCAGCACGTCGTCGACCACCTCGAAGGCCCCGGAGAGCTTCTTCGCCAGGTCGCCGGCCAGCGCCTTCTTCTTGTCCTTGCGGGGCTTCCAGATCATGGCGCCCTGCCACAGGGTGCCGGCACCTCCGGCCCCCAGGGACATGGCCACCGCGTCGAGCACCAGGGACTCCTGACCCGAGTCCATGGACCACATCGCCCAGCCCAGCGACGCGGCGACGGCCAGGGCGCCGCCCAGCCGGGCCCACAGGATGCGCAGCCTGCGCTGCTTCTCGACGACCTCGCCGTACAAGGTCTCGCGGATGCGCTGCAGGTCCTGCTGCCGCTTCCAGCGCTCGGCGTCCCACTCCTGGACCGTCCGGGTGGACTTTCCCCGGAGCCGGGACCAGGCGCGCTGCCACCTGGGTGGTGGCTCCGTCACGTCGTCGTCCAGCGCCAGCACGCCATCCAGCACAGTGCCCACCAGCGCTCGCCACAGGCTGGCCTCCTCGTTGTACTTCCACGCGGTGAAGGTCACGCACAGGCACTCGGCGTGGGCCTTGGGGTTGAACCCAGAGGCGGTGTCGTCGCCGGCCACGAGCCGCCTGAGCATGTTCATCAGGCTGCTCTTGCCCGACCCCCACTCCCCATAGACGCCGACCACGGTGGAGTCCCGCAGGTCCCGGTCGGCCACCCGCCGGGCCAAGGGCACGACGAAGCGATCCAGGAAGCCGAGGCCGTCCTCGGCACAGGTTCCCACTGCCTGGTCGCCCAAGGGGGTGACCGGGCGTTCCGGTGAGTCTTCGACCATGTGCCTCACGCCCTGGGAGGAGGGCGTCCTGGGGCGAGTCTACATCGTGGTCAGGGCCAGGGGTGGGCGGCGAGGGCCGTTGGCGACGCGCCAGTTGGCGATGTGGCGTGGTTTCGTGCCACTACGGCCGTTGGCGCCGCGCCAGTCGGAGATGTGGCGTGGTTTCGTGCCACTAGGGCCGTTGGTGCCGCGCCAGTCGGAGATGTGGCGTGGTTTCGCGCCACTACGGCCGTTGGCGACGCGCCAGTCGGCGATGTGGCGTGGTTTCGTGCCACTACGGCCGTTGGCGACGCGCCAGTCGGAGATGTGGCGTGGTTTCGCGCCACTACGGCCGTTGGCGACGCGCCAGTCGGAGATGTGGCGTGGTTTCGTGCCACTACGGCCGTTGGCGACGCGCCAGTTGGCG